>ULWL01075963.1_pt1 | contig 9750 bp, 10 predicted proteins | sample 1960171 | NCBI WGS metagenome assembly ULWL01 (sample SAMEA4835807, study PRJEB28245) | human gut metagenome | biome: gut microbiome; material: fecal sample | place: Denmark | collected 2008 | reverse complement strand
GGCGAAGACATATGCAAGCCGTAGCGAATATAACATAATAAATTAAGTATCGAAGTACCAGAATAAACCACGGGAGGCCATAGATATGAGCAATAGAAGCAAGAAGATCAAAAGGGCAAAGCTGATAAGAGGCACAGTGCTTATGGCGCTGTTCCTGCTGCTGATAGCGGTGCTGAAGACGGTCGATGTGCAGCCCATAGGCCCGCATGGGTCGAGGGTGGGCTTCGCAACGCTTAACGGCGCGTTCCACCGGCTGACTGGCGTGAATATGACATGGTACGACATAACCGGGGCGCTGGGCATGGCAGCCATAGCCGTGGCGTGCGGCTTTGGTCTGTTTGGCCTTTGGCAGCTGATAAAGCGCAGGAGCCTGAGCAGGGTGGATCGGGATATATATGCCCTGGCAGGGCTGTATATAGCCATTGGAATAGTGTATGTGCTGTTTGAAAAGGCAGTTGTAAATTATCGGCCAATAGACATGGGCGCAGGTCTTGAGCCTTCCTTCCCGTCCTCCCATACCATGCTTACCTGCTGCATAATGTCCTCCGCCATATGGCAGTTCAGGAGACGCATAAAACCGGGCGTTCTGCGCGGCATGGCGGTGCTGCTCTGTGCGGTGCTGATGGTTGTGACAGTAGCAGGCCGCCTGGTATCCGGCGTGCATTGGATGACCGACGTAGCAGGAGGCATTCTGCTCTCCGCGTCGTTAATGGAATTTTACAGGGCGGCGGCTATCAGCTAAAACCGCGGGCATTATAAAAGCCCCCTTCCGAATCGGTACGGAGGGGGGCTTTGTTGCTGCCATTTACTTGGAGATTATCCTCATCCATGCGTCGTTGTAGACGTTTATGAAGTCGCCCAGGTCGTGGAATATCTCGCATTTTTTGAGGTAGGCAGGATCCGGATTGTATGTGGGATTATCTATGTAGCCGGCGCCCATCAGCTCAAGAGCGGCGCTGTTGGGGGTAGAGTAGCCGATGTATTCGGCGTTCTGTGCGGCTACATCGGGCTCACAGAGGAAGTCGATGAATCGCTCGGCTTCCGCGGCGTGCTTGCTGGACTTTGGAATTATGATGTTGTCGAACCAGAGATTGGTGCCGCTGTCGGGGCAGGCGTAAGCCAGATCGGGGTTGCCGTCCTCGGCGTCCATGCACCACATGGCGTCTCCGCTGTAAACTACCGCAAGCGCAGCGCCGCCGCCTATCATGCGATCCTTGATCTCATCCCCAAGGTATGCCTGAACCAGAGGCTTTTGTTCGATGAGTGCCTCCTCGGCAGCCGCGATGTCAGCCTCATTTCGGGTGTTTATGGAGTAACCCAGCTTCATCAGCGTGACGCCTATGGTATCGCGTATGCTGTTGTACATCAGTATCTGGCCGGAGTATTTCTCGTTCCAGAGTATATCCCAACTGTTAACGGGATCGTCAACCATGGTGGTGTTGTAGAGTATGCCTACGGTGCCCCACATGTATGGAATGCTGTACTTGTTGTCGGGATCGAAGTCGAGATCCATGAAGCGGGGATCGATGTTCTTTAGGTTGGGTATGTTGTCCTTGTTTATCTCGTGGAGCAGGTCCATACCGATGAGCTTTTCGATTATATAGTCGGAGGGGAAGCAAAGGTCGTAAATGCAGTCTTCCTGCTGGAGCTTTACAAGCATCTCCTCATTGTTGGCGAGGGTAGTATAGTTGATCTTTATGCCGGTCTCATCTTCAAAGCGGGTGATGAGTTCTTCGTCGATGTAATCGCCCCAGTTGAGGACGTTCAGCGTTACGGTATCCGCGCTCCTTGCGCAGCCGGCGAAGAGGCTTATAGCCATGACGATCATCAGCAGAAAGGCTATCTTTTTCATTTACTGTATTATCTCCTTTATTTAAAATCTGTTGTTGGTATTATTACCGCGTGATACTGAGCTTTTTGCGCTGGGTCTCCGCGGCCCGCTCCTCGTTTATGCTCTTGAGGTTTATGAATACCAGAAGGGCTACGACGACTACGAACATTATGGTACAGAGGGCGTTTATCTTGGGGCTTATGCCGCGACGGGCAATGCCGTAGATGTAGATGGAAAGATTCTGTATGCCGTCTGTTGCGAACCAACTCACCACGAAGTCATCAAGGCTCAGGGTGAAGGCCAGAACGAAGCCTGATACTATGCCGGGCATTATGTCGGGTATAACTACCTTGAGTATGGCCATTATGGGGGTGCAGCCAAGGTCCATGGCCGCTTCGTAGAGCAGATTGGAGCTTTGGCGCAGCTTGGGCATCACGGAGAATATCACATAAGGGATATTGAAGGTGATGTGGGCTATGAGCATCCTCGTATAGCTGCCCTTTATGCCCATTGCCGCAAAGAGCATCATGAAGCTGATACCTGTGACCAGGTCCGGGTTGACCATTGGAAGGCGTGATATATTCTCCACCACAGCCCTCGGCCGCTTCTTCATGGAATGTATGCCTATTGCGGCGAAGGTGCCTATGAAGGTGGCCACAAGTGCGGATATCACGGCGACAGAGAGAGTAACGATGAGGGCGTTCATAATGGTGGAGTCGTGCATCAGCGCCTCGTACCATTTGAAGGAGAAGCCGGTCCAGCGCGCCATGGACTTGCTGCCGTTGAAGGAAAACACCATCAGCACAAGGATGGGAGCGTACAGGAATATCAGCATTAGCCCAAGGTAAGTGCCGCGAAAAAAGTTTCTGAGCTTTTTCACCAGAGCATACCTCCTTCATCGCCGGAATCACGCTCCGCACGGCGCATGACCGCCATGGAGAGAAGTACCAGAATAAGCAGAATAAAGCTGAGCGCGCTGCCTACGGGCCATGCGGACTGGCCCAGCGTTATGAACTGGTTTTCTATGAGATCGCCGTAGAGCAGGAATTTGCCGCCGCCCAGCAGGCGGGAAATGGCGAATGTGGTTATTGCGGGAATGAACACCATGGTTATTCCGGATATTATGCCGGGTACCGATTGAGGCAGAACCACCTTGATAAAGCAGGTGATGGGGTTTGCGCCAAGGTCGGCCGCGGCTTCCACCAGTGAGCGGTCCAGCTTCACCAGCACGGAGTATATGGGCAGCACCATGAAGGGAAGGAAGTTATACACAGTGCCAAGCATCACGGCGCCCTCGGTGTAGAGTATCTGCTGGGAGGGCAGACCCAGAAGCTCCAGCAATGTGTTTAAAACGCCGTTGCTGTCAAGGAGTACCTGCCAGGCATATGTCCTGAGCAGGAAGTTCATCCACATGGGTACTATGAAAAGCACGTAGAGTATCGCCGCCTTGCGCTTGTTCATTGTGGAAAGTATGTAGGCTATGGGGTAGCCCAGTATGAGACATATGGCCGTGGCCTTGAGGGCTATCCATATGGAGCGACCAAGCACCTCCATGTATATCTCATTTGAAAGCACGGAGGTGATATTGCCGAGTGTCAGGCCTTCGTCAGACCTGAAGGCGAAGAGCACGATGAGGAGCATCGGCACGAGTATGAATATAAGCATCCATACTATGTACGGATAGGAGAATACCTGACGCTTGAGCTTCATGGCGTTATTCCTCCTCTGCGGCTGCTGCGGCATCTGCTATCTCGTCCTCGGTGAGCAGCTCCTGCTCGTCGTGCTTGAGACTCTTATGCATTATGTGTATGGCGTCGGGAACTATCTCGAGGCTTATTTCAGTATCCGGCGCAACGTAGTCGGTGGAGTGTACAGTCCATGTGAAGCTGCCCGTCTCTATCCGGAACTCGTAGTGTACGCCCATGAACAGAACGCTCTTTATGGTGCCCTTTAACGCAGTCTTGCCGAGGGGCATTATGTCTATATCCTCGGGGCGGACAACCACGTCCACCGGGGTATTGCAGCCAAAGCCCGCGTCAACGCACTCAAAGTCTATATCGTGGAAGCGCACCTTGTAATCTTCCAGCATGACGCCGGGGATTATGTTGCTCTCACCTATGAACTTTGCCACAAATACGTTTTTGGGCTCGTTGTATATGTCGGCGGGGGTACCTATCTGCTGTATGACGCCTTCGTTCATGACGACTATGGTGTCGCTCATGGTCAGGGCTTCCTCCTGATCATGGGTGACGTAGATAAAGGTTATGCCCAGCTTCTGCTGCATGCGCTTGAGCTCTATCTGCATGCCCTTGCGGAGCTTGAGGTCCAGCGCGCCCAAAGGCTCGTCGAGGAGCAGCACACGGGGGCGGTTTACCAACGCACGCGCGATTGCCACCCGCTGCTGCTGGCCGCCTGAGAGCTGGTCGATGTACCTGCTGCCGTAGCCCGCCAGGTTCACGAGCTCCATCATCTCGTTTACGCGGGACTCTATTTCGTCCTTGGGCAGCTTCTGTATCTTAAGGCCGAAGGCTATATTGTCGAATACGTTGAGATGGGGGAACAGGGCGTACTTCTGAAAGACCGTATTTACCTGACGGCGGTAGGGCGGGACGCCGCTTATGTCCTTGCCGTCTACCAGTATCTGGCCGTTGTCGGGCAGGGTAAAGCCCGCTATAAGACGCAGCATGGTAGTTTTGCCGCAGCCGGAGGGGCCGAGCAGGGTAAGAAACTCGCCGTCGCGTATGTAGAGGTTTATATCCTTTAATACGTCGGTATCATCGTAGGTCTTGGTTATGTTTTTTAGGTCTATCAGATGCTTGCTCATTTGCAGTTACCTCGATAAATTATTTAAAAGGAAGGAGGGGTGGCTACCCATATAAGCCGAGCCCCGGTCTTGCCGGTATTCTGTATCCAGTGTACGCTGGCAGGTTTGAAGCAGAAACTGTCGCCCTTGCGCACCCGGTACTTTTCTTCGCCAATGTGGAGTACTACGTTTCCATGCAGGACGAATCCGAATTCTTCGCCTTCGTGGGGGTTTTCCTCATAGGTAGAGCCGCCGGGCTCAAGGGTTATCATAATAGGCTCAAGGCAGTTCTTCTGGGCGTTCGGTACCAGCCAACGTACTACGTAGCCTGCCTCGGTCTCTTCTTTTTCAAACATGTCCTCTGAGGTGAAGACTATCTTTTCAGTTCTGGCCTCGGTAAAAAATTCCGAGAGGTTTGTGCCCAGCGCTTCAAGTATGTCGGTAAGGGTGGCTATAGAGGGTGAAGTCAGATCCCGCTCAAGCTGGGATATAAAGCCTTTGGAAAGCTCTGTACGGGAGGCCAGCTCCTCCTGTGTGAGGCCAAGCTTTTGTCGGTATCGCCTGATTTTTTCGCCGATGTTTACCATTTGATGCGCCTCCTTGTCTGCGCGCGGCGTAAATAAACCTGAAGTTTAGGTATTCTAAACAGCCGAGTACAATTAAAACACCTTTCGACATAAAAGTCAATGGCTTTTGTAAAGTAATACGAAACTTTAGGTTTAAAATTTGTGCGCTGGAAAAAACTGCCCCCAAAAACAATAAAACCCCGGTGAAAAACACCGGGGCGAAAAGGAAGCGGCTTTAGAAGCCCACTACGCAGCTTGGATGCAGGTAACCCTGAAGGCCGTTTACCTCGCAGAAGTACCAGTTGCCGGCTACGGAGATGATCTTTACAGGGGTACCGGGTTCCAGCTCGGCTATAACGCCGTACTCGGAGCCGGGACCGGAGCGGAAATTGGCAATGATGCCACTTTTTACACGCGCACCGGAGGAGGGAGCGGATGCTGATCCTGTACCGGTCTGAGTCTGTGTCTGGGATTGAGGTACGGTGGCGACGGAGGTTCCGTCGGGATAGCTGCCGTCCGGGTTGGGGTAGAGCAGCGTATCGGTGAGCTTTACGTATTTTGTGCGCATATAGCCGGATACGCCGTTATAGCTTCCGTACAGCCAGCCGCTGCCGGCCTGCTCGGTGACGTTTACCGTTTTACCCTTGGGTATGGTGGTAAGGGTACTGGAGGAGCGGCTGGCGCTGGAGTAGACATAGGTCTTGCCTGTGGCGGCATAGGATTGGGTGGTGCGCACGTTGTCAGGGTCGCAGGTGAGATACATGGTCTTGACATAGCCCAGCTTGCCTGCGGGGGTGCGTACTTTACACCATTCGGCGCCTATCTGTAAAAGCTCTACATGGTCTCCATAGTTGAGCTTGGCTACAGTCTTATCCTTGCTGTTGGAGAAGCCGGAACGGACGGGAACATCGTTCAGCTTAACGGTAGCGGGCACCTCGAAAGGGGTGGCGTGGGAATCGGAAGGCTGCTGGTAGCTGCTGTAATCGGGTATGGTGCTCTTGAGCCGGCTTACAAGGTAGGGGTTTGCTGCCTTGTTCTTTACTATGTTGCAGAGGGTTCCCGGTGGGCAGTTGTAGTATATCCACTGGGCGACGTGGGGCAGCACCCTGACGCAGCCGTGGGAGACATTCTTGCCCAGGTTTTTGTAGGCGGATTTGGACATGGAGGAAAGCTTCTTGGACTTGTACATTACGGAATGGATGTATACGCCTCGCACTACCTGAGTCCAGTACTGGGCGTATTCGCCGTAAGCTACGAAGTAGCCAAAACGCTCTTTGAGGTCGCCTAGCCGGAACTTGCCGCTGCCGGTAGGAGTCTTATCGCTGCCGGTGGTGCAGAGGCTTTGCAACACTGCGTTGCCGCTCTGGTCGTATACGGTTATGACCTGATTCACAAGGTCTATCTCTATGCTGTACCTGTTGGGATCGGTATTATCGTAATCCACCTTGCTGGTAAAGCCGGATAAGACCGCAGCGTGGGCCACAGAGGGCGTTAGGGAAAGGAGCGTTACAAGGCATAGAGCAAGTGAGAGCAAGCGTCTTTTCATTGCAGTAAAATCATCCTCCGATAAAAGTATTTATGTTGAGCGGAACCGTCAAGTGGTCCGCCTGTTCATCATGGTAGTAAGGAAGAAACCTATTGCGGCCAGCATGAGATACAGCAGCTCCGTGAAAAACGGTGCGAATCCGGGAAAGATAAGCGCCGTGGTGCCTATGAGGAAGCCCAGCACACAGTAGTTCGCACCGGCGGGGTGCCTGCGGAACATATTGCGTACAAATACCACCAACAGCGCGCCGACTATGAGCGCGCTGCATCCCGCGCAGATAAGATAAGGTATTTCCAGCCTGGTGAGGGAGGAGAGCAGCGGCTCGTATAATCCCATGAACATCAGTATGAAAGAGGTGCTGATGCCGGGGATTACTATGCCTATGGCGATTATTCCGCCGGCCAGGGCCGCCGTAAGGTAGTTGTACTCCCAGGGATTGCTTCCGGTGAGCCTGTCGTCCAGCAAGGCTATTGCCGCCACGAGCACGGCGCCCAGCAGCGAGCATATGGCGTATTTTAAGGAGAAGGGCTTGCCGGCTTCTTTTATGATAGAAGGAATGCCACCCAGCACCATGCCTATGAGCATATACATGAAGGGCATGTTCCAGTTTTTCAGCAGCCACTCCAGCGCAAAGGCACAGCCGAATACGCCTATGGCAACACCCAAGCCGTAAGGCCACAGGAAGCTGAAGCTCTTTTTAAAATTGGAAAACAGGCCGATTATGGCGTCCAGAGCCTCCTGATATACGCCGAAAGCAACGGCCATTATACCACCGCTGGCCCCGGGTATTAACCCCGCTGCGCCTATGAGAGTGCCTTCCAGCACTGCTTGTAATGTATTTCGGCTGCGCATAGAGCGTACCGCCTTCCTCCGCGTCAATATATATCCAAATACTAACACATATGTAAAGCTTTGGCACGGGTTTCGTCAGTGTATTCAAAAAAATTTAAAGATTTGATAAAAAAGGGAGGTGCTACGCCTCCCTGTTTTCTGAAATGGTGGTATACAGCGAAACGCCCAGCACTATCGCGCCGCCTATGAGCTCCCTCGCGGTGGGCGGCATCTTCAGTACCAGCGCCGCCAGTATTATGCCGTACACCGACTCCATACCGGCAATGATGCCTGCGGTCTGAACCTTTACCCGGCGCAGGCTGCTTACGAAGAGGGAGTGAGCGAATGCGGTACAGAACACGCCCAATACGGCGATCAGCGTTATATCAATTCCGGTGACGGCAGGACGCATGACGGCTACAAAGGGCAGCAGCACAACTGCCGCCGCGCTCTGCTCATAAAAGCACACCACGCTGCCGGGATAGACGGCTGAGAAGCGGCGGTTCATGAGGGAAAGCAGGGCGTATGTCAGCGCCGACAGCATACCCCATGCAAGCCCCGCAGGCGAGAAACCGGCAAGGTCATCCAAGGGAACCAGAACGAATACGCCTATCAGCATGACGATCGTGCATATGACGCTTTTCAGCCTTAGCTTTTCCCTGAACATTACGGGCTCTATAAAAGTAACGAACAGAGGGAAGGTCGAAAAGGTTATGGTGCCGACGGCTACGCTCGCTACCCTGACAGACTCGATAAAACTGAACCAGTGCAGTGCAAGCACCGCTCCGGTTATGACCAGCCACATAAAGTCGGACTTACTTTTGAGCTTTATTGAGGTTTTTGTAGCCCTGCAAAGTATATAGAGGGTTATCGACGAGAAAAACACCCGCCCGAAGGTTATCATCATGGAGCCGGTGGTTATGCCCTTGCTTATTACGCCGGCCAGCCCGAACAACAACACGGCGCCGTGTATCATCAGGAGGTCACTTAGATTGTTCTTTTTGCGCTGCTCCATAGCTTCTCCCCCCATAGCTTTAAACACAGTGATTATATATCACTTGCGGCGTTTTTTCCATGCCTGCGAAAAAAATAAGGGGGAAATAAAAAATAATGCTTTACTTTATCACACTAAAGTGATATAGTACTAAAGCAAGAGGACGCAAAAAATATTTTTGATATACAAAGGAGAGAAAAACTATGAAGAAGATCGCTGCACTTGTTATGGCAATGCTGATGGTTACCTGCCTTTTTGCGGGCTGTGCAAAGAAGGAAGCGGCCAATGACGACCTGAGCTATGTAAAGGACAAGGGTACGCTGGTGATAGGCATCACCGAGTATGCTCCCATGAATTATTATGACGACAGCGGCAAGCTCATAGGCTTTGACACGGAGTTTGCCGAAGCGGTATGTGAAAAGCTGGGCGTTGCTCCTGAGTTTACCGTTATCGACTGGAACACCAAGGAAGTGGAGCTTAAGGCCAAAAATATAGACTGTATCTGGAACGGCTTTACTATCCGCGAGGACCTGAAGGAGAGCATAGATTTCAGCAATGCATACTGCAAAAACATGCAGGTGGCTGTTATAAAGGCCGAGAACTCCGGCAAGTACACCGACCTCGCTTCCCTTGCCAAGGCGAACATAGTTGCCGAGGCCGGCTCCTCCGGCGAGAGCGCCGTAGCAGATTGTGAAGAACTTAAGGAATGCAATTACGTGGGCGTATCCAAGATGGCTGACGCGCTTCTTGAAGTCAAGGCCGGCACTGCGGACGCGGCGGTAGTGGACTATGTGATGGCAAAGGCTATGGTGGGAGAGGGTACGGATTATTCCGACCTTCAGATAGTAGACGGCATCGAGCTTGCATATGAGGAGTACGGCATAGGCTTCCGCAAGGGCTCCAACCTTGTGGAAAGCGTAAACAAGGCTATGGACGAGATGATCGCCGACGGCTCCCTCAAGGCTATTGCCGACAAGTATGGCCTTGCGCTGATGGCTGACTGATAAAGCACAATAAGAGCAACTTAACAAGGGCAGGGAAACCCCCTGCCCAACATTGCGATAATAAAGGATTTTTGACAGTATGCTGCTTACCGTTACCCAGAAGCTCCTGGAGGGCTTCGGCACCTCCTGCATAATATTTATAGTGACCCTGCTCGCGGCGCTGCCGCTGGGCTTA
>ULWL01042681.1_pt1 | contig 9766 bp, 9 predicted proteins | sample 1960171 | NCBI WGS metagenome assembly ULWL01 (sample SAMEA4835807, study PRJEB28245) | human gut metagenome | biome: gut microbiome; material: fecal sample | place: Denmark | collected 2008 | reverse complement strand
ACCATCACATTCCGCAGGCTGGTACGCATGGATTGCAGGTTGAACAGTTTTTCCAAATCACGTTTGGAATAAATGGCGGCGCACCTGCGTTCCGGGTAAATCGTGTCGGTAATGCGCGTTTCAAAGCCGTTTGTCAAAAAGATGACCGGGCGGCGGTGATACTTCTTTTCCAGCAGATCGGCATACAATTTTGCCTGCTGGCGACCTTTTGCCACATCTACACAGGTGCGCTTGGCTTCTACCACAGCCAAAGGACGACCATCGTCGCCGTAAAGCACATAGTCGGCATAGCCTACCTCGGATTTGTTGGGCATACCGGGCAGTTCCACCTCATTCTGCCAGTCCTTGCCCTCGGTCCAGCCTGCATCGGTGAGCATGGTGTCAATGTACAGCTTGCGGGTCTTATACTCGGACAAATCAAGCGGTTTGGGGACATAGGTCTGCTGCTGCTCGGCACGGCGGGCGGTGAGTTCCTCCTTCAGCGCAGCGTTTTCTGCCATAAGGGCAGCAAGGTCAATGTCCTTTTCTTCGTCAGGCTGCGCTGCGGGGGCTTCGGCGGGCTGCTCCAGCAGAGCGCGGTCAAAGTGCCCGGCAGTATAGTTTTCCCCATAGCAATACGCCACAAAATCAAGGAAAATGTACAGGTTTTCAAGGCATAGTCCGGCCTGTTCCTCGGTGACTTTTTTGCCGCTGTGGGCGGCATTGTTCCCCATACGGCGGATAAAATCCATGCGCCGCCAGATGTCCGTGCCGACAATATCCCGGAAATCCTCGGCGTTCATCAGGCTGACCAGCGTGTCCTGATACGGCATGACCAACGCCTTATCCACCGAGTACATCCATTTTACGGCAAACTCCATCGCCCTGCGGCAGTTGAGGACGCAGGCGGACGGGTCGATATGTAGGATGCGCTCGGCGGAGATGGCAACCGAGGCAAAACTCTCAAATTGTGGGGTAGAAGTAAAGGTGTCAAAATTATTCATAATAGTGACCTTCCCTCAATAGACAAATCATTTTAAGTCAAGAACTTTCTCAATTTTGAGTTTCTTCTTTGCTATCATTTTTAGAACAAACGCTTCGTAGCTTTCGTCGGGATAATTAGGATTATCGCGCTCTTCATATATATCCTCTGTTTCAGTAAGTAATTTGCCAAAACTAGAAAGGGCAAGAGCCAATTTGGTCGGAGCTCCTTTTTTTATTAGAACTTTAATTTGTTTTGGAAGTTCTGCGTACAGAATTTTTAACTGTTCTAAATGCTCTGGCAGTGTCATATCAGAAACTTCTTTAAAGGTTGTTTCCATTCGGTTATATATGATTTTCTCAATATCTGAGGCAGTGGCCTTTTCGCATTTTGTGCCTCGTCTAACATATATAGCATCTTTCTCTAATCCAGTTGTTTCGCTTTGAGAAACAAAGGGCAATCTGTCTGGGGTATCGAAAACAATCAGCATTTGAAATTTTTTATTCTGCATTTTTTCATACTCAGAAGAATCGTATGAAAAATCCAAAACCAGATAATCCAACTCCGCTGGAACCAATTTGTGAATATCGTCATTTATGATTGCTTTATCCTTGAAATTTTCTAACCCTGTTGGTGTAAGCGTCCCATCGTCTTCCTCCTTAACACCAACAATAATAGCACCGCCGTTGGAATTTGCCATTGCGAGCATGGTTTTTGCCAAATGCCCCTTATCAATCCAAGTCGCTTTATAGTCTACTTCGTCTAATTCTCCACAGTTTTTTGACAGGAATTGTCGGAAATTGTCTTTTGTTGGTTCTTTCAAAAATTCATCATAAAATTTGTCTCTGATTTGGGGATCCATAATATACCTCCTTGCCCGAAATGGACTCAATCGCGAAAAATACACTCCCTTTTCTGTGTACCATCGTCCTGCCTCGGCATAAGCCCGTATGTACTTATTTTAGCCGAAATATTGCTGCATCAAGCTGTCAAACAGAAGTTGTGCTTCGTCCAAGGACTTCTGTGCGGCAACTTTTGATTTGTCGACTTGATGAACGAAGGCGGCAAATTGATTTTGGAGTTTGATTGGCGGAAGAAGAATTTTTGTCTTTTTGATTTCGCCTAAGTGCAGATTCGGAACACCAATTCCCTTGATGCTTGAATCAAACTGCTCTTTCGTATCGGGATTATTGAGTACGCACCTAAAATATATTGGATTTATTATAGGCTTTGGTCTAAGCAACGCCAGACTTACATAAATATCAAACACTTCATCTGAGTCATTAACTGCAGCCACGCCATAGTTTACGCCATTTTTTGACATCAAGATATCATCCCTTTGTGGCTTTAATGTGGAGTATAGCTTTTCATGTAACTCGGAAGGAATATATTTTATATTTTTCCAATCAACTTTCTGCGACATTACATCTTTAGATGAAAGAAATTTGAAACCATGAATGTCATCGGTAGTATACTGAGGCGTTTGGTGTGTGCCATCCTTTACCATTGTGCATACTTCCTCAACACTAACTATTTTGAATCCATGCCTATTATAATGCAATTCCCCAAACATTTCGACAAATCGAGCTTTGACAAGCTCGTCCAGCTTTTGGAGTTGTTGTTGGCGAACTAGAATTATTGTGGATATCTTATCAAGCAAATTTGCAATATTTTCCTGTTCTTCTAAAGTAGGGAACGGAATCAATGTATTGTCAAAATCCTTTTTGACAATGTGCTTCATTGTTGCGCCATGCGTTTTTGACTCCATTTCTTTTAGCTTATAGCGAACAGCATAAACAAAATATTCTCTGTTCACCTCACATTTATCAAATACCACCTTAAAGATGTGCTGGTTGAGCAGTGCCTTTCCTTTATTCCAAACATACACGCCAAGGCTTGCAGACCATGAAATCAACACATCTCCGTCATTGATTTCAATGCGCTCGGGATAATTGCCAGCATAAAATCCTAAATCATAGGCATTGCCCGTCAGATCCTGGATGCGAATAATAGGTAATCCTACTGTACCTCTATCCTCTGGTTTGAACGCAAAACCATTTATGTATGTTGCAATATCCCCCAGTCTTTTTTGCTCTATCATATTTTCTCCCACAAATCCGAAGTTGTATCCGCCATCACAGCAGAGTTATTCTTTATCATCTTCATCTTTCACAACACCCTCAATCATCCTGGTAACAGCCTGCCCCAGCAGCATTGTGCTTGCGTTTTCTGCCGTAACCACCGGGCGACCGGTCTGCGCTTCAATTTCTTTTCGGGCGTTGCCGGCTACCGTGCCGCCCTGCTTTGCCACAGTGCGGTTTTCTTCCAGCCCTTGCGGATTCTGAGCCTTGGTGAGTTCTGTTGTGGTGGCTTCCGCCAACATATTCAGCGCCAGCTCCAACGTACTCATATTGTCGCGCAGGTTTTCCTTTTTCAGCCCTTTCAGGTTCTTGTACTGCCGCGTGTTCAGCCCGGACCACGCCTTTGTGACTTCGTCCGTCAAAATGGCGTACTCCTGCCCCTTTTGCACCCCGTGCGCGCTCCACGCATCGGTCAACTCCTTGCGGGCGCGGATGGTTTGCAGACGCTGGTTGATCCACTCCGGCGGGTAGCCTTTTTGTGCGTAGGTGTCCAGCGCGCGTTCAATGGTAAGCTCCGGGTCGATGATTTCCTCAATGCGTTCACGCCCGACCATAGCCAGCCACATTTTGAACGGCTCGGCCTTTTTGGACGGGATGGACTGGATGATGCGCAGCAACTGCTCGGTATTCGCTACATCCGTAAGGCGGCGCTTGCCATCGGCGGCTTTCATTTTCAACTGGTGACAATTTGTCACCAGTTCATTTCCTTCTTCTTTCAAGCGCTGCTTCAGCTTGTTCCAGTATTTTCTGCCGGTCTTGTAGTCGGGGCTTTCTGTCAATGCAACCACGACATCCACCACCGAAAAATACCATTCTTCCTTTTCCTCATCCCAAGCGGTGCGGATGGTCTGATCTTCAAATACTTGCAGTTTCTCGTTTTCCGTCATGGTGCGCTCCTTATTTCAGCATCTGCTCCAGTTCGTCCATTGCCGTGTTGACCTCTTTCTCCAAGCGGCGCAGCTCTGCCATGATCTCACTCGTCGGCGGGTACTCCACAGGCTTGTACTCGGTCTTTTTGTATTTGTTGATAGACAGGTCGTAGCCGTTATCCACAATTTCCTGCCTGGGAACAAAGAACGATTTTTCCGTGCGGGCGCGTTTTTTCTCGGCGTCCGGATTTTTGAAGCGCGCAATAATGTCGGGAATGTCGTTTTCCTGCACGGGGCTGCGCTTGTCGTCCAGCGAAAGACCGTCGGCCTGCATATCGTAGAACCACACGTTATCCGTGCCGCCATGCCCGGTCTTGGTGAAAATCAAAATGGCGGTGGAAACACCGGCATAGGGCTTGAACACGCCGGACGGCATCGAGACAACTGCCTCCAGACGGTTGCCGTCTACCAGTTCTTTACGGATTGCCTTGTGCGCGGTGGACGAGCCGAACAGCACACCATCGGGAACAATGCAGGCGCAGCGCCCGCCGATTTTCAGCATACGCAGGAACAGCGCAAGGAAAAGCAGTTCTGTTTTCTTGGTCTTGCAGACCTTCAGCAGGTCGGCGGATACGGTGTCCGCGTCCAGGCTGCCCTTGAACGGCGGATTGGCAAGAATCAGCGAGTATTTTTCCTTATCCGGGTTTTGGTCGCTCAGGCTGTCGCGGTACTCAATGTAGGGGTTATCGATGCCGTGGGTCATCATGTTCATGGCGCCGATGCGCAGCATCGTGCGGTCCATATCGTAGCCGAAGAACATATGGTTCATGTAGTGGTCTTTTTTCTGACGGTCAAAGAAGATTTCTTCTTTGCGGCGCTCTTTCAGATACTCGCCCGCTGCGACGAGGAAGCCGGACGTGCCGCAGGCGGGGTCGCAGATGATTTCGTCCGCCTTGGGATCCATCAGCTCGACCATCATTTTGATGATATGGCGCGGCGTGCGGAACTGACCGTTCAGACCGGACTGTGCGATTTTGGAGAGCAGATATTCATAGGTGTCACCGCGCACATCCACCGCCTGCGACTCATTCATCAGGCGGTAAATTTCGTCCAGCGCGTCCACCACTTTGGAAAGCAGCAGCGGCGTGGGCAGCTTGAAAATGGCGTCGTCCATGTATTTGGAGTAGGCGCTGTTCTTGTCGCCGTGCAGATTTTTGATGAATGGGAACACCCATTCCTGCATGGTGGCGTACATTTTCTGCGCCGGAAAGTCGTGAAATACGCTCCATTTGAGCTGCTGACCGTCGATGGTGCGCTCGCCGAGCTGCACCTCGTCCGCAAAAATGCTCTGGTACGGCAACCCCAGCATAGCGGCTTCCTTGGCGCGCAGATTGTCGGAATCGTCCAAGTCGTGAATGAACATTAAATACGTGATTTGTTCAATGACATCCAGCGGATTTACAAGACCGCCCGCTGCAAAAATATCCCAAAGGCTGTCGATTTTGTTTTTGAGTTCTCCTGTAATCATGTTAGTTCTCTCCGTTCCAAATGTAAGAAGTGTAGCGGCCACCGCCGATTTTTGTGATGTGCTTGTTGTTTAGCAGGTCTGCCAGTGCCCGCTGGACAGTGATTTGGCTGATGTCCGGACACTGCTTTAGGATTTCGCTTTTTGTGATTTCACCTTGGTGCAATTTAATGATTTCGCGCACGCGGTCAGGCTTTGACAGACCTTTGGCGGTTAGCTGTGTGGCAATCTCGTCAAAGCTTTTGTATGCCGTAACAAGAGTGTTCAGCAGGTAGGCGGTAAAAGGTGCGTAGTCATTTGTGTCGGCAGCCCAGTTATGGGAACTGCGTTGCAGCGATGTATCGTAGGACGCTTTTGTGTTAAGAAGAATTGCGTCTATACTGCTGTATTGCTCCACTTCATAGCCGGAACGGTACAGGAGCAGTGCCAGCAGCAGGCGGCTCGTTCGTTCGGTGCCGTTATCGAAGGGGGCGATGTTCAAGAAGTCCACCATGAACATCGGAATCAAAAGCAGCGGGTCAAGGACTGGGTCTTGCAGGGCTTGTTCAAAGGCATTGCATAGGGAAGCAAGGCTTTCAGCGCATGGTTCGCCGGCGGTATCTTTATAATTGCCACCCACAGTTTTACCGCTGAATTTGTACAAATCCCGATGCAACTGTAAAATAGTGGATGGTGCCGGTGGCAGGAAGTCATAATTGGCACTTATGGAGGTTAGCACATCCCGATAACCCGCCACTTTTTTCTCATCATCGGTTTGCGGATTGGTTTTATTCAGGATAAGCTTTTTCAGCCGATCCTCGGCCACGGTGATGCCTTCCATGCGATTCGATGCGGCAACAGTTTGCAGTGCCGCGGTCTCTTTGATTTCGGATAAGGCGGCGGCATCTGTTTCAAGAAGTCTGTTCAGCCGACCTTTGTATTCATGGAGTTGCATCAGACGGAACACGATCTCTGGCGTCAGTAGCCGGGAGTATGTTGCTTTGAAGTCAAATGTTTTCATTGTGGAACCCTTACTTGTTATTTACATCAAAATCGGCATAATGATGTAAATACATTGTATGCTATTATCACTCAAAAGTCAATGGAAAGTATATCTTTTTGTAAAATATGATGAAGTTGAATATTCGATTTGGTATATATGACAAAAGCGCCCTATCAAAAGAAGCCAATCCACTTCTTTTGATAGGGCGCTTTTACGATAAAATATGCTCTCGTCAAAAATCTGTTTCGACATCATGCAGGATACTATTCCGCGTGAAAGTCTCCGCTTCTGCTTTTAGCGAGAACATAGTTTTGTACCAACCGCTTTCATTTTCCTGCTTTGTCGTTGGAGTTATGCCGCGCATATCAGCCAGTACAGCCATCATCACGCTGGTTTCATGGCGATATTGTTTGTCTTTATCTGCGATAAATTGATGATAGTCCGGGCGTTTCAGCATTTTTTTGTATAGGCGCGGGTCTCGCTCAGCAACAGCAAACTCGTATTCCTGCCCATAATAGCCGAATTTCAATAGTGCGTAGTCGGATTCTATTAGTGCGGCTAGTTTTTCTTGTTCTGCGGTCAATTTACTGTCCATTTATTGTTACTCCTGTATGCAGAAACGATTTTAAGTTGAGGTATCTTCTTCACGGCTGGTATCGGACCAAATCCCAAGTTCTTCGGTGTCATGCAGAAACCTTGACTGCTGATTGTACCACTTTATTTCTTCAGCAAGTGTCACACCAGTATCAGGTTGAATTTCGTCTGCGTTCATGGCAACGGGAGCTTCTTCGTCTGAACCGAATAGCGGCTGTTCCATAAATTTCTTGATTAAGTGCAATGCATATCTGGCGGGCTCGGCTTGTAGTGTATTGGGCAAACGGATAGAAGTTGTACCGTTTTCTTCGATAATTTCTATGCCGTGGTAACTGGAGTGCATTTCGTAGATGATGGCGAGCAGCCCCTCGATTGTATCCACATCCAACGGACGCAGCATAGCAGGCGCTACGCCAAGCGCCAATGCGATTTTGTTTAACTGATCTTCCTTGGGATGGCGCGTACCATATTCGTACTGTTGAAGAAGCGTTGAGGTAATGCCGGAGCGCTTAGAAAGTTGAGATTGCGAGATTCCCTTTTTCAAACGCAGACGTTTAATGCGTCTCCCAGTTGTATCCATAAAGAACCTCCCACAGAAAATAAGTTGCAATAAAAAGTAAAAATATATATTGACAAGCAAAACGCTTGTGGTATAATGAGTTTGCAGACATCACAAGCATTTTGAATGTGATGCTGATGAACCTTGAAAACTGAATATACCAAATCTTCAAGCCTTACAAATGATCGTGTTCCTGTGCTGTGCACAAGTACCACAAACAATTTGTTTTATAAATTATACCGCAGGAGGGATAGTTATGGCAAGATATGCAAAGCAAAAAACACCGCAAGCTGTGCGAAATCCGTTTGAACCGATGCTGAAAACTGTGGAACAAATGGCAGTTGTTTCCGGCATCGGAGAAAATCGACTGCGCCAGTTAATGGACAACGGCGAGTTGGAGTTCATCCAGAACGGCAACCGTCGCCTGATTTCCGAACAGGCGATTTGGGATTATTACAACCGTGCCAAGACCCCGGCAAGGTCTGTAAGTGGTGGGTGCTGATATGGCGATCCGCGAGAGAAAAGTCAAAAACAAGCGAAACAGCCAAGGAATTTTAACAGGCAGATCGGGCATCGTCTACGATGTCAATGTGAAAGTCTACGAGAACGGCAGGCAGAAAAGCATTGCTAAACGTGGTTTTGCAACGCGCAGGGAAGCAGAATTGTATGAGGCACAGATCAAGCTGGAGTTACAGACTGGCAGCGCCGCTATGGTCGGCTATGGACCAGAGAGCAAACAAAAGCTAAAAGAGTATCTGCCCAAGTGGTACGAAAGCTACCACCATAACCTTGCAAAAAGTACACGATACAGCTATTGGAGCGGCATAAGCATACATCTAATTCCCATGCTGGGCGAAGTACCTCTGAATAAACTGACACCCCAAATGATTGACGATATGATTGCGCAACTGCGTGAGAAGGGACTGGCGGAGAATTCAGTGCGTTATTGCCATCGGATTTTAAGCTCTGCGCTGTCCTCAGCGGTAAAGTATGGCTACATTCCAAACAACCCAGCCAAGAACATTATGACACGGTTTAGTAAGAACGCCGGGCGCAAATATGAAAAGTACACCGTGGAACAGGTGCAGCAGCTTTTGGCGTTTGTACATGGTAATGTACTTGAGACCGTGGTGCTGCTCGCTGTTCTGTTTGGGCTGCGACTCAGCGAAGCACTGGGGTTACGCTGGCGTGATGTTGATTTGACGCACAGGCAAATTACCTTGCGAGGTCAAATCCCCTGTGACCTGCCAAAAGATGCTAAAATTGTGCCACACCTGGAACCCTTGAAGGACCGTGACGAGGGCGAAACACGCTCATTTCCCATTACAGAAGAAGCGATGCCTATCTTTTTGCGGCTCAAACAGGAACAAGCCGACCAGCGGCGGTTGTGCAAGCTTGGCGGGGTCAAGTATTACGATAACGATCTTGTTGTGTGCAAGCCGGACGGTTCGCCATACTTACAAAAGCGTATTTCGGTCAAGTTTAACGGATTTATGCGTAGCACTGGGATGCCGAAAATCCGATTTCACGATCTACGCGGCACAGCGGGCACCAATATGTACAATTTGACAGGTGATTTTTATGCAGTTAGCCAAATTCTCGGACATTCAGTGGACGATTTTTCCCAGCAAATGGGCGTAAATCTGAAAATCAACACCGTCACGACCCGCTATGTACAAGTACAGGAGCAGCGCAAACTCAGTGTGCTGACGGCATACCACCAAGCAGTATTCGCAACACCGAAAAACGCTGCTGTTGGAGATAACTCTTTATAAGTTATTATCCCTTCGCGCAGGAAATCATGAACTGTGGGCAACAATTCGGGCAACAAATGGCTTTTTGCAGCAGATTATTGTTGCAAGTGGATTTTGGCTTGTAATAGTCCTTGCGTAAACTTACAGCATCACATTTCAAAGCGGTGAACAAAAATATCCGTCGTAAAATCTTTCGATTCTACGACGGATATGGCGCAGATGGTGGGAGTCGAACCCACGCGACAGTCTCCTGTCCTAAAGCATTTCGAGTGCTCCCTCTTACGACCTCTTGAGTACATCTGCATATTTAATTTTGTTGCGCGGAACTTCCCGCAGGGTGTGATTTCGAGTGCTCCCTCTTACGACCTCTTAGGGAATGCT
>ULWL01082015.1_pt1 | contig 9798 bp, 7 predicted proteins | sample 1960171 | NCBI WGS metagenome assembly ULWL01 (sample SAMEA4835807, study PRJEB28245) | human gut metagenome | biome: gut microbiome; material: fecal sample | place: Denmark | collected 2008 | reverse complement strand
CCCGTTATATCGGAGCCGCCTCTTGAGAATGTCTTAATCGTATCGTTAGGTGTAGAACCGTAAAATCCCGGAATCACCGCACGTTCTACTCCTTCTAGTCTCTCATGAAGAGTCTGATTCGTCATATCTGCATTAAATGTACCGTCTTCGTTAAAAAATACTACATCCGCAGCATCAATAAACTCATAGCCAAGATATTTGGCAAGGATAATACCGTTAAGGAATTCTCCTCTCGAAGCTGCATAATCACGTCCTGCACGTCCTTTGAAACCAGCGGCAATCGCTTCATACTCCTTCTCAAGTGAAAGTTCCATGCCAAGTTCGCTTATAATACCGTTATATCTTGCCTTAATCTCATCGAATCTATTTTCAAAATCCTGGCCGCTTACCGCTGCCTTATAGCATGCATAAAGCATGTCCGTTACCTTAACGTCTTCCGCGAAACGCTTTCCCGGTGCAGATGGTACAACATATTTTCTTGCCGGGTCAGCAAGTATGATATCTGCCACCTTACGGAACTGCTCCGCACTTGCAAGTGAGCTTCCGCCAAATTTAGCTACTTTAACCATTTGTCATTCCTCCGACTCTTTTGTAACAAAAGAGGATTTTATTGTTATTTTATCGAAATAATATTACACGGCACCGGATTTGTCAATACCAAAAGAAAGAACATTAATCATATTACACGATTAATGTTCTCTATTTCATAGCGGCTGTAAAGCCTTTAATTACAATAAATTCTGTTCCGGGCAGATAATCAGCCTTCGTATCTTATCATGGAAATAATTCCATCAAAGCCTGCAGCTTTGTCTGCATATTCTTTCTCTGTCATAGGTGCCGTTACACATCCGAACTCTCCGGTAACGCCATCTGCTCTTACAATTTCTCCGTTAAACGCCGCCTTAACTGCTGCAATATCGGCATCGTCATCACCTTTGACACGGATAAAGAATCTTGTCACAACATTCTTAATGTCTACAAGATCGGCCTTATGTGTACTCCATATTGTCATAATATTGGTTCCCATATGTTTAACTGCATCAACGACATCCGAAACAACCGCGCTGGCTGTCGGAAGCTTACCTGCTCCTGCTCCGTAGAACATAACGTCTCCAAGTACGTTACCCTTTACAAAGATGGCATTCATTACACCATTAACGCCTGCGAGAGGATGGTCATTACTGATCATCTTCGGTGCAACCATAGCTGCAAAACCGTTTCCGACTTTTCTGCTTGATCCGATGAGTTTAATGGAAACATCAAGTTTGGATGCATATTTGAAATCAACATCTGTAATCTTGGTTATTCCTTCTGTATATATATCTTCAAAATCAACCTGATGTCCGCATGCAAGTGATGAAAGTATAGCTATCTTACGGCATGCATCATATCCTTCGACATCTGCTTCCGGGTTACGTTCTGCATATCCGAGTTCCTGTGCCTCTTTAAGAACTGTATCAAAAGGAAGACCTTCTTTGGACATTTTGGTAAGAATGTAATTGGTAGTACCATTTAAAATTCCGGAGATTTCAACAATTTCATCAGCTGTTAATGACTGATTTAACGGTCTGATAATAGGTATACCACCTCCGACACTTGCCTCAAAGAGGAAGTTAATCTTATTAGCTTTGGCTATTTCAAGAAGCTCGGCGCCATGTTTGGCAACAAGTTCTTTATTAGATGTACACACGCTCTTGCCTTTTAAAAGCGCGTTCTTAACAAATTGATATGCCGGATTAACTCCGCCCATAACCTCAACAACAATTTTGACGTCATCATCATTAAGGATAGTGTCATAGTCATGAACAAGTACTTTTTCTACAGGATCACCCGGGAAATCGCGAAGATCAAGCACATATTTGAGATTAATTTCCTGACCTGCTCTCTTGTTGATTGATTCCTGATTGGTTCTCAATACTTCTACAACACCTGAACCAACTGTGCCATAGCCTAATACTGCAATGTTTACCATTTTCTTTCTCCTGATTATTTTATTCTGCCTTGTCCGCCGTAAGTTCATTAACAGCCTGAAGTTCTTCTTCGGACAATAACTCAAGCGGATTAATTATGATTATCAATTTACCATCAAGTTTGGCAACACGGTCAAAATAATCTGCGCCGCCGCTTTTGGCTATTTCCGGCATATCCACAATGTCGTTCTCATCTATATGATGAATCTGTTCTACGCCATCAACTTCTATGGCAATCTTATTATTAGGAAGATTGATAATTATTAATTCCGCATCCTTAGGTGCCGTCAGGTTAGCCATATTAAACTTGGTACGCAAATCCAGTACAGGTATAACCTCGCCACGAAGATTAATTATTCCTTTGATATTTCTTGATGAATTAGGAACTCTTACAATTGTCTGTTCATATTCAATGCCACTGACATATGATATATTAATACCATATTTTTCATTATCGAGTCTGAATACAACCGGCTGAAAAAAAGCCATAACTTAATCCTCCTTGTTTGTTCTATGAATCCATTTAAGGTATTCTCCCAAAAACAAATCAATGTCGCCATCAAGAACCGCCTGAGCGTTGCCGGTCTCAGCATTGGTTCTGTGATCTTTAACCAGGGTATACGGTTGAAGTACATAACTTCTTATCTGGCTACCCCAGCCTATTTCTTTGACTTCGCCTCGTATCTGTGCTTCTTTGTCTGCATTTTCCTGCTGTTTAAGAAGATACAGCTTTGCCTTGAGCATCTGCATTGCTTTGTCCTTATTCTGATGCTGTGAACGTTCATTCTGGCACTGCACAACGGTGCCTGTCGGTATATGCGTAATACGTATCGCTGATGAAGTCTTGTTGATGTGCTGACCGCCCGCTCCGCTGGAACGATAGGTATCAATTCTTAAATCATCATCATTGATTTCAATATCAAGATCTTCCTCTATATCCGGCATTACATCGCATGACACAAAAGACGTCTGTCTTTTTCCGTTTGCATTAAACGGTGAAATACGAACCAGACGGTGAACGCCTTTTTCCGATTTAAGATAACCGTAAGCATTTTCTCCGTTAACCTGTATGGTTACGGACTTAACTCCTGCTTCATCACCATCAAGATAATCAAGGGTATCTATCGAATATCCCTTGGATTCTGCCCACCTTGTGTACATACGCAGAAGCATTGATGCCCAGTCACAGCTTTCGGTTCCTCCTGCTCCGGCATTAAGTCTTAATATTGCATTATTACTGTCATATTCATCGCACAGAAGTGTGCTTATCCTTACCTTATCAAAAAGTTCCTTAAAGTTCGTAATAAGCTCCGCAATCTCAGGGATAAGGGATGCATCATTCTCATCCTCTGCCATCTCAATAAAAATCTCAGCATCTTCTTTCTGTTTGACAAGCTCGTTGTAATTATCGAAAGAGTCCTTAAGGGCTTTTAATTCCTTAAGCTTTATCTGCGATTTCTCCGGATCATCCCAGAATCCCGGATCCTCCATATGCATTTCTATTTCTTCGATCCGCTTAGACTTATTATCTAAGTCAAAGTGAATCCCTCAATTCTTCTAATGGTCCTTCAAATCCGCTAAGTTCATAACGGAACTGGTCTAATTCAACCACTATTTCACCACCTTTAAAATATTATATTATCAAATCAGGCATTTCTGCCACAGCAATTCTTATACTTAAGTCCGCTTCCGCATGGACACGGATCATTTCGCTGGATTTTCTTGGTCTCACGCTTAACCGGGCCTTTCGAAACGCTGTCGTCTTTATTGGTGCCGGTTACTTTCGCTACTTCTTCACGTTCAACCTTCTGCTCTATCTTGACATGAAGAAGAAGTCTTACCGTATCTTCTTCTATAGCCGATGTCATGGCATCAAACATATCAAATCCTGCCATCTTATATTCAACAACCGGATTACGCTGTCCGAATGCCTGAAGTCCAATACCCTGTCTGAGCTGATCCATATCATCTATATGCTCCATCCACTTGGCATCAAGAACTTTGAGGAGAACAACACGCTCGATTTCCCTCATCTGTTCAGGTTCAGGGAATTCGGCTTCCTTGGCTTCATAAAGCTTAACTGCCTGTTCCTTGAGATCATGGATAAGCTCATTTTTCTTCTTATACATGCTTACGTCCGTTATCGGCTGAAGCGGTATTATAGGAAGAAGAATGCTGTTAAGATCATTAAGATCCCATTCATCCGGCGAAAGTTCATCGCTGATGCATTTATTAACACATGATTCAACCTTGTCGGCAAGCCATTTCATGATGACGTCTCTCATGCTTTCTCCGTCAAGGACACGGCGTCTCTCTTCATATATAATCTCTCTCTGATCATTATTAACCTGATCGTATTCAAGGAGATTCTTACGTATACCAAAGTTATTATTCTCTATCTTCTTCTGTGCTTTCTCTATTGCACTTGAAAGCATAGGATGTTCAATCGGCTCATCTTCAGAAATGTTCAGTGCGTTAAATACGCCCATGAGTTTCTCCGATGCGAAAAGTCTCATAATATCATCTTCAAGGGATATATAAAATCTTGATTCACCCGGATCTCCCTGACGTCCCGAACGTCCGCGGAGCTGGTTATCAATACGTCTTGACTCATGTCTCTCGGTTCCGATTATCTTAAGTCCGCCCGCTGCTCTTGCTTCGTCATCAAGCTTAATATCGGTACCACGGCCTGCCATATTGGTCGCAATTGTTACTGCACCGTGTACACCGGCCTGGGCAACAATCTCTGCCTCGCGCTCATGGAACTTGGCATTAAGTACGTTATGTGCTATGTTGTGTTTTCTTAAAAGAGCACTTATCTCTTCTGACTGCTCGATTGTAATCGTACCTACAAGTACAGGCTGTCCCTTTGCATGTGCCTCCTCGATTTCATTGATCACGGCACGGAGCTTGCCCCTTCTTGTCTTATATACGGCATCCTCTTTATCAATACGGATAACCGGCTTATTCGTCGGAATCTCAATAACATCCATTCCGTAAATTTCTCTGAACTCGTTCTCTTCGGTAAGCGCTGTACCCGTCATACCTGCTTTCTTGTTGTATTTGTTGAAGAAGTTCTGGAATGTGATAGTCGCGAGCGTGCGGCTTTCTCTCTTAACTTTAACATGCTCCTTGGCTTCTATCGCCTGATGGAGTCCATCTGAATATCTTCTTCCCGGCATGATACGTCCCGTAAATTCATCAACTATCATAACCTGATCGTCTTTGACAACATAATCCTGATCCTTGAACATAAGATAATTGGCTCTGAGTGCAAGAATTACGTTATGCTGGATTTCAAGATTCTCTGCATCGGCAAGGTTATCAATATGGAAAAACTGCTCAACCTTGCGTACACCTGCTTCTGTAAGATTGACCGTCTTCTCTTTCTCATTGACTACAAAATCTCCGGTCTCTTCTGTATCTTCTTTCATAATAGCAGCCATCTTGGAAAGTTCCGTCTCGGTACCCTTTTCAAGCTGACGCGCAAGAACATCGCAGAGTTCATAAAGTCTTGTCGACTTACCACTCTGTCCCGATATTATAAGAGGGGTTCTGGCTTCATCGATAAGAACCGAGTCGACCTCATCGACGATTGCATAATTAAGGCCTCTCTGTACAAGCTGTTCCTTATAGATAACCATGTTATCCCTGAGATAATCAAATCCAAGTTCGTTATTGGTTATATATGTGATATCAGAATTATATGCCTTACGTCTCTCATCGCCATCCATACCATTAAGGACAACTCCGACCGTAAGTCCGAGGAATTCATGTACCTGGCCCATCCACTCGGCATCACGCTTGGCAAGATAATCATTAACCGTAACAATATGTACGCCCTTGCCTTCCAATGCATTAAGATATGCCGGAAGAAGACATGTCTGTGTCTTACCTTCACCAGTTCTCATCTCTGCGATTCTTCCCTGATGGAGAATAATACCACCCATAAGCTGCACTCTGTAATGTTCTGTATGAAGCACTCTTCTCGCTGCCTCCCTTACAAGTGCATATGCTTCTACAAGAAGGTCATCAAGTGTCTCGCCTGCTGCAAGCCTGTCTTTAAATTCCTGTGTTTTATCTCTCATCTGCTCATCCGTGAGCTCTAACATCTGAGGTCTTAATGCCTCAATTTTATCAACTATCGGTGTAATTCTCTTGATTTCTCTCTGACTATGAGTTCCAAATATTTTATCAATAATGCTCATTATTCATATCCCTTTCAAGGTGATTTTCTATAATTTACTGCTAATACAAGCTATTCTATCACTTTATCAGCAATTTTTCAAGGTAAAACGAAAACTTGTGTGTGCGTTTTCGTGTAAAAAAGGAGACTGTCTAATGGCAGTCTCCGTAAAAAATCATATTAACCGGTTATCCTGTACTTAATCGAGTTCAGGTTCAATAAGTCCGTATGTACCGTTCTTTCTCTTATATACGACATTAACTTCATCCGTCTCCGAGTTAGAAAATACATAAAATGAATGTCCGAGAAGTTCCATCTGGATGCATGCTTCCTCAGGATCCATCGGCTTAATTCCGAATTTCTTGCTTCTTACAATCTTAATCTCCGGCTCGTCATCGTACTCCTTCTCAATGTACTGTGCGCTGAAATCGCCGCCGGCCTGTTTGGAATTAACAATCCTGGTCTTATATCTTCTGAGCTGTCTCTCAATAATCTCTTCAACAAGATCTATGGAAACATACATATCACTGCTGACCTCTTCAGCTCTGATTATGCTGCCCTTAACAGGGATTGTAACCTCTATCTTCTGTCTGTCTCTTTCAACAGAAAGTGTGACATTAGCAGTTATTTCCGTACTGAAATACTTATCTAACTTACCTATCTTATCCTCGATAGCCTTCTTGAGTCCTTCTGTAACCTCGATATTCTTACCTGTAATTTTAAAACGCATAGTGCCCAACTCCTTTACTACATATTGTAATCTCTGAACCGCCGTCGGAATTGTCTGACAATTCTTGTTGATTACATTTTTATTATACCATATTTTGAAAATTCATCAACCTAAAATATAAATTTTCTAATAACTTTTTTGTCAAGTCTTTTCATAAAGTTTTTTGTCAGTTTATGCAATTCGTGAGTTTTCACAAAACAAATTTTTGTCTTGAAAAAACAATAATCCTCGTTCATAAGTATCCACAAACTTTGTGGATAATGTGGATAACTTCGTGTATAACTCACATTTCCCACAAAACAGGCATGGAAATTTGTGGATAATTTTCCACATTATAATATAAATAACCATGTTGTCAAAACAGTAATTATTCTTACTTTAACGTTTTCGCTCCACTTTTTTATGCATTTTGACGAAAATGTGCCTTTTAACGACTTTCTCTTGACATGTTTTTATGTTATAATGACCATAAAATCAAATCCGGAGGTTATCCACAATGTCAAAAACCGTATTTATCACCGGTTCATCAAGGGGGATTGGCCGTGAAACAGCCATTTTATATGCCAGGAAGGGGTATAACGTCATAATAAACTGTTCAAAGGAAAGCGATGAATTACATTCTCTGGAAAACGTTCTTAAAGAACTGGGTGCACCTTTTATGAGCTTCGTAAAAGATGTCGCACAATTTGATAATGTGAATGGAATATTCAATATTCTTAAAGAAAGTTCCATGATTCCGGACATAGTGATCAATAATGCCGGCATATCATATGTAGGATTATTGCAAGACATGACTCCCAACGAATGGCAACGAATAATCGACACTAATCTGACTTCCGTATTCAATGTTTGTAAATGTGCTATTCCGTATTTTTTACACAAGGGATGCGGAAGGATCATAAACATCTCATCCATGTGGGGAGTATGCGGTGCATCATGTGAAACTGCTTATTCCGCTTCCAAGGGCGGAGTTAATTCTTTTACAAAAGCTCTCGCTAAAGAACTTGCTCCCAGCCGCATAGCTGTTAATGCTGTTGCTTTCGGGGTGGTTGATACTTCTATGAATGCCTTTTTAAGCGATGAAGAACGCCGGGACCTCATAGATGAAATCCCAGCGGGCAGAATGTGCACTCCTATTGAGGCAGCACATATTATTTATGATATATCTAATCTGAGTGAATATGTGACAGGTCAGATAATTACTGCTGACGGAGGATTGATTTAATCCAGTCAGCGGCAAGCTTGGGCCACATGGCACACTGCTCATTGACTTCCCACGGATTGTTCTCTGTAACTTCATTGGCCAGTCCCAGCCCGTGACCGCCTTTGCCGAATACATGAAGTTCGCACGTAACGTTATGCTCTCTGAGAGCTTCTGCAAACATAAATGAATTACGCGGATAAATAAGTCCGTCCTCTCCCCCGTGCCATATAAATGCCGGAGGGGTCGTATCCGTAACATGGTTCTGGAGGCTGTACTGATATATCTGCTCATCAGTCGGATATCCTCCAAACATATACGCATTCATCGCAATCTCGAAATTCACATATGTCTTATTATTCTCCCTGACAAATATGTCCGCAGGATCCACATTCGGATGCACCTGTCCGAAATTGATTTTGTCATAGTCAGGATATCCTTCTATTCCTATATCAAGGCGTCTGGCAGTGCTCTTTAAATCTATAACCGGGTATCCGAGAATCATTCCCGCAGGTCTGATTCTGTCAAAATTATCCTTATACTCAGGGAACATCTCTTCATTATCCCAGAATACGCTTAATGCCGCAGCAAGATGTCCCCCAGCAGAAAATCCTGATACAAAAACATATCTGCTGTCAAGATACCATTCATCTGCGTGATCTTTAATATAAGCCATCGCTTTAGCCGCATCCTTAAGCGGTGCAGGCATCACCGCAGCCAGATCAACGCTGTATCTTAGCACAAACGCATGATATCCGGCGGCTGCAAATGTAAGTGCTATCGGCTCCGCTTCTCTGTCAGAAGTATACTTATATCCGCCTCCCGGACACACAAGCACTGCCGGTCTCTTATATCCAGGCTTTAACTCTGCAGAATTATCCCAGAGATATGTATCAAACCATACGCTTTTATCATCATTAAGAAAAATTCTCTCACATTTCATTTTCCAAATGTCTCCTTTTGGGTATTTTTCTTTAAATATATCAATTGTATTTCTGTTTTACAACAGCAAAAATAAGCACCGCATAACATGCTTTTTTATACATGCTGCGGTGCTTTGCTATTGTATTATATTAATCAGTCTGCAAAAAGCGCTGTTGAGTAATATCTGTCTCCGCTGTCCGGAAGAAGAACCACGATATTCTTGCCCTTATTCTCAGGACGTTTTGCAAGTTCAAGTGCTGCCCATGCAGCTGCTCCTGAAGAAATTCCAACAAGCACGCCCTCTTCTCTTGCAATTGCCTTACCTACTTCAAATGCTGCATCATTGTCAACAGGTATAACCTCATCATAAATCCTGGTATTAAGTACTTCCGGAACAAAACCTGCACCGATACCCTGAATCTTGTGTGAACCGCTCTTGCCCTGTGAAAGAACAGGAGATGTAAGAGGTTCTACCGCAACAATCTTAACATCCGGGTTCTTTGACTTAAGATATTCGCCGACACCTGTAACGGTTCCGCCGGTTCCTACACCTGCGACAAAAATGTCTACCTTGCCGTCAGTATCATTCCAGATCTCCGGACCGGTTGTTTTTCTGTGTGCCTGTGGATTGGCCGGATTCACAAACTGTCCCGCAATTATGCTGCCCGGAGTCTCCTTCTGTATTTCCTCGGCCTTTGCAATTGCCCCAGGCATACCCTTTGCGCCTTCGGAAAGAACGATTTCCGCGCCATATGCCTTGATTATATTACGTCTTTCAACGCTCATG
>ULWL01023928.1_pt1 | contig 9800 bp, 10 predicted proteins | sample 1960171 | NCBI WGS metagenome assembly ULWL01 (sample SAMEA4835807, study PRJEB28245) | human gut metagenome | biome: gut microbiome; material: fecal sample | place: Denmark | collected 2008 | reverse complement strand
CACTATCGGCGGCTTGACCGACCCGGCCATGATGGAAGACATCATCGCTTCGGGAAAAGCCGACATCGTCTACATGGCCCGGCAGCTGCTGGCCGATTCCGAAACGCCGCAGAAGATCATGGAAGGCCGGGACGCAGACATCGTCCACTGCCTGCGCTGTTTCACCTGTATGGCGGAACGGGCAGCAACGGCTACGCGCCGTTGCACCGTCAATCCCCTCATCGGCCGGGAACTGGACGGGACGGAAATCCAGCCGGCACCGGTCAAAAAGAAAGTCCTCGTCGCCGGCGCCGGCCCGGGCGGCTTGTATGCAGCCTATACGGCAGCCCGCCGCGGCCATCAGGTCGTCCTCTGTGAAAAAGAAAGCGAAGTCGGCGGCATCCTGAAAAGTGAACAGGCCATCCCTTTCAAACGGGAAATGTATGAACTGGGAAAGACCTATGAACGCCTGGCCCGTCAAGCCGGTGTCGAAATCCGCCTGAACACGGAAGTAACGCCGGCATACGCTGCCAAAGAAAATCCGCAGGCCTTGATCATCGCCGCTGGATCCCGCCCCCTCGTCCCGCCGATTAAAGGGTTAGACGGTGACAACGTCATTATCGTGAACCAATACTATAAAGAAAAGGCCAAAGTCGGGAATCACGTCATCGTCTTCGGCGGTGGCCTGGCAGGCTGCGAATGTGCCATCCACCTCGGCCAGGAAGGCAAAGAAGTGGAACTCATCGAAATGCGCCCGGCCCTGGCACCGGATGCCAATATCCGTCACCGCCCCCTGCTCCTGGCTCAAATCGAAAAGTACGTCCACGTCCATACGCAGTATAAAGGCCTCGAAGTCACGCCAGAAGGAGTCCTCTGCCAGGACCCGCAGGGCCAGCGCATCCTCGTCCCCGGCGATACGGTCATCTGTGCCTTAGGCCAGCGATCCCGTACCGACGTCGTAGAAGCCTTGCGGGACAGTGCGCCCTTCGTCCGTGTCATCGGCGATGCGGCTAAAGTATCTACCATCACCAACGCCGTCTACTGGGGGTACTGGGCTGCCCTCGATATCTGATTTCGATTAATCCTCATACCAGCCGAACAGGGTTTTCCCCGTTTCCAACTGCTGAATCCGGGCCATGTCGTCCGGTGTCAGGGTGACGTCGAAAATATCGAGGTTTTCGGCCATCCGGTCCCGATGGGATGATTTCGGGATGACGCCGATGCCTTGCTGAACCAGGTACTGCAAGGCAATCTGTGCGGCCGTCTTGCCGTATTTCTCGCCAACAGCCTGTAAAACAGGCTCCTGGAATATCGGCTTTTTCCCTTCTGTAAAAGGGCTCCATGCCTGCATTTGTGTCCCCTGTGCCACAAGTGTCTGCTGGAGCTCTTTTCGTCTGTAATAGATGTGGCATTCGACTTGGTTGATGGCAGGGATGACATCACAGCTTCCGATAAATTCAAGATACTCCCGGGCATTGAAATTGGAAATACCGATAGCCCGGACTATTCCCCTGTGGTAGGCTTCGGTCAAGGCCCGATACATGTCCAAAGCCTCGTCATAAGGCTCGTGGATGAGCAGCAAATCGATATAGTCAGTCTGCAACCGGGCCAGCGATTCTTCAATGCCCTGCCAGGCCAGTTCATAGCCGGCCCGGGTCTGACAGAGCTTCGTCGTAATGAAGATATCCTCCCGGCGCAGACCGCTCTCGGCCACAGCCTGGCCGACCATGGCTTCATTATCATACATGTGAGCCGTATCGATAAGGCGGTAACCAACGGCTAAGGCATCGAGAACCGCCCGCTTCCCCGCTTCCCCTTTCAACATCCACGTCCCAAAACCAACTATCGGCATGGGCAGGCCATTATTCAAAATGATATGCTTATGCATACTACGCCTCCATTCATCTTACAAAATCGACTAAAAAAAGGAACTGCGCATGATACACACTTCATGCTACAGTCCCTGTCTTACTTGGCCTAGTTCAAGCCGCCGGATGATAATTAACAACAGCAATGTCCGTCATAGAATTGCAATTTGAACTATACACCCAAATATACGATACCATGTTGCTTGGCAAAAATCAACATTTCAAAACTATATGCTTATGCATGATAGATGTAGGAAATTTGAGTTTTATCTTTTACAAGGAACCATTATTAAGCATCCACGTTTCAAACCGGCAAATACTCTGGTTTTGATTGATGAAATCATTGAGTTCCTCATCGATAATACGGATTCCCTTACGACGAGGTTCACTAGTAAATCGATTCGTGACTTCATAACAGATCCGTGGCGGTGGTGGCGTTTTCAGCGTGTAAAAGACGAGATTCGAATTATTACGAATGGCATCTGAAACAACGGACATAGGTGCTACAGCCCATCTATCGGGAATCGTCAAATATCGCTGCAACATGGAGCTCGTATTGACCGTTAAGAGCGGCGGTTCATCGGGATTCCAGTAAGAATGGTGCCATTGCAGGAAATCATTCCCCCAAATCAGCATAATTTGTTGACGGACATCTAAATCTTCACAGGCAACCTCGTCACCATAGATACTATCCTTATGGCAGATAAGATACATCAGTTCACGATAAATCGGTTTGATAACAACATCTGGATAAGACATCCTGCTAAAGACAAAACCAATATCAGCATCCAAGCTCTCAAAGGTGTCTGTATTTGATACAATCGAACGATAGCAGGGATTTTGAACACCCCCGTGTGCATAGGCAGGTTCACTCTTTTCCTTACAAATCTGCGCCATCATGGTATACTGGAACAAAAGGAATCTACAACAAGGAGCTGATATCATGGGCTTATTTGATACTTTCAAGAAACTGTTCCATCATTCCATCGATAACACATCGGCAGCAGAGCAGACTCTTTCCCGGGGCAACGATAGCCCTGTGAAGATTACGTTTTCACGAGAACCCCCTGCGGACAGTCCATCTCCAGATATAGTTCCCCTCAGTGTACGTCTGAAAAAGGCGGTCCCCACAATGAGGGGCCTGTATCCGCATGAAATCCTGATGCTTGAATATGCCCATACTTACTCTACAGACTTATCGCATCAGCATTTCCAGGGATTCTGGTATTATGAATATTCCGTAGAACATCCTGGGGATGTAGTGAAGTCACTAGAAAAAAGAGGTTTTATCCAGCCCGGTAACCTGCGTTCTGCCATCCAGAATCAGACAGTCCCGGTAATAAAAAATGAATTGAAGGCAATCGGTCAAAAAGTAAGCGGCAAGAAGGCTGATCTGATTGACCGTCTGTTAAGCAATACTTCTCCCGAAGAGCTGGAAAAGAAATTTCCTGTACGCTTTTACGAACTGACTGAGTCCGGAACGCAGGAGCTCACGGAGAACCAATATGTCTCCTATCTCCATCGCCACAAGTATATGTCCATCTGGGAAATGAACGACCGGCTGAACCATAAGAATCCGCATCACCTCGGCTTCCGCGACCTTATCTGGCAGTTCTTCAACGAGGAATCACTTAAACACCTGCACGAAGGTGACATGGGCCTTTATCGCAATACCAGACTCGATATGTATGAATTTCTCTTCGAAGAAAAGAAGTACGAACAGGCATTCAACTTGTTATGTGAAGTAATCGCCTATGATCTGAGCGGTATGGACAACAGCGAGTTCAGTGACATCGATGAAAAATTCCGCTTACAGCTCATGCTCAAATATGATTTTCCTTACAGCCAATCAAATGCAAAGCTACCGCCAGCTATAAAGCAATGGATGGCCAATCTCCAAGGGCGATTGGAATTATCCGATGACGCTTTACGTGAACGATTGTTACAGCAGTTCGAATCCATCAGTTTGTATCGGTGCATCTTCACCAATGCAGAATGTGTCGATATCGTAATGGCTGAACTCATTGATGACGCGGATATTCTGGATACCATTTATCACAAAGCGGAAGCCAGACTGCGCGCCCAGTTAAAAGCAATATAAAAAAGTCAGGGCAGCTGCCATTCAGTTGGCAAACTGCCCTGACTTTTTATGCTCTGATTTCCGTCCCGTCCTTGAAGGTCACCCGGATATCGTCTTTGCTGTATACCGTGATGAAGTCCACCAGGCTGCCCCATAGCCGAGCGTCAAACGCCTTGATGAGTTCCTGCTCCCGAAGCTCCTTGATGAAGCTGTCCATCTGACGGCTCCGGGCCTTGCGATACTGGATGGCTTCACAGGTCTTGTCGTACTGCGTCTTCGCCGCTTCATACCGACTGACCAGTTCATTGTAATTCTGGTCATAATCATCCTGGTTCTGCGCGACTCTGGCGTTTTCGGCTATGAGCTGCTGTACCTTGTCGGCCAGCAGGTTCAAATCCGTGCTAAGCCTGTCCCGCTCCTCTTCCAAGGCTTCTGTGTCAGTGAGCCGTTCCTTCAGCAGGGTGATGCTGTCAAGTACGTCCGCTTTGTTTTCGATGAGCCGGTTGGCGGCCCGGACGAAGGCTTCCTTGATATCATCCTCTGTCAGATGTGGTGTCTTGCAATGGCTCTTGAACTTATCGTTGCATCGGTAGATGGTCCTGCGGTACTTGTCGGTCGAATGCCATACCTTGGCCCCGTACCAGCCTCCGCACTGGCCGCACTTGATTTTGCTGGAGAAGATGGATACGCCGCTGTAACGTCCCCTGCCTTTACGCCGCCTGTTGATTTCTTCCTGCACCCAGTCGAAGACCTGCGGGCTGATGATGGATTCCTATCCAGCCCTTTGTCATAGCCCAGAAAATGCCTGTAGGGAACACACACCTTGCCGTCAGCGAACCGCTTCCGATGGCCCCAGGTCACGTTTTCCGAAATGCTCCGGCTTTCTTCCTGTGCCAGGCTGCTCATGATGATGAGGAGGAGTTCCCCTTTACCGCAAATTTTGATACAAAATAACGATGCACCCCCTATACTCGATTAACGATGAACCCCCTTGCACCCCCCCTGCCTATCGTTAAGCAAGTATTCCTTGGAAGCCGCACGGGACAAGGCTTCGACAAAAAGAGAAGGGGTGCATTTGCACCCCCTCGGTGGGGATTTTGCTCCCCCTAAATTGGACAAGTTCTGTCACTTTTCCATTTGTTCCATTAGCCAGTACGGATTCTTCAAAATCTCTCTGCCAACCCCAATCAAGTCCGCAGCATTATTTTTTAGGAGAGTTTCTGCATCTTCTAAGGTCTTAACTCCCCCGTCAGCATGACGGGAATGGAGACAGCTTTTTTTATAGCACTCGACATATCCTGAAAATAACCCGGCTCGTTATGCCCTTGCCGTGTGTAGCGACACATTCCTCCGGTGATGTTAAGCATATCCACTCCGGCATCGGCCAATGCCTTGCTGGCACATACACTGTCTTCAATCGTGTTGCCGCCTTCAGCGTAGTCACAGCCACCTAAACGAAGGGAAAGCATAAATTCTTTGCCGACGGCACTACGAACAGATTGAATGATCTCCCGATGAATCCGCAGCCTCCTTTCTATGTCACCGCCGTAGTCATCCTCTCGATGATTGGTGAGCGGCGAATAAAACTGGTTCAGCAAATAAGCATGAGCAGAGTGGATTTCAACACCATCATATCCCGCCGCCTTTGCTCTCTTAGCAGCGCAGGCGAATTGCTCCACAATTTCAGCAATCTGCGATACGGTCAATTCTTCCGGTGCAGTTCCGTCACCCATCATCGGCGAGACGGGAAGGATCACGCTGCTCGGAGCTACTGCCCTTTCTCCTGTAACATCAGAGGGTGCGGCACTGCCGGCATGATTCAGTTGCGCTATTGCTTTTGCACCGCCTTGATGGATGGTATCCACCAGCCGCTTCAATCCCTCAATATCCTCATCGGAGGAGATGGAGAGTTGGTTCTTTCGCGCCTTGCCGCGAATATCAATGTAGCTGTGTTCCGTGATTATCATGGCGAGATTGCTGCCTGTTGCCCGCATTCCGTAGTACTCCAGCATTTTGCTCGTTACTTTTCCGTCCTCTGTACTTTGATAGGTTGCGATGGGCGGCATAACGATACGGTTTTTTAATGTCAAATTCCCTATGGTCATAGGTTTCATTGCCAGCTCGTATTTTTCTTCCACTCTGTCTTTCCCCCCTAAATCAGTTCAAAAATGGCGCATACCACGAGCGTTCCCGTTCTGCCCCCACCGTAGTCGGTTCCGTATGTCCGGACAGCAAGACGGTTTCCTGCGGCAGTTTCAGTATACGCTGTGTGATACTCTGCATCAATGTTTGCTCATCCCCACCGGGAAAATGTGTCAGCCCGAAACTGTTCTTGAAAATGGAATCACCCACGAAGGCCACATTGTCCTTGGCGCTATAATAGAATACGCTGTCCGTAGTATGACCGGGAACGTAGTGCATGGTCAAAGAAAATACAGGATTCCTTTCGAGGGCAATCCTGCTCCCGTCCGGCAAATAGCTCACATCATCCAGTTTGATATATAGCCCGCAACCTTCCGAGAGATTCCAACGAGGATTCTCTGTATATTCCCGCCCTCTCTCGTGCATACAGATAGGGATGGACAGTGCATCCTGGATTTGCGCTGCGGCACCCATGTGGTCAAAATGTCCATGGGTGAGCAGAATTTTTTCGATGACGAATCCTCTTTGTCGAATAACGGCTAAAAGAGTATCTGCTTCTGCGCCGGGGTCGAGCAAAAAGCCGTGTCCTGTGGCATCATCAATATAAAAGTAGGCATTGGTGTTAAAAACGCCTGTCACGGGCAACGATAAAATCATGATGCTCCCCCGCCTTACTGCACAAAATGGCAGCCATCCGCCCCGCAGACCATGCCATCTAATGATGTTGCCGCTGACGTTTCCTCAGCCAGTATCCTTTCGATGGATTCTTTCAGCATGGCCGTCGGTTGTGCACCTGATGCCGTGTACTTGCCGTTGATAAGGAAATAGGGTACGCCGTGAATGCCGTGCTCCATTGCTTCCTGCTCATCGGCACGTACCTCATCGGCGTATCGGTCGCCGGACAACACTGCAGTCACTTCATCCTTGTCCAAGCCACATTCGCCTGCGATTTGTGTCAGCACATCATGGTCGCTGAGTTTCAGATTCTTGGTGAAGTAAGCATCAAATAACTTCGTGATAATTCCTGTTTTCCCTTTTTCCTGGGCATATTTCGTGAGACGCAGGGAGTCAAAGGTGTTGGTGTAACGTGTAGAGACGTAGCGAAAGTCGATTCCCTCAATCCTGCCCATGCGGGAGATGGCTTCAATACGCTCTGCTGCCTCCTCTTTGCTCAAATGATACTTCGCGGCAAAACGATCCACCGTAGAGGAAACGACCTCCCGGCTGGCATAAGGGTCAAGTTCAAAGCTCTTGAATTCGATTTCCACTTTATCTCCGCCGTCAATTTCCGCCAAGGCCTTTTCCAGCCGCTTCTCACCGATATAGCAGAAGGGACAGGCGTAGTCCGACCATAATTCGATTTTCATTTTCCGTGCCTCCTTAGCAATATATAGAACTTGTTCGATATTGCAATTATACACAGGGCAGTATATAATGTCAATAGAAATAGAGCGTGTTCTAAAAATAATTTTGAAGAAGGTAAGCGACATGAAAAAATGTGGTCGTCCTCCTAAAAAGGACAATCCCGAAGAAAATAAGGAAAAAATCATAGCTGCGGCCATAGCCCTTATCGAGGAACAAGGCGCGGACTGTATCACGGTGCGACGTGTCTGCGAGAAAGCGGATATTGCCACGGGAACATTTTATTATCACTTCCGTAATAAGGATGACCTGATGATGCACTTTGTGCGAGGGCTCTCCTTCGAGACAGTCGAACTTACGGCTCCACCCTCCGATATTGCCGGACGCATAACAGAATTATATATGCTCCTTATCCGGAAGTACATGAACCTTGGCATAGCTTTTATGCGTAGTTTTTACACGCCGGACAATCAGGCACTCCACACCTATATGGGAGAAAAAGACGGGAAGTTTGCCGCTGGAACGGTCATGGCCAGATGTGAGCGGGAACTTGTCACGGCACAGGCAGAAGGCTGCATACAAAAAAATGCAGATATCCACCAAATGAGCGCGGATATCTGCACGATTGTAAAGGGCTGTATCTTCGAGTGGTGTCTCAGCGAGGGGAAAATGGATATAGAAGCGGCAGTTCAACGAATGCTAAAAGCATATATGGCATAGAAACCGATTGACATTGATATCATTCCTCAACCTCCGTGTCCCATCCCGGAACACCACCGTCATGCCACCATCCACGCCCACCGTCACATAATCCACCATCGCGCCCCACAGCCGCTCGTCGAACTCCGCCACAGGCTCCCCTTGCGCCTAAAGCGTCCTGATGAACCCCGCTCCCTAAAGGGACTAGCTTCGCGTCGCAACCTCTCTCCCTTGGCTGACCGCTGGGCGATGGTCTCCGTCACCTCGTCGAACCGTGCCTTGGCTTTCTCGTACCGCTCCACCAAGCCGTTGTAGCGTTTCTGGTACTCCCCTTGGTCTTGGACAATCCTTGCATTCTCGGCGATGCAGTTCTGGGTCATCTCCACTAGCACCGCAAGCTCCTGCCCCCAGGAGGCTTTCTTTTGTTTTGCATACAATAATTATACCAGCAAAGAGGCCCTTCGGGGCCTCTTTTGCTAAAAAAAATGGGGCTGTAACAACTCTGCTGGCTGGACCTGGCGGATCCGCTTGGTCTTATCCCAACCCTTGTCGATCAGAAAAATGGCTACGCCCCGCTAATCTTCAGACCGTGTCTCCTTTCGGATGAGGTCCAGTTTTTCCATGCGCTTCAGCAGGCTGGTCACCGTCGATTTATCGATGATGCATTCGAGGCTGATATCCTTCTGACTGGCGCTATCATGGAACCACAAGTATTCCAGAATCTTAGGCTGTCCCGGCATGAGCCCTTCCCACTTGATGCGCCGGGCGATTTCCCGGTTCGACCGGTGAAATCCTAACATCAGTAAAACATGCTACGCTATGACCCGACAGATTGCAAAGGCACACGCGAACCCTTACATTACTTCATAATCAGAATCGGGACCTGGCTGCGCAGGAGGACGTAGTTGCTGACGCTGCCTAAGAGGATTTTCTTTAATCCCGACAGGCCTCGGTTACCGATGATGATCAAGCCCGTCGGGTGTTCTTCGCTGTACTGGACGATGTTCTTGGCCGGGTCCCCGATTTGGACGACGGCCTGGACGTGGATGTCTTTAGGGATGCTGGGCATCAGCTTGAGCAGGACCTGATAGCCTTTTTCCTTTAACCTGATTCTGCAAGAAGTCTCCCGCCTCTTTAGGCGGTGAGATGAATTGCAGGTTTTTCTGAGGGTTCGATGCCCTCAGAAAGACAATTGCTTCATAATTTGTTTTGCAGTATAATCAGTAGTAAGAGAGAAAGGACTGATTATACTATGGAATTAGACAGTAATAACCATTCAGTGTTCTTGCTCTATTACCATCTTGTTTTAGTGGTGAAGTACCGACGCAAAGTATTTTCTGACCCAATGAGCCAATATGCAAAAGATATATTCGTCCGCATAGGTTCATCATATAATATCACTTTGGAAGAATGGAACCACGACCAGGACCATGTACATATTATGTTTCTATGTTTCGTGCCCATCCTAATACAGAGATATCGAAATTTGTCAACGCTTATAAAAGTGCCAGCTCAAGGCTCATAAAGAGATACTTCCCCGAGGTTAGGTGTAAGCTATGGAAGGAAATGTTCTGGTCAAGAAGCTATTGTCTGCTGACAACCGGCGGGGCTCCTATAGAGACAATTCGCAAGTATATAGAAAGTCAAGGCAGGTGATGATAGTGAATAAG
>ULWL01032939.1_pt1 | contig 9806 bp, 9 predicted proteins | sample 1960171 | NCBI WGS metagenome assembly ULWL01 (sample SAMEA4835807, study PRJEB28245) | human gut metagenome | biome: gut microbiome; material: fecal sample | place: Denmark | collected 2008 | reverse complement strand
CACAATTAGTTGTGCGTCTGTGGGTTAATTCGCCTTCTGACTCATATTTCCAAGTGTGGTATTGCTCATTTTGTTTTAATGGGGTTTCGTGTTCGCAAGTTGTTTCTTGCCAATGTTTATGTTCGTTAGCTTTCCATGCCCAAGTATGAATATTAGCACCCGAGCCTTCGATTGTTCTGTCTTTTTGATATTGACAGGTTGAGCAGGTGCCTGTTTCTACTTTGTCAGTGTGGACACCAGCATCGGTCTTTGTAACCCAAACAAAGTCGTGATCAGCCAAGTCACTTTTTTCTTCACAATTTTTGCCTGTGCAAGCGTGCCAGTGTTGTGTTTCTGATTTAGACCAATCACTACTGAATGAATGTTCGTGTTTCCCGCAAGCCGAAAACAAAAACATTGCGGGCACAACTAACATAAATGCTAATGCAAGTGCCCAAATTGATTTTTTATTTGCCATGTTTTTCCTCCTTATTGACAAATTTTGAAAGATTGCTGTGGAGTAAAAATCAAGAGTATCTGCAATCTTCATAGACATTATAACATACACTTTCCAAATTTGTATATTGTTTTTTTATAATTTACTAAAATCTCTATAAATTTAATTTATCTAGCAATCTTCATATATACAATGTTGTTAAACGGACAGAAAAGTTTGTTATTAATAATAATTTGGGTGTGTACAAAAATTTTAGCACTCCGCCATTTATATATTGTATTTTTATTGAGTGTTTCTCACTGGATTGCACTCGCACGGTGCATAAGAGTCGTATTAAAATATGCTGGTGCGAGAGCGTTCGTCGTTGCAATCAAATTTAACTATGTTATATAATCATTCTATCAAACAAAAAAGCACTTTTGCTGTGCTTTTTTGTTTCCGCTGTTTAGGTTGATGTTATTAGTAAATGCACGAACAGTTGGCTAATGATACGCTGAATGTTTTACTGCTCGGCTATTATTAATTTGTTTTAATATTAACTACGTCTTTTAGTAATATCTGGCTAGTTTTTTACTTTCTCCCAACTAAACTCGCTTCTTCCAAAATGACCGTAACAAGCAGTCTGCTTGTATATTGGTTTTAGTAGGTCGAGTTCGCGAATAATGTTGGCGGGGTTAAAATCAAAATTGTCCGCAACATATCTGTAAATTTCGGCAATAGGTCGAGTTTCAGTATTAAATGTATCAATGTTTATTGCGATAGGCTGGCTGAGCCCTATGCCGTATGCGACTTGGATTTCGCACTTGTCGGCAAGGTGATGCGCCACGATGTTTTTCGCCACGTATCGTGCGTAATACGCACCCGACCTGTCAACCTTAGTCGCATTCTTACTCGAGAAACAGCCACCGCCCACGCGACCAACTCCGCCATAACTGTCCACGACAATCTTTCGACCGACACAACCCGAGTCACCAAACGAACCCCAAATAGTGAACTTGCCACTTGGGTTGATGATAAACTCCGTGTCGTGCGTGTAATCTTTGTACTCATATAGCACTTTATCTAAAACGATTTCTTTAATCAACTTCTGTATTTCGTCTAGTCGCAAACATTTGTCGTGCGACACAGAAATTAACACTGTCGTAATTCTAGTTGGCTTGCCGTCTTCATACTCAACAGACACTTGACTTTTTGCGTCTGCGAAAAAATCTTTTCTCGTTCTTCTAAATGCTTCGTACTGACGCATAATCTTGTGCGCGATGACTATCGGCAAGGGCATAAACTCTTTTGTTTCGTTTGTCGCATAGCCATATACCATTCCTTGATCATTCGCGCATATATCTTCTTTTACGACCGCTTGGTTTATGTCTGGACTTTGCTCACTAATCTCTTTAATGATTTTAAAATTATTCGTGTAGCCGATATCTTTCAAGACCCCACGAGCAATACTGTCATAATCTATTTTTGCCTTGGTCGTCGCCTCGCCATAGACAAAAAGTTTGTCGTCCTTAATCGCGCACTCCACAGCCATTTGTGATTGCGGGTCTTGCTTCAACGCCTCGTCCAAAAACGCGTCTGCAATCACGTCGCACGTTTTGTCCGGGTGACCGATATTCACACTTTCGCTCGTAATAATTGTTCGCTGTTTGGTATGCATTGCACCGTCATATTTCGTGTTTACGTCACCTTGTTTGTTTTTGAATTTCGTTCCTTTCATTTTATTTTTCTTCCTTTACTTTCTATTTCCATAAAGGGATTAAAAAATCCCATCGTTACCGACAGGATAAAAGTTTGAAATTCGCTCCCATCGGTCAGCCATTAGCACCTTGGCTTTCGCTAGGTTGCTGTGTGGTCATCGGGGCTGTCCCTCGCACACTCTTTATGGATAATTAAACTTTACCTCTTTTTGATTTGTTTGTCAATAGATTCACGGCAGTTTTATTTTCGCGCATTAACTAGTTTTTCATTTTGGATTTTCAAAATATTTTTAAACTCTTTATTCCCAAACATTTCCTTTTCTACATCTAGCAAAATCTTTTCTGCTTCTTCCTTGCTCTCTCTAACTTTAAACCCCGCTTCAACTTCTATTGCCATATTGTGCTCCTTGGTTTAGTATAACATAATATTTAAATTAGTGCACGCGAATCAAGCGGTGGTTTGTAAAATAATGTTTCGCGAAAATAAAAAACACTCGTGGAGAGTGTTTATCTGCCATAAAAGTCGTCAAGACTGGGCACATTGTTTGGGTCAATGCTAATTTTGTCAATGTTGACATAGTTATGTGCGATGTCGCTAAGAATGTACAACACATTGCGTTCAAAGTCTTTCATCGCACCGCCGTTTGCTTTGTCAAGGCTTTGCTTGGTGCGGGATAGTGACCACGCACCAAAGTCGGCGAGTTGTAACAATTTATTTTTCACACTTGAAGCGAAATATATCGGCACAAAATGTTTTCTGTCAAGACTTATCTCGGCACGTTCGCCCGCCTTTTTGATGCCTTCGTCAACATACACCTGCGCAATGCGGTTGACCGGGTCGAGCGAGCGGACGTATTTATCGGCTTGGATAATATTAAGTATGAGTGCGTAAGACTCTTTGCGCTCGCGTTCGGTGTGGGGTAGATTGATTTCATCGGCAATTTTATCGAGCCCCGCGAACAGTTTGGAGTAGGATTTAAGCATTTTGCCCGTAATGGTCTGCGACACAAACTTGATGTCGTATGCCTTAACAATGTCTGCGAACACATCAATCATTGACAGCACGTCGTCGCCATCAATTCCTTGAAACTGTTTAATGCGGTTGTAGATGTCTGTAAAGTGAAATTCGTCCGCGCCATAATACATTTTAAGGTCGTCGATTTGGTAGCCCACTTCACATGCGACAATCTGCTCGCGGTCAGCCGGAATAAGACAACTCACCATTGTCGCCACCTCGTCATTGAGCCTAGTAGAGTTTTTGTCTTTGTTAAAACCCGTGTCATCTACAAACAACTTATATTCCATATCTTCATTATACCACGTGCGATTAGGTTTGCAATAGGCAATTAGTTTTTCATACAGCATACCACCGCCACCACTTTCCCTAGGTCGTAAAACTCCACTTTGCCAAACACTTGGCTAAACTTCTGCCTACCAAAGACATACGCCATCGCGTTAGGCTTGACAGAGCCAATCTGCTTCAATATTCTTCTGCAATCCAAACTCGATTTGTATATAACTTTTCCTATCTAGTTTATATATGACACGCAATTGCGCCTTTCCATTAACACAAAAAAAGAAACGCGGACTGCATTTCTCTTTTTTTTGATTAGCCTTCGGTGAAGGTAACTGCTCCGTCATAGAAGCCTAGGTCTTGCATTTGCTTAACAGCACCGGTAAGTTCGCCATAGAAGAATTCTGCTTGACCTTGGTCGCAAGATAGGAAACTTGTAGAGTTGTAACCACCAACCTTGGTATTGTACATCCAGAACAGTGTTTCAACTGGTGTGCGGTGTGGCAAGATTTCAATGTTGTGAGAATCAAAGTATGCTCTCAAATCATTGTTTGCTGGGAATGATGGGTGACCTTTGAAGAATAGGTAAACCGACACTTCGCCGATTGTGTATGTTTTGCCGTCAACGACAAGTGTTGTATCACCAGCGATGATGGTGTATGTTTTGCCTTTGAACTTGACTTGCGTATTGTCGGCACTGTCAACTGTTGGAGTGTAGAATTGCAAGGTTTGGTCAACGAAGTTTTTGTTGTGTTCCAAACCGTAATTTCTATTGCCAAGAATGAGTACTACATCTTTATCTCGATTGCCAAGTTTGTTGTCAAAATATGCTTTGGCGTCATCAAGAGTTTGTAAAGTATCGCTGTCAACCAATGCGTTAGCGAGCACTACCTTTTGGTAAGCATCTCTTGTGGCATCATCGAGCGAATTGTACATCGCTTTTGGGTCTTTCTTAACAATGTTCATCGCATAGCGATTTTTGTTCAAAGTTGCAGACTTTGTGTTCACCAAGAAGTCTGGGTGTTGAATCCAATACTTCACATTGCTGAAAGTGGAAGTGTAGAATATGAACTTGTCCATCTCCAACGCTTGACCGTTGAAGTTCTCAAACATTGTGAACTCTGGGTCGTTGCGGTTAGCCAAATAGGTGTCCATATAGTTTTTCCATTGGCCTGCTTGCGCGGTGTAGGCGTCTTCAGTTAGGTTGGCGTAAATATTGTATGAGCCAGTGCCGTCCGAAAGTAAAGTAACGTTCAGGTCTTCAAAATCTACGCCCGCCGAAACGAAGATGTCGAAGATGAATCTCACACGCGCGTCATCGCAGTAAAGATTGAACTTTGCTTTGTTGTTGTTTGTGTAGATTTCGCGAACCTTGTTTCTAATTTCCATATAGTCGAACGCGCTGTTTGCGTTCGTAGTGGATTGTGAATTGAAATAGTGAATGTAATCTGCCGAGTATTGCTTACTGATTGTGTTGCCTCTCAAAAACCACATATATGTATTAGGGTTTTTGTTAGTGTAAGCGTTTAACGTGGCATAAAGTGTAGGCATTGTGCCTAGCGTTAAATAGAAATCGTAGGTGTCAGTCTGCTTATTTTTCTCTGTTTCTAGTTCGGTAGCCAATTTATTGTTTTGACAGCACACAACGATTGTGCTAGCCATAAACGACAGGGTGAGCACTGACAACAGAATGATAACCAACAACTTCCATTTGGTTTTTAGAAATGTCATATTTTTTCTCCTTGTATATATTTAACATCTTTCGACAATTTTATTTTAACTTAGAATACCCCACCCGTCAACAAAAATTTTCAAAAATAAAAATCTTAAATCGTTACAAAACACTATACTTTTGTTTCGTACTATGCTATTCTTAATTTGAATTGATTTTAAATATTTAACGCGCGCCAATATTGAACAAAATGTTGCTTTTGTGAACATTTTGTTTTTTGTTGTGAGCGAACTTAGTTGCCTTTAATTATATTTTGCGCTATTATTGAGATAATAAATATAAGGAGAAAGATATGTTGAAAGATTTTTTCAAAAAAATTAAATGGGAAGTCTTGTTGACCGCGCTCTTTGCCATCACCATCGGTATTTTGTTTGTTTGCTTGCCAGAAAGTTCGAGTGATGTATTGTGCAATGTGATTGGCATAATCTTCTTGGTTTTGGGTTGCGCATTCTTGGTGCGCTACATTATGTCAGGTTTCTGGCTTGTGGGCGGAATGCTTCTTATTAGTGTAGTGTTCATTATGGGCGGAATTTTCTGCCTAACTCAACCAGAAATTGTTAAATCCATTCTCACCATTGTGTTCGGCTTGTTCCTAATCATTGACGGACTTTCAAAGGTTCAAGACGGCGTCTATTGTGCTCGCGACAAGGTGAAAGGTTGGTGGGTCTTGGTGCTCGACGCCATTCTTATGGTGGTTCTTGGCGCAATCGTAATGTTCGGCACATTCGAATATGTGATGATATTCGCCGGCATTTCGCTCATCGTTGACGGCGTGTGCGACATTGTGTTGACGCTCACTTTCAGTTCACGTGTGAAAAAGGTTGAAAAACAAATCAAACAATCTTACATCGACATCACCAATGACGAGAACTAATATGCAAATAAAAAATCCACTCTCAATAAGCGGATTTTTTTATTATTAAAAAACGGATTATTTCTTCGCGTTGTAGAAATATCTCCAAAACAAAAACATTAAAATGAGTCCCACTGCCCACGCATTCATACCTAGATTATACCACGACTAACGCGTATGTCAATGAGCAAAATTTTGCCAATCAAAAATCTTGTTAAAAGAGCATCAAAACTATATGCAAAATTTATAAAATATGATATAATCAAACTATGAAATACAGTTCAATGCGCACCTGCCGACAGATAGGCGAATTGCAAGGCGACTTGACAAGTCCTAACGGCGTTTACATATTCATTTCACCCGACCGAATGCTTAACCAAGAGTTCGCATTGTTTTTTGCAGAAAGTTTGTTGTGCAAGACGCACACGGCTTGTGGGGTGTGCGACAACTGTGTCCGCATTAAACTAGGCAAGCACCCCGACCTTATTCAGTATGACAAGCCCGCGCTTTTGGTCGCCGACGCCAACGAAATCGTTGACCGCTCATATGACACGCCCGTATTTAGCGAGTACAAAATCTTTTTGATACACAACGCGGACAACCTAAACGAGCAAGCGCAAAACAAACTTTTGAAGACCTTGGAAGAGCCGAACAAATCTTCCATCTTCCTTCTCACCACATCCGCGGAATACAAAATGTTGCCAACCATTCTCAGCCGTGGCAAAAAGGTTTATTTGCAACTCGACAAATGCATTGACAGTGAGTTTGAGTTTGGCAAGACTATCACCAGCCTAACACAAGAGATGAACTCGAAATCTGCCGACTACCAGACGCTTTTAAACAAAGCAAATAGTTTCATTTCCGCACTTGATGACAAAGCAAATTTGCCTAGCGTGTGCGCTTCACTCAACATCGCACCAAAAGATAGGCTTGCCTTCGTTCAAGCCTTGTATGAGCAGATGAAATTGAGAATGCAAGACAATGTGACCGCCTTGACTAATCTAACTGCCATTTTTGACAAAACTATTAAGCGCATAACGAGTAATGTAAACTTCAACTATTGCATTGACTGTCTATTCCTAGACTTACAAAAGGAGAACTAATATGGAAATTAATGTTGCGGGCGTTGTATTTGGCGACGCCATCAAACCTTTTTACTTTTCGCCTAACGGGCTGGAACTAAAACGTGGCGACAAGGTTATCGTTGAAACATCTCGCGGACTCGAACTGGGCGAGATTGCATTCGGCACGCGTTCGGTCAGCGAAGAGCAAATAGTGGGCGAATTGCGTCCAGTTGTGCGTCTTGCCAGCGAAAACGACATCAAGAAGAATGCCGAGAACGACATCGAAGCGAAAAAAATCTTTTCGCGCGTCAAAATGTTTATCAAGAACATTATGCCCGACATCAAGGTCAGTTTCGTGCGCTTCAACCTTGACCACAGCCGTATGATAATCAGTTACACCAGCGACGACCGCATTGACTATCGCGATTTGGTGAAGCGCCTTGCAGGCGAATTTCACACTCGCATTGAAATGCACCAGATTGGCTATCGCGACGAAGTGGCTGTTATGGGCGCAATAGGCGAATGCGGACAGGTCTGCTGTTGCAAACGTTTCCTAAAAGACTTTGACAAGGTCAGCATTAAAATGGCAAAAGAGCAAGGCATTGCGCTCAACCCAAACAAGATTAACGGCATTTGCGGAAGACTTTTGTGCTGTCTAAAATACGAAGACAAATATTATCACGAAACTTTGCAAAAAATGCCAAAGATAAACTCGCTCGTCACCACACCGGACGGCGAAGGCAAGGTTGTGTACAATGACATCTTGCGCGAGAAGAGCATTGTCACCATTATGAAAGACGACAACATTGAGCGCAAAGAGTACGACGTCAGCGAACTCAAATTCACCAAACCCGCCGTAAAGCAAAACAAGGACAGCGAAAACGATGACAGATAATTACGAAACTCTGCCAAACGGATATAAGATGCGACAGGGCAAGGATTACCATTTCACATCTGATTCGGTGCTTTTGGCTAATTTCTTTCGCTTCAAGCGTCGTGACCGCGCAGTTGAGTTGTGCGCGGGGTCGGGTATCATCGGCATTTACGCGTATAGCCAGCACCCTTGCGAGCATATAGATTTCGTCGAAATCAACCCCAACGACTGCAAGGTAATTGCCGACAACATCACATTAAACAATCTGCCCGCGAGCGTTATGAATGTTGACGCCAAGACGTTGACAACTACTAGTTTCGCGCGTCCAGTCGATGTGGTGATATGCAACCCGCCTTATGAAAAGGTCACCAACCTTGCCAGTGAAAACAAAAACATCGCCCGCGCCACACACGAGATTGACATCAATTTTGACGACATTGCCAGCGTCAGCGCCCGCATATTGAAATCGGGCGGACACTTATACATCGAGCACAAGGCGGAACGCGTGGCAGAGATTATCGTCACACTCAAAAAATATAGATTCGCCACCAAACGTATGTGTTTTGTCTATGCGAAAAACAAACCCGCATATTTGGTGTTGATTGACGCCGTATTGGACGGGCACGACAATGTGCAAGTAAGTTTTAAGGAGAATATATGAGCGGAATATTTTATCTAGTCGGCACGCCTATTGGCAATTTGCGTGACATCAGTTATCGAGCCATTGACACCTTAAATGCGGTGGACATCATTGCATGCGAAGATACGCGCCATTCGCAAATTCTTTTCAATGAATACAATATTCACAAGAAACTCATTTCCTACAACAAAAATAACGAACGTGCTAGCGCGCAGGGTATTATCAAACTATTGCAAGAGGGTAAAAACATTGCACTCGTCAGCGATGCGGGTATGCCCGTCATCAGCGACCCCGGGAATATTCTCGTGCAAGAACTGATTGACAACAATCTACCTTACACTGTCATACCGGGCGCAAACGCTGGATTGTGTGCAATGATACTTTCGGGCTATGACGCCAGCAGTTTTACATTTGTAGGTTTCCTTAACGACAAGGCAAAAGTGAAGCGTGCTCAACTTGTGCAAATCAAGTCTAGTAGTGTGCCTTGCATTCTTTATTCCAGTTGCCACAACCTAAACGCCGACCTTGGCGTGCTTTATGACACACTAGGCGCAAGGCGCGTGTGCGTGGTAAAAGACATTACCAAAATGTTTGAGCGCACGACAAATTTTGTGCTAGGTGAACAAACCTTTGACGACCCAAAAGGTGAGTACGTCATCGTCGTAGATAAGCCGGACGAAAGCACACCAAGCGAAAGTATTGAAGAGATGTATTCTTCACTCATCGCTGAAGGTATGGACAAGAAGCAAGCAATGAAAACAGTGGCGTCAAAGTTTAATATTAGCAAAAGCGAAGTATATAAAAAAGTCATAGATTTGTAGTCTATGACTTTTATTTTTTTGTATGCAAACTGGAATCACAAAAATAATATCAACGCCATTATAATGAAGATGAACACCATTTCCATTAGAATTTAATCGCTCCAACTGTGCGTGGCATCAATTCCACATCGCGAATATTGGTCATTCCTGTGAGATACATAATTAGACGTTCAAAGCCAAGTCCATAGCCCGAATGAATGGTTGTGCCGAAACGGCGAATGTCGGTGTAATATTTGTAGTCTTCCAATTTCATTCCGCATTCTTTCATACGCTCAATGAGTTTGTCATAACGCTCTTCTCTTTGGCTACCGCCAATCAATTCGCCCACCCCTGGGATAAGCAGGTCAGCCGCAGCAACGGTCTTGCCGTCGTCGTTTTGGCGCATATAAAAAGCC
>ULWL01008822.1_pt1 | contig 9817 bp, 9 predicted proteins | sample 1960171 | NCBI WGS metagenome assembly ULWL01 (sample SAMEA4835807, study PRJEB28245) | human gut metagenome | biome: gut microbiome; material: fecal sample | place: Denmark | collected 2008 | reverse complement strand
AGGTCTAGTTAGACTTGCAGTCACTATGAGATTTTACGTTTTTTTCAGCCATACATTTCTAAAGCAAGTGTTAAGGCAGAGAAAAAACACCGTATCCTTTTTTATCACAGTACGCCGCTGCTATCAGTCTTTGTGATATATTTCGCGGGAATGGGATGATCGAGGCGATAGATGATGCTGATGGGCTGGGAGCCTTCGTGGGAGACGATCTTTGCGGTGCCGAGGAAGGTGTAGGCCATGGCATTGCGGCAGGCGTCCTGCTTGGCGCTTCGGACGAAGAGGAGGACGATGCCGCCGGTTTCTCTTTGGGAAAGATAGCGCTGTCCTGTCTTGGACTCGGGCGTGGTGGTGGACTGGCTCTGCCAGTGGAAGAGGTGGCGGTCGATGGAGTAGTCTTCGTAGAGGGTGGTATCGGAGAATTCTTTCTGCGATTTATTGAGTGTCACAAGGAAGACGTCTGTCGGCCGTGTGACGGTGTCACTGTTCGTATGGTCGAGGTATTTCACGCCTTCGCGAATGCTGGCGGGCTTGGCGAAGCCGAGGGCTGCGAAGAGCTGGTCGCGCGTGTAGCTATCGTAGACTTCGAGGGCGCAGGGATAGGGAAGCTCTGCCTTTTGGGGAATGATATCGATGCGGTCATAGAGGAAGTCGAGCAGTTCGCTGATCTCTTCCTTGAGGGCTGTTTCTTTCGCAAAACGGGTGATGGCGAGGGCGGGGTCTTTCGGGCTGTCCTTCTGCCCATCGGGAAAGAGGGTGATTGCCCACATGCGCAGGTATTTCTTTTCCATGGGAGTGAGGTTTATCGGCAGGTTTTCATAGGCACGCCGCAGGAAGGATATCCATCGCGGCGAATCTATGGTGAGGGTGCGGCTCATGGATCTGCGGAGGGCTTCTTCGAGGTCGGTCACAGGGAGCGCAGGAAGGATCTCGGCGTCCATGAGGAGCCTTGTATAGGTGCGCGTGCCATTGTAGAAGACGGCGGGCTCTACCTGGGTCGCGCGGAAAAAATCGGAGAGAGTCGGCCGGCTGCCGGTGGCAGCGTAGAGTTCTTTCACCATCTCGATGTAGTATTCATTTTTCCGAAGGCGGCTGGCGATATTTTCGAGTACCCATTTCTGTGCCTGCTCTTCGAGCTGAATGGCGCAACCTTTCGGTACGTGAGGAAATCCCTCTTGGATCTCTTTCTTGATGATGACGTGATGCTTGCCGAGAAGCGATGCGAAGCGGCGGGAGAAGTCATACTTGCGGCTTGCCTGTGCGACGAAGTCGAGGACGGTGAGGCAGTCTTTCCCTTTCGAAAGGCGCAGGCCGCGCCCGAGCTGCTGGAGGAAGACGGTCATGCTGTTCGTCGGTCTTAGGAAGAGTACAGTATTCACGGACGGGATGTCGACGCCTTCATTGAAGAGGTCTACGACGAAGAGGATGCGAAGCTCCCCTTCTGCGAGGCGTTCCCGCGCTGCATTTCTTTCTGCTGCCGGTGTATCTGTATCGAGTGCGAGGGCAGGTATGCCGTGCTGATTGAAGTAGTCTGCCATGAAATGCGCGTGCTTCTTCGAGACGCAGAAGCCGAGTGCTTTCACGTCGCGAATGTCTGCGGTGTAGCGAAGGAGGGCGTCTCCGATGGCGCGGGCGCGCTGGCTGGCCAGTGCGCCTTCTGCGGTGTAGAGACGTTCGAGCTCGCTCGCGTCGTACTCTCCGCCTGTCCACTTGATTTCCGCAAGGCTCACCGGATCTGTGACGCCGAAGTAGTGAAAAGGGCAGAGAAGGCGCCGCTCGATGGCATCGGGCAGGCGTATTTCTGCGGCGATGTGTCCGCCGAAATAGGAGAGGATGTCTCCCCCATCCATACGCTCTGGCGTAGCTGTGAGGCCGAGGAGGATCTTCGGATGAAAGTGTGTGAGAAGGTGCTGATAGGATCTTGCCGCTGCATGATGGAATTCATCGACGATGATCATGTCATAGTAGTAGGGATCCATTTTTTCAAAGAAACGTTGGCTGTTCAGTGTCTGAATGGACATGAAGAGGTGTTCCACGTGACTTGCCCGATGTCCTCCGACTGCGAGCGCACCAAAATCGGGATCTTTCATGACCTGACGGAAGCAGGAGAGGCTTTGCTTCAGGATCTCTTCCCTATGAGCGATGAAGAGGAGGCGCGTCCCTTCTTTTCTCGAGGCGACAAATCGGCGATAGTCGAAGGCGGAGATCGCTGTCTTTCCCGTGCCTGTAGCGGCGACGACAAGATTGTACCAGCGATCTTTGCCGCGGCGCTCTGTATCAAGTGCATCCAGTATCGCCTGCTGGTAGGGGTACGGCTGGATGTCAAAAGCATAGGAGGAGGCATCTGTCCCGCTGCTCCGCCCGCGTTCCCTATCGATAGCGCGACGGAGTTTTTCCTCATCTTTTTGGGGCTCGTAGGGGGTGAAATCCTCGGAGTGCCAATAGGTCTCGAAGGTCGCGCTCATTTTGTCGATGATGTGCGGCTGGTCCTGCGCCGTCACTTTCATATTCCACTCCATCCCTTCTGCGATGGCAGCGTGGGAAAGATTCGATGAACCGATGTAGGCTGTGGAGTAACCACTCTCCCGATAGAACATGTATGATTTGGCGTGCAGTCTGGTTTCTTTCACATCATAAGAAATGCGTACTTCTGTATGGGGCAGAGACGCAAGCACCTCGATGGCCTTCGGATCCGTCGCTCCCATGTATGTCGTCGTCACGATGCGCAGGTGTCCGCCGCGGGCTGTGAAAAGGCGCAGTGCGGGGAGAAGCAGCTGAAGGCCGGAGAAACGGATGAAGGAGATCAGAAAATCAATACGATCAGAGGATGCGATCTCCTTTGTGAGCTCGTGTACCATCGAGACATCCTTCTTAGAATTGGTGAAAAGGAATGATCGCGTGAGTGATGTCGCCGGCCGCTCCCACCGGCGAGGCAGGAGTGTATTTTTCTTATGCTCTAAGGATCTCAGCAGAAATGGTGCATTCGCCACCTCCTGACCGCCTCCAAGCTCTTCTGTCTTCTTTGCAAGGGAGGCAATGAGTTCATTCGTGAGTGCCAGCTGGTGGTCGACGCTGTTCTCCTCATCCCTGTCCGCGATGTCCTTCAGGCAGAGTCGTATCACCCGCTGCAAATACGAAGAGAGATAGCCCACGGCTTCCTCAGCATCCACATCTTCCTCTTCTGCACGCACCTGATCCTCGGCCAGTGCCTCTTTCAGCACTTCAGCAAAGCGCCGCGACATGACTTTCTCGTACACGCCATCTTTTAATTTTTCAATTTCAGTCATAGGGGTCATTGCCTTTTCCTTTCTGAGAAGCCAATAGATATGTAAGAGCTTTTTTATATAGTATCATAAAAATCTATCGCCGTAGATGAAAAACAGATCATCCGATCTTGCTCACCCACCGGGCAATATACATTATCTGAACCTCTGTATTTACTGCGAAAATGGTATCTTCGTTATTCGTATGATCCATGAAATAAACTATATATTGCGTCATCCACCTTTTCCCTCTTGCATTTTTCTCTAGAACGTAGTACCATATAGTCATGAAGCATGGACATATTTGAACATGTTCCCCGGATGGACGGTTTCTCCGATTTCCAGAATTCTCTAAGCGCTACGAGATCACAGGGAGAGCCGGACCGGAAGGGGCAGATCTGCAAAATGCACCGTGCGTCATCGGATGGGTCAGCGGAAGCGTACAGCCTGCTGCCGATGCCCATTTTAGGCTGACAAGTAAGAAAAATGAATATCCGGAAGCATGGCTTTTCCACTTCTCTGTCCTCTGCGAGGCCGGGTTCCGACGATAGCACAGGCCCTCCCGCACTTCGGTGCTCATGGACGACCGTCACCGATTCCGAGCTCCGCCTGCATCGGGCACAGGTGGGAAGCCTTTTCCGGATGTTTTTTATGTCTTTGTAAGAAAAATCCCCATGGGCTATGGCATGACACATGCCGCAGCCCATGGGGATTTTTCTATTGACTTTTTGCTCTCACTCATTCGTGGCTTCTTCTCAGACGGAGTATCCTGCTTCTCGCGCGATTTCTTTCACATACGGGATCGGACTTTCTGTCGCGGCAGCAATGTTGTCGATCGGCATGTTCAGTTTGAGCAGATTCATGATTACTGTTCTACCTTTTTTCTCCATACCTTGCTTCATGCCGATTTCGATTCCTTCCTGCATGCCTTCGGTTTTATATTTTTGGAGTTCCATCAAAAGTGTCATATATTCTCGCCTCATTTCTTTATATTCTTTGATCCGGATCACTTCTTCGTTGATTTCTTTCGTCAATGCACCTTCTGCTGCTTTCCCGTCCACATAGCGCAGGAAGGCTGTTTCATCAAAACACGGAAAGAACATATAGTCATAATCAAAAGCAGTGAACCTTTCGGCTCACTGCTCTGGTATTTATTTCAGACGGAGTATCCTGCTTCTCGCGCGATTTCTTTCACATACGGGATCGGACTTTCTGTCGCGGCAGCAATGTTGTCGATCGGCATGTTCAGTTTGAGCAGATTCATGATCACTGTTCTACCTTTTTTCTCCATGCCTTGCTCCATACCTTTCTCCATCCCCTTCTCCATACCCTGCTCCATGCCTTTCTCCATACCTTGCTTCATGCCGATTTCGATCCCTTCCTGCATGCCTTCGGTTTTATATTTTTGAAGTTCCATCAAAAGTGTCATATATTCTCGCCTCATTTCTTTATGTTCTTTGATCCGGATCACTTCTTCGTTGATTTCTTTCGTCAATGCACCCTCTGCTGCTTTCCCGTCCACATAGCGCAGGAAGGCTGCTATATCCGGGTCAAGGATATCACTTTCGCCTTTCGCGTTCAGGAAGATCTTTGTCGAAAGATCCCCCAGCTCCAGACCTTCCTTTTCGATGCAGCGATGGCGGAAGGTATACATGGGGAGATTTTCGCCGAAGGGGTCGAAGGTACAGATGAAGATGATGAAGGACTCTTTCAGCTCTGTATAGTACTGCCCTTTTTTCAGCTCGTCCATATCGATCATGCCTTGATAGTAGCGGGTCCGCTTGGGGAGTTCCCCTTCGCTGCCATTCGTACATTGCATCTCGATGTCATAGACATGGCCGTTTTCATCGTGCACATAGACGTCCAGACGGATGCTTTTGCTGTCGTAGCGGTTGTCTATGGATTTTTCGCCTTCTGGAAATGTGATCTTTTCGATCCGGATGCCCAAAATCTTCTCGATCAGATATTTGCAGATCCGCTGGTTCTGCATGACTTTCTGGAAAAGAAAATTATCCTGGATGGTCAGCTCTTCCCATTGTTTGAATCGTCCCATGGCATCACCGCCTTTCTACCTGTATTGTAACAAAAAATAGAGAAAAAGCGAAGAGAAATTCCGCAATATACAAGCCGAAAAGAAGCATTCTCTCATCATATTTTGTATCTGTATTAGGAAAACAGGCAATAGAAAAGCAGTCTGCCGATAAAAACCGACAGGCTGCTTTTCTATGATTTTTATTTTTCCAGCTTTTTGAAAAGGCTCGCCATTTCGAGTGCATCCATCGCACATTCGAAGCCTTTGTTGCCGGACTTGAGGCCGGCGCGGTTGATGGCCTGCTCGATGGTGTCAGTGGTGAGGACGCCGTAGAGGACGGGGATACCGCTGGAGAGGGAAGCCATAGCGACGCCTTTCGTGACTTCGGTCGCTACGTGCTCGTAGTGATCGGTCTCGCCGCGGATGACAGCGCCCAGGCAGATGACGGCATCATATTTCCCGCTTTCTGCCATTTTCTTCGCTGCGAGCGGGATCTCGAAGGCGCCCGGCACCCAGGCGAGATCGACTTTGTCCATATCGACGCCGTGACGGGCAAGACCATCGGCTGCGCCGTCGATGAGTTTGGAAACGATGACTTCATTGAAACGGGAAGCGATAATGCCGACACGGATGTCGCTTTCATTGAAAAGTCCGGAAATGATATTCATGAGGAAGTCTCCTTTGGGTATATGTAACATATTTTGTAAATGGTAAAGTCTAGGGTTCAAGGTTCAAGGTTCAGGGTTCGGGGTTGTTGTGGCGGCTGCGCCGCGAATATATGGCCGATGCGCCGATTTTTGTAAACTGAAATCCCCGAAACTGGCATTTCAGTCACTAGCCACTAAAATCCTATGCCTTCGGTTCTACGATGTTCTGATCGAGCTTCAGCATGTGGCCCATTTTTTCCTGCTTGGTCTTGAGGTAGAATTCGTCTTCTCTGGTGGGCGCGATTTCGATGGGGACGCGCTCGGTGATGGTGATGCCGTACTCGCTGACGTCGTCGATCTTCTGCGGGTTGTTTGTCAGGAGGCGGATGTGGACTGCACCTAGATTTCTAAGGATCTGCGCACCGGTCATGTACTCGCGAAGGTCGGCAGCGAAGCCGAGCTTGAGATTCGCTTCGACGGTGTCATAGCCTTCGTCCTGCAGGGCATAGGCGCGGATCTTATTGATGAGACCGATGCCGCGGCCTTCCTGACGCAGGTAGACGAGGATGCCGCGGCCTTCCTTGGCGATCTGGCGCATGGCTGCGGAGAGCTGCTGTCCGCAGTCGCAACGGAGCGACCCGAAGCAGTCGCCGGTGAGACATTCCGAGTGGATGCGGCAGAGGACAGGAGATCCGTCATCGACCTTGCCCATGGTGAGAGCGACGTGTTGCTCGCCATTCATGCGGTTCACGAAGCCGTAGATCTCAAAGTCGCCGTACTTGGTCGGGAGTTTGGCAGCGGTGATGCGTTCGACGAAGATCTCATGCTTTTTCCGGTATTCGATGAGTTCCTGAATGTTGCCGATCTTGAGGCCCTTTTCCTTCGCAAGGTGGAAGAGGTCTTCGCGGCGGGCCATGGTGCCGTCTTCATTCATGATCTCGCAGCACAGGCCGGCGGGCTTGAGCCCCGCAAGGCGGGCGAGGTCGACGGTCGCTTCGGTATGGCCCTGCCGTTCGAGGACGCCCCAGCGGCGTGCTTTCAGCGGGAAAAGATGTCCCGGGCGGCGGAAGTCTTCCGGCTTCGCGCCGTCTTTGATGGCTTCCAAGGCTGTCATGGAACGGGCGGCGGCAGAGACGCCGGTGCCGGAGTCCTTGTAGTCGATGGACTCTAAGAAGGCGGTCTGGTGATTGTCCGTATTGTGACGGATCATCGGTCCGAGGTACAGGGATTCTGCAATCTCCTCGGACATCGGCATGCAGATGACGCCTTTCGCTTCGGACGCCATGCGGTTCACATTCTCAGGCGTGGCGAATTCTGCGGCGCAGATGTAGTCGCCTTCGTTTTCGCGGGACTCTGCGTCCTGCATGATGACGATGTGTCCCTGCCTGATCTCTTCTAAAATATCTTCAATCGGGTCAAATTTAAATTCCATAGTTTCCTCCAGAAAGTGTCTCAAGCATACCCATGGTGAGACCTTCTTCCGTGTCCTTTTTCATGAGCTGCTCCACATATTTTCCCAAGTAGTCGCACTCGACATTCACCGGGTCTCCCGGGCGTTTCCCGAGAAGGATGGTCTTCTCCCCCGTATGTGGGATGAGGGAGATCGTGAAGCGGTCTTTCCCCCGCTTCGCGACAGTGAGGCTCACGCCGTCGATAGCGACGGAGCCTTTTTCTACGATGTATTTCATCCATTTCTGCTCGACGGAAATCGTGACATTCACCGCGTTTCCGTCCTTGATGAAGGAGATCAGGCGTCCCGTGGTATCGACATGCCCGAGCACGATGTGACCGCCCAAGCGATCCGAAAGACGGAGCGCACGCTCGAGATTCAGTGGCGAGCCGACGCGCACCATGGAAAACGACGTGCGGGAAAGCGTCTCCGGCGTGACGTCGCAGTCGAAAGAGTGCGTATCCATCCGCGTCACGGTGAGGCAGGTACCATTCACGGCGATGCTGTCGCCGAGCTTCGTCCCCTCGAGAACTTTTTCACAAGAAATGGTGAGCGTGCAGGAAGATGCTGTGGGTTTCATCCTGCGAAGCGTCCCGATTTCCTCTACGATCCCTGTGAACATGGCTCTTCCTCTCTCTTCAGCAGGTCGACGTCCGTCGGGCGCGTGGACTCTGCCTTTTCTTCTTTGGCTTCTTTTTCTACATACGCTTCGATGACGAGATCCTTCCCCGTCATCTGCGTCTGGATGTCACGGAGACGGATGGCCTTCGGGATGGTCGGTGCGCCCTCGCCGCCGATGAGCCCGGGCGCAGAGACGCCGCCAATGATCATCGGCGCGGTATAGATGCGTACCTTGTCGACGATACCGGCATCAAAGGCAGACGCGGCGAGCGTCGCGCCGCCCTCTAAGAGGATGCTGTCGATGCCTTTCAGAGCTAGCCCCGTCATGGCGGCCTCGAGGTCGACACTGCCTTCCTCTTCGCCGTCCGTCATAATGATATCGACGCCCATATCCGAGAGCGCTTTGCGCTTTCCCTCATCCGAGGCCGTCGTGGTGAGGATGATATTCTCCCCCTCTTCGTGGAAAACCTTCGCTTTGAGCGGCACCGAGAGATGCCCATCCACGATGATACGCACGGGGTCGATCATCCCCTCTGTGCGGGCAGTGAGCTGCGGATTGTCCGCAAGGATCGTCCCCGCGCCGACCATGATGCCCTTGTAGCAGCCGCGCAGGACATGTACTTCTTCCCGCGAGTCTTCACAGGAAATCCACTGGGAGTCCCCCGTGTGGCAAGCCGTCTTGCCATCCAGAGACATCGCCGCCTTGTAGAGGACGAAGGGCTTGTGCTGCGTGATGTATTTCAGGAAAACTTCATTCAGCTTCTTCGCTTCCTCTTCCATGATACCGACCGTCACAAAGATCCCCGCTTCTTTCAGCTTGCGGATCCCCTTGCCGGCGACAAGAGGATTCGGATCCTCCATCGCGACGACCACGCGGTCGACGCCTTTTTCCACCACGAGGTCAGCGCACGGCGGCGTCTTCCCATAGTGCGAACAGGGCTCGAGCGTCACATAGAGCGTCGCCCCCTTCGGATCTTCAGTCGCGTGAGCAAAGCAGTTCACTTCCGCATGCGGCCCGCCATATACTTCATGCCAGCCTTCTCCGATGATGCGAGCATCTTTTACAAGCACCGCCCCGACCATCGGATTCGGACGGGTATGCCCCATGCCGCGCACCGCTAGCTCCAGCGCACGGCTCATGAATTTTCTGTCTTCATCGATACGCAAAAAATCCACCTTCCTTTCCTTCAGGGAGGTGGACAGCCAAAAAGTCTACCATTCTTCTTTCATCCGGACTCTAACCGTCGGCTCTGGGTTCTCACCAGATCTACTGCAGGACATCTGCAGCTCGTGGGCTCAGAAGATCTTTACCACCGGTGGGGAATTCCGCCCCGCCCTGAAGAGATATATTTCTACGTCTCTATTATAACAGATGACGCAAGAGGGATGCGTGGCCAGCGGCTGGTGACTAGGGACTGGTGGTGACTAGGGATGAGAAAGGAGAATACCGCTTTCCCCATATCGTCATTTCGAGCGAAAGCGAGAAATCTTTTCCGTTCGCGGTCAAGCCAAGGATGCGAGAACAACGGATAACGGGAAACGCCATGCTCCATATGAACTGGACACTACGGTGTTTCATGCAGACAGATTCACACAAGAAAGAGGAAACCCGTAGCCGAAAAAGATCCCTCGGCTCCGCTCGGGATGACGATACGGGAAAACGGACTCTCTCACATTCCCTTTCATACCGCTGCGGAGCCAACCTCCGCCCCTTCGGGGCACCTCCTTCCAAGGGAAGGAGGTAGAATACACACTATCCCCCGCACATTGAAGTGGTAAACTAAAATTGGACACAGAGGGGGTAATC
>ULWL01018850.1_pt1 | contig 9837 bp, 11 predicted proteins | sample 1960171 | NCBI WGS metagenome assembly ULWL01 (sample SAMEA4835807, study PRJEB28245) | human gut metagenome | biome: gut microbiome; material: fecal sample | place: Denmark | collected 2008 | reverse complement strand
GAATTTGTAGCCCTTGAAGAAGATGAAAATTATGAAATCATAATTTACCTTTCCTTTGTTCACTTACAAAGGAAAGGATTTTTCCATGGAAACATTAAATGACTACATCACTTCAAAAGAAGCGGCAAGAATGCTTCGCGTCACGCAAGCAACGATGTGCCGGTGGCGGGCTGAAAATCGCTACAATCTCCCGTACGTCAAATTCTCGAACAGGGTTTTATACAAACTTTGCGATATTCGGGAGTTTATAAAAAAGCATCAATGGGAGAACGAAAACAATGCGCTATGATCCTGTTTTAGAAAACGCTTTACACGAATACAGAATCCCTTATCCGCAAAACCGCGCTTCTTCAAACGGTTTTATCCGTTGGGGAAAAAATCAAAGATATTGGGCCATTCCTGTCGATGACGGTTATTTTTTCGGAGATTTCGCAAGCGATCTTTCCACCGCCGTCTTTCCCGGAAAGGAAGTCGGTGATTTCGATCGCACACGTTATTCCAAAAGAGTTCAGGATTTAATCGAACAAATGGAAGCGGAAAGAACCTTTTTCTATAAGGCCAGCCGACAAAGAGCGCAGAACATTTGGGAAAGCACCCCTTATTTAACTTTTTCTCACGAATATTTGAAAAAGAAGAAAGCCTTGAATTACGGCTTAAAGGTTGCCGGAGAAGGCTTTTTAATCATTCCTCTTTCGGATATTAACGGCGAGCTTTGGACGCTTCAATTCATTGATATTCACGGGAAAAAACGCTTTTTGCGAAACGGAAAGAAATCGGGAAACTTCTTTATGTTCAAACAATCAATGAAACATATCTTCATTTGCGAAGGATATGCAACGGGAAGCAGTATCTTTCTGGCAATGCAAGAAAGTGTCGTTTGTTGCTTCGATGCGGGCAATCTCGCGTATATCGCTCCGCTTTTGGCTCAAAAATATCCTGACTCCGAACTGATTTTTTGCGCGGACAATGACAGATTTAACGCCATCAACACCGGAATTGAAAAAGCGAAAAAAGCAGCCCGACAGCTTAAAGCGAAAGTCGTTTTCCCCGTTTTTGATGAAAACGACACGCAATCAACCGATTTCAACGATCTTCATTGTTGGTACGGCTTGGACTTTGTCCGTCAACAAATCAGCGCTTCATTGGGACTGTAAATGACTCTTAGCGGGTGGAAAAATGGGAAAAATGGGAAATATTGCAAAAAAATCAAAAGAAAGCAAAGAGTTCGACGGATATGGCAATCGGGAAACATCGGGAAAAAACGGAAACATTATGGATTTTACTCAAGAATGGGACGATCCGGTCTTTTTTGACGACTTTATGTTGGAAGAAATTCCCGACGATGTTTTACCCAGTCCGTTCAAAGAGTTTGCTCGCGCTCTTTCCGAGCGCTTGGAAACGCCGCAAAGCGCAACGATCCTTTGTATTTTAAGCGTGTTGGCAACAGCGTTGCAAAATAAGTTTGTCGTTCAGATTGAAAACGACTACGCGGAACCGCTCAATCTTTATATGATGGTCGCGATGCCGCCTGCGAACAGAAAATCCGCCATCCTGAAAAGCTGTATAAAACCGATTGTCGCTTACGAGACAAAACAAAGGGAGATCTTGGAACCTCAATACAAAAAAGATTTGTCAATCTTTCTGTCTCAAAAGAAAATGATCGAAAACGAAAGAAAGAAACTTTCCGCGGACAATCAGGAAGCCATAGAAGCCATTGCGGAAAAAGAAGCTCTTTTGTTTGAACCTCCGGCGTTGCCAAAGTTGTTTTTGACCGATGCGACAACGGAGAGTTTGGCCGGCGCGTTATGCGAACAAGGAGGAAAAATCTCGATCATTACCGATGAGGGCGGTATTTTAGACACCTGCTCGGGACTTTACACCGGCGGGACATCAAACATCGACGTTCTGCTTAAGGGCTGGGACGGCGGAAACTTGCGCATTAAACGGCGGGATCATGAAGTCTATCTTTCCCCTCTCATCACAATATTTATGATTGTTCAGCCGGTCATTTTCGAGAATATGGCCAAGAACAGGAACTTTATCGGAAAAGGATTTTACGAGAGATTTCTGTTTTGCGAACCGTCTTCTAAAATAGGATACAGAACGCATCAAGGGCAAGCCGTTCCACTAAAACTGACTGAATCCTACGAAGAAGCCGTTACCGATCTTCTGAACATTCCGACCCCGCGTTCCGCGGCAAAAATCAGATTGTCAAAAGTCGCCCGTTCTCTTTGGGCGGACTTTCAAAACAAGGTTGAAAAGGATTTACGGAAAGGCGGGAAAATGGAAATATGTCAGGGTTGGGGCGGAAAACTTTGCGGACAATGTTTGCGCCTTGCCGGTTTATTGCATATGGCACGATATAAAGGCAATTCGACTCCGATCAACGGAGATACGATGCGCGACGCGATAAAAGTTTCTTCCCGCCTTATCAGCCACGCGACAAAAATTTTTGATAATTTCATGCTTTCATCGGATTTAAGAATTAAAGAGGCCTCTGTCATCTGGGCGACCATACAAGGATTTCAAAAGCCGGTTGTTTCGCAACGGGAGATCGTTTATGCGTTCCGGCATAAACTTTGTGCGGATCAAATCAAAGAGCGACTGGAAATTCTGATTGAACGAAACCTCATCAGCGAACCGATAAAAGTTCCCGGATCAAAAGTCGTAAACTATCTTGTCAATCCGAAAGCGCGGAGAAAAACCGATGACAACCTCTGAATTAAAGAAAAAACGAGAGGTTCGTCTGAAAATCTTGATGGAGAAGTTTCAAAAAAAATTGAACGAGGTGAAAAAAATGACAAACAACTTTGAGAAGAAGAGGCATTGATGAAACAAACCTCCAAATTTCTTCCCGTTCGGGAATATATCGGTTTAAAAAACTTATTTATACTAAAATCTTCCCGATAGGTAAGATTTAAACTGATTTTGATAAAAAAACGTGCTAATCTTACCGAGAGGTAAGAAAATGATGATACAAAATGCAACAGATTTCGGTACAGCCGTTAAACAACAAAGAAAAAAGCAAGGATTGACGCAAACACAGCTGTCGGCAATAGCTAATGTCAGCCCTCGTTTTATCGGTGAATTGGAAAGAGGAAAACCCACCATAGAATTGGAAAAGGCACTCCATGTTGCGTGGTTGCTGGGATTAAATTTGAGTTTTGAAGACAAAGAGTAATCAATGACAAGAGAATTAAGCGTCTATTTATACGGACAAAAGGTTGGAGCTTTATCGGAAGATTCGCTCGGACACCTAATGTTTCAATACGAGATTTCCTCATATCCTTTATCCGTTCGTATGCCTGTCAGACCGGAAGCATATGAAGCAGCATATGCCGAGCCTTTTTTTGATAATTTGAAACCGGAAGGCGATGCACTGAGCTTGATTGCCGCAAAATTTCATATATCGGAGCAAAACACTTTTTCAATCCTTAATCAAATTGGCGGAGATTGCGCGGGAGCCGTTTCCTTATATCCGGCAGAACTCCAAAAACAGATTGACACTCCTTTAAAAGAGATCGGCAAAGAACAGTTGGCTGGCATCATTGATGAGTTGCCGGATAATCCTTTATTGACAGGCTTGCAAAACGCACCCCGTTTATCTTTAGCCGGAGCACAAGCAAAATTTGCCGTTTATAAAGATGAAGAAGGGAAATACTATCGCTCTGACGACGAACACCCGACTACACATATTATCAAAATTACCAACAAACGTTTTGACGGATTGCTCGAAAACGAGCTGTTTTGCATGAGCTTGGCAAAAAAAATATTTAAAGATGCCATTGAGGTTGAAATACATTCGGTTGACGGGCGAAAATATTTAGAAATTCAAAGATTTGATCGAAAATCGCTTAACGGCAAAATCGAACGCATACATCAGGAAGATTTTTGTCAGGTGTTGGGTTATTTAAGCCGACAAAAATATCAATCAGACGGCGGACCGAAAATTTCACAAATATACAATGCCATTACGCAGCATTCACACCGAAAAGCCGCAGACGGTTATAAATTCATTCAACTGCTTATTTTTAACTATCTTATCGGCAACACCGATGCTCATGCGAAGAATTTTTCATTTTTACATATTGATCGGAATAACAAAGTAGCTTTATCTCCGACGTATGATTTAGTGGCGGTCGATGTTTATCCCAAGAAAATTGTCAGCCATGATATTGCCATGACGATTAACGGCAAAGGAACTTACGCTTCGGTCTATAGAAAGGATTGGGAAGCTCTCTTTTCACAGCTGCATTTAAATCCGACCGGTATGATGAAAGAAATGGCGAAAACATTTTCCGGCATTGTGGAAAAAGGATATAATTTGGCAAACAAGCTCAATGAAAATCCCCTTACCGCTTCTGATGTTTATGACAAAATATCAGCTAATATCAAAGACAGATATCAGACATTGTTTGAGTAAATATGACGACTAGAGAAAAGAGGAGTAACACTCCCTTTTTCCGTCACATAACGATTTTACTCTGCCTTTTTGCTTTCTTCGGTTGCTTCGCGGAACCACGGATGATCTTTGTCGTCCGTAATCGTATCGTCCTGTTCGTAGTAGTAGGAGTAGTCCACCCCTTTCATAAACACTTCGCGATCGTTGATCTTGTCCGTCAACGCGCTTTTCAACAGGGCTTTGATCTTTGTTGAATCCGACGGACTTTTCCGCATGGCGTTCAGATAATCGTCCTTGTTGATTTTGCTCCAGTCCACGCAAAGCCGAAGATTCTTTTTCAGGATCAGGTCTATCCAGATTCTTGCGCTTCTGCCGTTTCCCTCTCTGAACGGATGTGCGATGTTCATTTCAACATACTTATCAACGATTTCATCGAAGGAGCTTTCAGGCATTTTTTCGATGGTTTTGAGCGTATTCTCCAAAAACTGTGCCGGTGCGAAACGAAAGCTCTCCTTTGCGATGTTGACCGTTCTGATCTGTCCGGCGAAGTCATACAGGCCGCCGAAAAGATAACCGTGTATCTGTTGAAGTCCTTTGACCGTCCCGACTTCCATCATTTCAAACAAAGAACTGTCAAACAGCGCATACGCCTTTGTTTTGCTTTTGCCGTCGATACTTTCGTCGCTGTATGTAAACCATTCGATAAAGCGGTTCGCCTGTTTGCTCGGAAAGTTCTTGGCAAGCTCGATAATGCCCTCATAATCAAGGACGTTCGCGGCGTGTTTCTTCCCGTCCGGCGCGACGAATTTGAACTGGGTAGTCACACTACCCACTTGACTGCCCTCGCGTTTCAGTTTCGCTTTCAGGTATTTCCAGTAATTCCTGTTTTTTGCGTAATCATCGGAATCGCGTAATACGCCGATGATGTCCAATACCGAAAACCACCATTTCGCATTCGCGTCATCCCAAACGGCGCGGACTTCCCGATCATTGAAGAACCGTATTGAGATTTTATTCATTTCGCGAAACCTCTCCGGAGAAATTATGGCGTGGTCAGGGAAAAAACGCCTCTTGAAATGTCGCTTCAAAAGGCTTCTTTTTGGATTGGCTGTGCAAACCGCAAAATCTTCGACCGCGCCGAAAACAAAATCAAAGACATGCAAAGTCGCGCAGAAGCCTTGATTGTTTTTATCAGATTAGCCGCTTGAAAGCAATCTTTGATGCAGCGGTCGTCGGATTGTAAAAGAAAAAGGGGAGTAAACACTCCCCTTTTTCGTCACATAACGATTTCGCCGGTTTTCTCTTGCATCTTTTCCTGTCCTTTGGATTTGGAACGTGTCGGTTTCGGAACGTCCGCCCGCGACAAAGAGGGCAATTCCTCTTTTGACGGGACTTCCATAGCGTTGGATTTGCCCTGCGATTTTTCGACCATTTTTTCAAAGCGTTCTCGGGTATAGCCCGCAACTGTCATCAAGGCGTTAATGTCTTTACCCTCGTGAATCAACTTTTGAACGAAAGCGGGACTGTCCAACTTGTTTCGGGCTTTCATCCATTCCGCCTTATCGATTTCCTCCCGCGTCATTTCCTTTGTGTTGCGAAATTGCTGATAAGCGTTGTCAATTCGGGTGTTGAAGCCGTCTTTCCCGTCCAGACGTTCAAACTTGACCCACAACTGATCTTCTTTCGCGTAAACGGACTTCACGCGAACGGGGGCGATTTCGTATCCTTTGAATTTTTGTTCTTTCCCGAACTCGCCCTCGAAAACGGGACGGCGGATCAAGCCCTCCTGCCCTGCTAAAATGTTTTTCGTCGGTTCGATGTCGGCAAATGTTTCTTCCAATGCCGTAGTGGTGTTTTCAGCCATAGAGATTGTCTCCTCACAATGCGGTTTTGTTCAGCGGTTGTCACACACGCTTAAACGAGGTCTGATTGGTGCGGAGAAAATTCTCGGCATTGTTAAAAAACAGAAAAAATCATAATCGAATAAAAATATAAAAACAATATGTAATTATAATTGCGTTTTATTGATAATAATTGATTTTCATTGATATTTATTTGTTACAATGAATACACAAAACAATAATTTTTAAAAATTACTTGATTTTATAAAATTTGACTCTAAACTTGATTTCGGTTTTTACCAACAGGAACATTTTTGTTGCTGCCTTTGAAATCCTTAAACAAAGGAGCAACATTTATGCTATGCGAAATAAAAACGCGCGGCGCAACTTGCGCTTTTATTTTCAAAATCATTCTTGCCGCAGTTTTAATAACGATCCTGCCGGATGTCGCAAACGCGGCGATGCCGATGTTAAACTCAAATCCGTTCACGCAAGCCCAAACGGCCATTCAAACGTTAATCGAAAACGCCATAACGCTTGGCAAATGGATTGCCATGGCAAGTATGGTCGTTTGCTTTTTATGCGCGATAACGGGACGCTTTAACAAAGAAACCTGCATCAAAATCGGCATAATTATGGCGGCTTTTTCCGGCTTGGGATGGATTGTCGAACTGTTTATGGGGGCGCTATGAGGTCTTCACGGATTTACGGTTCGGTTCTCAAACCGTCAAAAATATTATTTGCGGCAACAAATCTGCTTTATCTGGAAGTCTTTGGCGCGATCGTTTTAACGGTTCTTGTCCGAGAACCGATTATGACGGTTGTCTGCCTGACGCTTTCCCACTTGTTCTGTATTCATCTGACAAATAAAGAGCCGCACATTAACAATATCTTACGCAACTCCTCTCTTCGGGCGCGGGAGTATGCCGGCGTCAAATCGGACGAACAGCCGCGCTTTAGGACGAAAAGCCTGTTTAAGAACGCGGGAGCAATCTATGAATTATGAATTTTTGCTTCCGCTGATCGGCGCGGGCGTTGCCGCCGCCTGGACATACGGGAGATGCATTCCCGAAGCCAAAACGGAAAAACTGACTTTTGTTGAAGACGAAGTGCCGTTAACCGGAATTAAAGATGACGGCATTGTTATGACGCAAACGGGACAAGTGTTCAAGGTTGTTGCCTTGTCCGGTCAAAGCGTCGCGGGCAAACGGGCGGACGATTTGGAAAAGGCGGCGGCGGCAAGAGCCTTGTTCTTCCGGCGCGTTTCCGAAAGCAAGGTTCACCTTCGCATTATCAGTCAAAAGACGCTGACACCCGTTTCCAAAAAGCCTCCTTGCGGCAATCCGTTCTTGGACGCTCTGGTCGAACGATGGGAAAGCGGACTTGAAACATCGTTTAAGACAAGGCACTACATTGTCGTTTCTTCGTCTTCGGAAAGCGAGGTGGACGCCGTTATCCGGGAAATCTTTATCGCTCTTTCCGATTTGGAACCGGCTGTCCTGACAAAAAGCGGAAAAGACGGTATTTCGCCGTTGCTGACGTTCTTATCGACTTTTTACAATGCGGAAGAACTGGCCGTTTCCGATAAGGAAAATAACATTCACCGCATTGAACGCTCGAGAATCAAGATCGACAAGAACGGATTAATTACGCAGACGCGCGGCGCGACAGACACTTTCCGACTGACGTTCGGCATCAAGGACTTCGGGGAAAGCGTTTCTCAAAAAATATTCGACGGACTTTTGGCGTTGCCTTATCCGATAACGGTTTCCGTTCACGCCGTCCCCGTCGCAAAGAGCGCGGCGTTGTCAAATCTGGACAAGCGCAAGTCGCAAATGAATCTGGGGAAAAAGGAGTTCAACTCTCTGACGAACGAAGAAATCCGCGAATTGAGGGATATTGTCGAAAGCGGCAAGGAATCTCTGGTTCAGACGGAGTTTGGCATTTTCCTGAACTTGTCCGATAAAGCCAAAATACCGACCGCCGTTCAGGACGTTTACGGCGTTTTGGGAAAATACGGCGTTCGTCCCGTGTTGGAAGAACAACTCGTTTTGCCGAAGTTTTGGGGACAGGCTCCGGGGAGAGATTACTTCAACCGCGAACTGTTGCTGACTTCGGAAAATCTTGCGGACTTATGCCCGATGACGAAAGCCGAAACGGGGATCAACCGGTGCGATTGGGGCGAACGTCCCGTCTGTTATTTTCCGAGTGTTCCCTCCGGCAATCCGTTCGGGTTCACGTTCCACGCGACGGCGGAGGATCAGGCTCCGCCCCATTGTGTCGTGTTCGCGCCGACCGGAAGCGGCAAGACGGTGTTGATTCTTCATTTGGTCGGTCAGGCTTTGGCGGCTTATCCGGATTTGTCCGTGTTTATGCTTGACCGCGACAACGGCGTGACGGTGTTTACGGACTTGGTCGGCGGAACGTATCATCAGATCAGTCAGGACGGGGAAATCAGCCTGAACCCGTTTGATTGCGGGCCGGGAGAAGAAACGACCTTAAATCTGTTTATGCAAATTCTGACGAACGCGGAAACGGAGGAAGAAAAGAAAGACATTCGGATATTCGTGTCCGAAATGCTGAAACAGCCTCGTTTCAACAGACGTATGGATTTATATGCGAACGAATTGGCTCCGAACGGTCGGTTCAAAGAAAAGCTTGAAAAATGGATTAAAGGAAACACATTGAATGCCAAATTGTTCAACGGGAACAGAGATACGCTTGACGTAGCGCAAAACCGGTTAAACGTGTTCGGTTTGGATAACGTGAAGGACGATGCGAACGCGGCGGCGGCATTATTCTTCCATTTGTTCAAAAAGATCGAAAAGACCGCGCAAAACGGTAAACCGTCTTTGCTGATTGTTGACGAAGCTCCGACACTTCTTTCTTCGCATCCTCTGAAAACGGAAATCGAGAAACTGCTTAAAACCGCAAGAAAGCAAAGAATGGCGATTTTTATGGCGTTTCAGGGAACGAACGATTTGAAGACGCTGAATATCAAGGAAACGATTTTAACGAACTGCCACACAAGGTTTTTCTATGACGGCTGTGCGGGAACGCCGGAGGAAATCAACGGCTTTAACCTGACGGAAAGCGAGACGGACTTTGTGATGACGAAAGGCACAAAAATCGAGGGAGCGAAGCGTCCCGTCCTGATGCAGAGGAACGGAGTCAACGTGTTTTTGGAAACGGATATGACTTGCCTTGGTTCTTATCTGAACGCCTTTAAAGGCGGTGCCAAAGCCGTCCGTTTCCTTGATTACGCCAAGCTGTTCAAACCGGAAGATCCGGCGGCTTATTACCTCAAACATTACGGAGCGAACCGATGAAAAAAAAGGAAATCGAACAGTTGTTAAAGTTGGCAGTGGAAATCACTGAGAATCCGTTAAATTCCCCTTATATTACAGATACGGAACGGGAAAAGGCTCGATACGCCACAGATGTGTTGTTGCCGTCGATCAACGATTTGCGCGCACGAAAAATCATCTGGTTACGAGCCAAAGGGTTATGTTGGAAAGTCATACAAAAAACCGTCAATTTATCCCGTTGGCAGGCACGCCGGCTTTACAATAACGGGATTTTGGAAATCAGTCA
>ULWL01022407.1_pt1 | contig 9877 bp, 8 predicted proteins | sample 1960171 | NCBI WGS metagenome assembly ULWL01 (sample SAMEA4835807, study PRJEB28245) | human gut metagenome | biome: gut microbiome; material: fecal sample | place: Denmark | collected 2008 | reverse complement strand
CGAAAGTCGCTGAGCAGCCACGCCATCCCCGGCGCAAGCAGGAACAGCAGCGGCATCATCACCAGCGCAATCCGCCGATTGAGTGAAAGCCCCGCGCGCAGGACGGCGCTTTGATCGGCGTTCGGGCGCGCGGTCATGCGGCTCATGGCGGTCGGCAGTCCGGCGGTTGCGGGTGTCAGCGCCAGCATCGCGGCGGATGCGGAAAGCTCCATCACACCGATGGCCTCCGCGCCCATCAGCCGCGCCGTCATCAGGCGGAAGAAAAATCCAAGCCCGCGCGTGAAGCCGTTCGCAATGGTCAGCGTAAGCGCCTGTTTTTTGAGGGTCTGGGGCATAAAAACGCCTCCTTTGCCCGCAAACTTATGCGCCGCCGCTGAAAAACTTGACAGAACCCGCGAAAGCCGATATAATGGGGAACAAACATGCAGGAGGACACAAGTATGGACAAGTGGGACAGCCGATTTATGGAAATGGCGCACGTCATCGCTGGATGGACAAGCTGCTACCGTCCGGGGCGGAGCATCGGCTGCGTCATTGTGAAGGACAAGCGCATCATGACGACGGGCTACAACGGCGCGCCGGCGGGCCTCAAAACCTGCCGCGAGCGCGGCGAGTGTATGCGCGACCGACTCGGCATTCAGTCTGGCACGCGCGCCGAACTCTGCTACGCCATCCACGCGGAGCAGAACGCCATTATTCAGGCGGCGAAACTTGGCGTTTCCATCGACGGCGCGACGCTTTACTGCACGCACCAGCCGTGCAGCGTGTGCGCAAAGATGATTATCAATGCAGGCATCCGCCGTGTCGTGTATCAGGAGGGTTACCCGGACTCCTTCTCGCTGGATATTTTTGAGGAAGCGAAGGTTCAATTGGAGCGCTTCGACCCGGAAAACGCGCCGGAAATCAATCCGTAAATTAACCGTAAAGGAAAACATCCCGTCTGACAAGCATCAGGCGGGATGTTTTCGTATTCACTTTTCTTCCGGATTCGGCTCTTTCCCGACGCACCAGCCGCGCAGCTTGTTGACGCTGCGCTCCACCGCGTCGCGGCTGTCCTTCCACGGCTCGGCTTGAAAGCGGTAGTCGAATTTTTTGATGAACCAGCTCACGTCACCCTGAATGCGGTCGAAGGCTTCGGTTTCCAGATTGCAGATGAGGTCGGCAAAGGCGGATAATTCGCGGCTTGGCAGCTCCTGCGGCGCGAGTTTGAGCAGCTGCACCGCGTGGGGGAGGCAGACGCCCTTGCTCTGCGCAAAATGCTTGCGGAATTCCGAATCATTCTGGTAGAGATGGAAAAATGTGTGCAGATAGCGGTTCATGTTGTCCTCAATCGCGTTGCAGACGATGCAGGTGCTGCACAGCGCGTCAAGCTCCTGCACAGCGGCTTCCATCGCCTTAGCGGGTGACGGCGTTTTGCCGGACAGACGGTCGAGAAAGGACGAATTGCCGCTGGCGGCTTTGCGGATGTCGTTGAACGCTTTGTTTAATTTGCCGCGCGTCTCCGTCAAGTGCGATTCGAGCATCAGCGCGTGGCCGAGCCGATTGTCGCCCTTGAACAGCATCCGCTGGTGGTGCTGGCAGAAGCCTTTTTTGTTCACCTGAATACGCACGTCCGGCTCCATGACCGACGCGCCGAGCGAATATTCAATCTGCTGCAGTTCCACCCGGCGCTGCAGGGCGCAGAGCAGGCACTCGCCGTCAATTTTCGCCGCGTCCCAAACCGGAATGGTGTCGATGTGGTATCGCATGTGCTGTCCTCCTGTGGATTCTTGCTTCGATTCTTGCTCCTATGGTAGCACATTTTGCCGAAAAGCGCAAGTCATTTTCGCTTCCGCGCGGGCATATCGTCTGCCAGACCCAAGGAAGTGGAGGCGAAGAACATGGGACGCGTGGAACAGCGGCTTTACCGGCAGCAGATGGCGCGCAGGCGGCTGGGGCGCATGATTGTGCTGACGCTGCTGATTTTTGCGGCGGGCGCGCTGACCCTTACGCGCAACGCCGCGTCGCACCTGACAGCGGAGACGATTGCGCAGCCGACCGCCACGCCGATTGCCGCCGCCTATGACCAGACAGTCGTTTCACGGGAAATCACGCTCGCGGCGGAAACGTGGTACGCCATCCAGACTGGTGTTTTCTCCAACGAGGATGCTGCGCGGGAGAAGGCGGAACTGCTCACCGACCGCGGCGCACCGGGCGCGGTTGTCGAGGACGGCGAAAAGTGGCGCGTGTTCATTGCCTGCTACGGTACGGAGACGGATGCTGCATCCGTGCGGCAGCGGCTGGGCGAAAATCAGCGCATTGAAACGTACCTCTATCGCTGGACATGCCCGGAATTGCAGCTCCGGCTGAAGGGAATGGCAGGTCAGGTGGATGTTGCCGAGGCGGGGTTCACGCTGCTGCTGCAAGCCGCGCGGACGCTGCGGGACACCGCGTCCCTGCTGGATGCGGGCGAACTGACGCTGACGGAAGCGCAGGAGCAGATAACAGCGCTGGACGATCAGATGACGCTCTGGCGGCAGACGGCGCAGGAGCGCTTCGGGCGCAATCCGCCGTCGCCGATCAAGGAGCTGCTGGCGCTGTCGGACGCGTGGGCGCAGATCAGGGGCAATCTGGAGAATCAGGACAGCAAAACAGCCCTGTCCGCCCAGCTGAAACTGGAGGGAATCGGGCTGTTCGGGCGGATGATTGCGCTTCGGCAGGGGATGGGCGCATAGTTACCGCTTGCGGATGACGCCCGGCACGTCCTCGCCAAAAACGATGGCGCGGATGGCGGCAGCCACGCCTTGCGCATCGTTCGTTAGCGTCTCAAATCGTGCGGATGCTCTCACACGCTCGTTTGCGTTGCCCATCGCGACGGAGACGCCCGCCGCTTTGAGCATACTCAAATCGTTGTCGCTGTCGCCGAATACCATCACTTCGTCCATCGGGATATTCAGCGACTTCGCGAGCGCCTGAAGCGCACTGCCCTTGCTGGCGCTGCGCGGTACAATCTCAATGTTGTCCCACCAGCTGCTCGTCACGTCCGCATCGGGGCAGGTATCCCGCACAAACGCACGCAAATCGTCCAGCAGCGGCAGATTCTGCGAGAAAACGACCACCTTCACGCAGTCCTGAATCACCGCGTCGATGCCCTGCTTCTGGTTGCGGAAAGCGGTGCGCCCGCCCGCGCGGTTCAGGAATGTGCCGATGACCACCTTCGCGCGGGAAAGCGGCATGTCGTCCGACGCAACCACCTCGTGCACGCCGAACACCGCATACTGCACGTTTGCTTCGTCCAGCCGCGCCATGATGCGCTGGACAGTCGGCTGCGGCAAGTGGTGTGCCTCCTGCACGTCACCCAGCGGCTTCACCAGCGTCACCGCGCCGTTGAGCGCAATGACGTGCATTGGCAGATTCGCGTCTACAGCGAAAAAACTTGCGTCGTCCGGCAAGCGCCCCGATGCCAGTGACAGCGAGATGCCCTTTTCCGCCGCGCGGCGCAGTACATCCGCCGTTTCCGGCAGAATCAGCGGTTCATCCGTCAGCAGCGTGCCGTCCATGTCGGTGGCAATCAGGCGAATCGGCATTTGCAAATTCATAAAATCCTTCTCCTGTCAGAACGGGCACTTCACGCGGAACGTCCGCCCGTCCAGCTGCGGCAGCGCGCCGCCCGTGTCCAGCGTCAACTGCGCCGCGCATAGGCAGAGCTTGCCCTGCATTTTCATTTGCCGATTGAACGCGCGGTCGCCGTACACGTCGTCGCCCAGCAGCGGATGCCCCAGCGCCGCCATATGCGCGCGGATTTGGTGCGTCCGCCCTGTAATCAGGTGGACTTCCACGCGGCTGACCGCGCCCTGTTCCAGTGTTTCATACGCCGTGACAATCGGGCGCGCGCCGGGGACGGCGCTGTCGTGGATGGTGACATGCGCGGCTTTCGCGTCCTTGAGCAGGTAGGCGCGGCAGGTGGCTTTCGGCGGCTTCATCATTCCGCGCACAAGGCAGATGTAGCGCTTGTCCATTGTGCGGTCGCGGAAGGCGCGCTCCAAAATGCCCTCGGCCTTCTCCGTCTTGGCGAACATCAGCAGCCCGCACGTCTGGTTGTCCAGCCGATGGCACGCCTTGGGCGCGCGCGCGTCGGGGGCTTGCTGACGAACGTGCCGCGCGGCTAATTCGGTCAGCGTCACGCCGCCCTTTTCGTCCGCCTCTACGCTGATGCCCGCCCGCTTGTTGACCAGCAGTACATCCGCATCCTCGTACACGACATCCAGCAGCGGCGCGGTCTGCTCCATGCAGAATACTTCCACGCATTGCCCGGCGTGCACGCGCACATCGGGCTTGACGCGCTTGCCGTCGAGTTTCACGTCGCGATGGGAGAACGCCTCCTGTGCCGCGCGGGAGGGCAGTTCCGGCAAAAAACGGCGGATGCAGGCGTCTATGCGCAGCCCCTCCGCCGCAGAATCGGTTTGAAATGTGTATTTCATGATAGCTCCTGTTATTGCACCAGCGCGGCGCGGTAGGTACCCCAGCGCGGCGTGAAGGCGTACAGGCGATGCAGACACGCCGTCAGTTCCTTCGTTGGCGGAATCGGCAGCATTGCCCGCACAACTTCCATCAGCTCTGACCACGTTACATGTTGCTTGACCAGTATCCGCAAATCATGCGCGCTGCTTTCCTCCGCCGTTTCCAGCCCCATGCAGCTGTCCAGCAGCGCCGATAGCTGCGCGTCTGTCTCAAATTCCTCCGGCAGCAGGTCACGCGACGCCATCAGCGCACGCTCGCTCGGCAAATCCGGCTGATACCCCATCGGAAAGCCGCCTTCCCGCAGGATTTTCTCCGGGTCAGCCAGCCCCGGATGCAGCAGAAACAGCTCCCCGGCGCGGTTGTAGTAGAAATCGTTGCCCGCCTTCAAGTAGCGCAGCGCCAGCGCTTCGTCGTTCGCGTATGAATCGTGCAGCACGCTTTCGTAGAGCCGGGAAAGCGCCTGCTTCGCGCTCAGCATTCCGGACAGGTAGAGCGCCGCCTTCGTGTCCGTGTCGAAGAACAGCAGACGACTGCGCAGTTCCTGATGCCGCTGCTCGCGCAGAATCAGCGAAAGCGGGGTCATCAGTTCCCGCGGCAGGTGCAGCAGAACGTCCTGCTCGTCCACCTCCAGCGTACACCAAAGGCGGCGCAGCAGTGATTCAGCGGCGGACAGCTCCTGCCAGCCGTCGATGCGCGCCTGACCTCCGCAGAGAATCAGCCGGACAATCAGCGCATGTTCCGTCTCTGTCAGCAGTGCGGCTTCCACGGGCAGGCGCGCAAGCACATTCGCCCGCATCTCCCGCAGTGTGTGCAGCACGGACGATTTTGGCGATTCCTCCGCGTCGTAAGAGCATTGCCACCAGCATTCGGTCTCCCGCTCGTCCTGCAGCGTGAAAATCGACTCGGTTGGGTAGCTCAGCAGACGCGTCTCGCACGCTTCCATCTGCCTTTGGTGGAGCATGGACTGCGTTTTGTCCGCCCAGTGCATCCTTTGCAAATCAAATTCGCGGAGCATGAAGCCTCCTGATACACAAATAATAGGGGATAGCAGCCATTACAGCTCATCCAGCAGCGTTTCCAGCGAAATGGGGACAAGCAGAATGCCCGCTTCGGGCAGGGCAACCGTGTTTTCCAGCAGATAGAACACCGGGTCGCCGTTTTCATCCAGATAGAAATCCTCTTCCGGATAGAACGCGGCTTCCAGCTCCTCGAACGTCAAGCCGTCATAGAACGGCACGTCGCCGGATTTCATCATCCGCTCGATTTCCGCCCACACCAGCTCGCGCACGCAGTTGTCTGCTTTTGCCGTCTGCCGGTCTTGCAGCCAAGTGTCCACCTTGCCGTCCTGCGTCAGAATCCCCAGCAGGTAGGGCAGGCTGATGATTTCACCCGCGCGGCTGCCTGTCAGCGCGAACACATGCCCGCTGATGGTGGTGGACTCGCTGTCAGGGCGCTTTGTGTGCTTCGTGATGAGAATCGAGAGGTAATCCGCCGTCTGGCAGGTGACTTCATACGTCACGTCGATGATGGTCGCCTGCGCCGCGCCGTCAGTCAGCCCAGCGTTCATCGGCGCTTCAAAGGCAAGGGTGTCGTCAGCGGTGTAGGCATAGGTTGTGTTGAACATCGCAGCGATTTCGTCGTCGCCGGCCAACTGCGGATAGCGGTAGCGGTAGATGTACGTCGCGGTGGATTCGTCCGAGCCCGCCGGGTAGAGGTATTCGCCCGTCAGGTCATCGGCAAATTCGTAGCCGTCCGCCAGCGCGGGCAGCGTCAGCATCATCAGCAGGAGAAGCGGCAGCAGATACCGGAATGCCTTCTTCATGCGCGTGCCCCCTTGCTCAAATCGGCGGATGCGCTGATGGCGGCAACGTTGCCCTCGCCGACTGCCTTGGCGATTTGCAGCGGCTGACCCGTGCAGTCCCCGCAGGCGTAGACGCGCGGCAGATTCGTCGCCATCCGCCGGTCAACGGGGATGAACGCGCCTTCGGTTTTCAGCCCCGGCAGCAGCGTGTCCGGCGATACGGCAGGACGGAAGATGAAGATGCCGTCGTAGCGGTATTCGCCCGCGTCCGTCTTGAGCACCAGCTGATTTGCTTCGCGCCGGATGGACTGCGGCTTGCCCGCGCACAGGCGGTACGGCGGATTTTCCGGCTGCGTGTGCTGCGCCAGCAGGTAGTAATCCACCTCGGATGCCAGTCCGGCGAGAAATTCCGCTTCTTCGATGCCGCCCGCCCATGCCGAAAGCACCGCCACCTTTTTGCCGCGGTAGAACATGCCGTCGCATGTGCCGCACCAGCTTACGCCGCGCCCCAGCAGCTCTTCTTCGCCCGGCAGCAGCTTTGGACGCGCCGCGCCCATCGCCAGCACAATTGCGCGGCTCTCGATGATGTCGTTGCCGACCAGCGTCATGTAGCCATCGCTGTTTGGCATAATCTGCCGCGCCAATTGCTCGATGATGACAACGCCCATGTCCGCCGCCTGCGCCCGGAAGCGTGAAAGCAGCTCTTTGCCGCTGATTTGCGGCAGACCGGGGTAGTTGTCGATGCGCTCTGCGCGCTGAAGCCAGCTGGTGGCGGACTGCGCGCACGCGACCGCCGTCGTCAATCCGCGCTGACGGGCAGTCATGGCGCAGCTCCACGCGGCGGGCCCCGCGCCGATAATCAGAAGGTCATAGGAAGCCATACTGTTTCCTCCCCAGGGTTATTGATAGGTATAGCGCGCAATCAGCCACGGCATGGCGCTGTATGTGCCGTATGCGTCGCAGTAGATGCGCAGGTAGTCGCCCACTGCCCAGTCGGTTTTCGACTTGTTCTCAATGACCACGGGACGGCTCTGACCGTCCTCGCCCGTGTAGACGATGGCTGTCTGCGGCTTGGTGGAGATGATTTCGGCAATCGTGCCGACGACCAGATACACCTGCGAATGCTCGGAACGGTAGGTGATGTTTGACATCAGCTCGGAGTATTCGGCGGAGTTGTTCAGCGGCCACGCTTTGCGGGTGTATACGTCCTGATTCGGAACGTAATAGATGGTGTAGTCCACGCGCGAAGTCTTGCTGCCCGGATAGGAGGACGTGATGGTAATCGTGTTGTCGCCGATTTTATCGAAGATGGCAACAAACTTGAACTCGCCCGTTTTATCCAGATTCGTAATGTCAAGGTCGGAGTGATTCGTCAGCACGTCCACTGTTGCGCCGGGTTTGGTCGTCGCGGAGATTTCGAGGGTGGATTTGCTCGTTGATGCGTATGTCGTCACCGCCAAGTCCAGCGGAATCTCCTGCACTTCGCGGTAGAGGGTGAGGTCGAGCGCGTTTTCGCGGCAGTACGGCGCGCGGACGCGGAATTTGAACACATTGTCGCCAATGGGCTGAACGGTTGCGTTGTAAATCAGCAGACCATCCTCGCTCACCGTGTCGGAAATGTCCACCTCGTTGACCGTCACCGTTGAGCCGGGACGCACTTGCAGCTGCACGGAGTACATAGCGGTCGTTACTTCCTGCCGCATGGATTCCGGTGAAACCAGCGCAATTGGGCTGAGCGGAATGGAAATGTCGTACTCAATGGGGTCAAGCGCCTTCTGCCGGCCGTTCGCGGTTTTCAGGAACGCCTTGAGCGTCACATGCATCGTCTCGTTTTCCACACCGACGCTCGGCAAGTCGCGATACCAGAGGTAATCCGGAATCTCAACCGTCGCGAAGCCGTCCACCACGGGGTACGTTGCCTGCATCGGCGCGCCGACGTAAATCTGCTGCCCGTCCTCGCCGGGGATGAGCACCGTGTGCGCCGCCAAATCATCCACAATGCTGGACGTGATGGACGCGTTCGACCCACTGGAGGTGTTCAGCAGCCCCAGATGGGACAGCGCGAAGAATCCGCCGACGCCGACCAGACCCACAACCAGCAGGATAATCAGCACCCGCAGCGTCACCCGGAAGCCCTTGCCGCGCGTGCGGTAGGATTTCATTTCGTTCATGCGCGGCGGGGCGGATGGAATCGTGTTCTCCTGCAGCATGGTAACGAGCGGGTCATATCCACGGGTGTCCTGCCAGATTTTCGGCTGGGGGACGACGTTGTCCGCCATCGCCGCGCTCTGCGCAGACGCATTGCGCTCGTCTTCGTGCCCGACCATGCGGACGCGCCCAACGTGCGCATTCATCAGCGATTCGCGCGAGGAATGCATGTGGATGGTGGTCGCGCCGGAAGGGGCGGAGCGCATCGCGGCTTCTTCCTTCATCCGCTCCAGACGGCGTGCGCCGCGTACTTTGCGCTCTTTCAGCTCCGTCATGTCCGTGGCGAGTTCATCCCGTCGGTCGCTGGATTCGTCAACGGCGCCGTCCTCGTCGACGTGGATGTACTTCTTCGGCTCTTTATCTTCCTTGCGGAACTGCTCCTGCCACGCGGGCGTTTCGGCGCTTTCCGGATTCAGCGGCGCGCCGCAGCGGATGCAGTTGGGCAGGGAAGCACGGTTCCATTGACCGCATTGGGGACACTTCATGGCGGAAACTCCTTCTTATGTCAAAACTTTGAGGGGTTAGAAATCAATTGGGTCGTCCTCGTCGTTGTCGTCAATGACGAGCCAGCCGCTGGAAAGGAAGTTCGCCATGTCCTCGCGGCTCATCACCCAGTCCACTTCCTGCACCGCCATGCCCGCGTAGCTGATGGGGTGCACCGCGTCATCCTGCGGGATGCGCAGTTCCTCAATCACGCAGGTGCGCAGCTTCAGCGCCTGCTCCATGGCGGCAATCATGTCGTCGAGCGTCATGTTCGTCTGAAGATTGTTCTTCATGATGACGTCCACAAGGTCGCGCGCCTGATCGTAGGTAAAGGTACGGCACTGGTCTGCCAAGGTGGACATGACCGTGCGGGCGCGCTGTGTACGCATGAAATCGCCGCCGCCGCCCGCCTTGCGGATGCGCATGTAAATGACTGCCGCGCGCCCCGTGAAGCAGTAAGTGCCCGCCTGCGCCATCGTCGGCTCGGTCTGACCGGGGTCAAGCGGATAGCGCCGCAGATACGCCGCCTCCGACGCGTTGACTGTGATATCCACGCCGCCCAGATAATCAATAATGTTGGCAATCATCTGGAAATTCAGCAGAATGTACTTTTCAATTTTGATGCCCAGGTGCTGGCTGATAACCTTGCACAGCGCTTCCGGCCCGGAATTGCGCGCGATGTAGTTGATGCGCCCAATCACGCCGTCGGGGCGCTCCACCAGCGCGTCGCGGATAATCGACGTGAGCATGATGCGGTGCGTCACCGTGTCCAGTGTGACAATCACGATGCCGTCGGTGTTCACGAGTTTGTTCGTCCACTGGTCAGAGCAGAGCAGCAGATAGTGGTGCAGCCCTTCGCGTGGTTCGGGGATGCTGTCATAATCA
>ULWL01042844.1_pt1 | contig 9999 bp, 10 predicted proteins | sample 1960171 | NCBI WGS metagenome assembly ULWL01 (sample SAMEA4835807, study PRJEB28245) | human gut metagenome | biome: gut microbiome; material: fecal sample | place: Denmark | collected 2008 | reverse complement strand
CTCGGTGCGGTCTGTTTTTCATTTGGTTGCGTGTCGTCAGCAGATAGTTTGTCACTATTCTCGCTGTCGTGAATGGCAGACTTCTTGAATATCATTCGATACAGCGCAATGGACAGATAGCCGATTGCAATGGCGTAAACCAACTTAATAGCAATGATAAGTAGCAATGGTTCGATTCCGTTTTTGCTAGACAGCATAATTGGAATTGCTTCGTCGCTCGTGGCAATGAACACTGCCAATAGTGCGCCGATTGACATTTTGCCTTTGGTATAAAGGTCGCTAGAAATGACACTGAAACCGCACTGTGGCACACAGCCAAACAGCGATCCAAAGATTGGACTATATTTGCCTTTCAAAAATTTGGATTGAGTAAAACTGAATGCGTTGCGATACTCCAAAAACTCAATCAAAAAATACACTGCCAACAAAACTGGCAATATTTTTGCACTATCTATGAACGCGTCTAAAAGCATTTCCCAAAAAGACATAATATTTTCCTAACTGGTATATTATATCACAACTAGGCAATAAAACAATGCAAATTTTACCAAATTTATATATTTATTTTTGCTTTTTGTCGTAATAATCTTCGATTGCCGACTTCACTGCTTCTTCGGCGAGCACAGAGCAGTGCAGTTTGTGGACTGGCAAACCGTCCAACGCTTCTACAACCGCCTTGTTGGTGAGCTCCAGTACTTTGTCGATAGGCTGACCCTTGAACTGCCTTCGATTAGGCGTTTTTTAGATAGGATTGAAATAATTTTTTCCAAATATTTTGCACTAATATCTTGCGCATCGGCAATGTCCGCCACCGACACGTTCTCGCCCTCTCGTCGCGCGAGTTCCACCATAAGGCTGACTGCATAACGTCCTTTTGATGAAATTCTTATAATTCACCTATTTGTCGCTTTCCACATCGACCACGGCTTCACTCTGCAAATTGGCTTTCGACTGCGCTACCTTCACGTTGATGACGTCCGCGCCATAGTCAAACACGCACGCCATAATCAAATACACAATGCCGAGCGTAATGTCCACGAAATTTGACACGTCAATTTCAAGGTGAAAACATTCCACAATGATTGCATTCACAATAATCGCGCCCAAAGGCAAGAACAATCGAATCAGCCCAACGCGCTTTGCTTCCTTGGCAACGTCTTTGTTGAATGGTGTGCCGATTTCGAGTTCTTTCTTGTAAAACTTATTCACAAACACAAACATCGCGATGCCCACCGCGCACTCAACACTGGCAATAATGCACAAGCATAACGCTTCTTTCGCGTTATAGACAACGCCTTCTTCGGCAAATAGTCGAATGATTTCCGGGTCATCACCCAAAACACCTACGCAAATCGCCCCGCAAACACACATTGCGCAACCCACAATGCAGAACCAAAAAGCAATGCGCGACAAGATGTACAAGACCCTGGCAACTTTCTGTACCCTAGTTAAACTCTTCATAAATTCTCCTTCATTCAATGTTATTATAGTCAATGCCCGAAATAAAATCAATCAAAAATAAAAATGCATTCAAAATATGAATGCAAATTTTGGCGGAGAAGGAGGGATTCGGACCCTCGCGCCCTGTTACAAGCCTACTCCCTTAGCAGGGGAGCCTCTTCGACCTCTTGAGTACTTCTCCATATTTAGTTTGGCGACAACAACAGCGTTGCTGTCTGTTTATATTCGCAATAGCACAACACTACATTAATAGCATATGTACGTTTTACCATCAACATTGTCGAATGGTGGCCAGTGCAATTTCTTTGCCAGTTTTATAACATTAGGTGTTGCAATGCTAAGATCTAGCACCAATCTACCATTTTTGTCCCTTGTAGAAAAGTCTTGCAATATCATTAATTCTTTTCCGCCTATCATACCTTAAACTCCTTTATTTACAATATGTTCAATATAATATGATGATCTAATCGAGTTTTTCTGCAAAAGACTTGTTTGTTATGTGCTGACTACTTCATATTACCAAACCAGACGTTAATTGTCAACCATTATTGCCAAAATTAGTGTGCAATTTTTAGAAAAATGGACGCAAAATGTTTGCTAGTGCCAAATTTTGTGTGTTATACTTTAACTACAAACAGACAATAATCGAAACATAAAAGGAAAAAGTATGAATATTTTACACGATATTTCACCTGAGAGAATCACTCCGGACAAGTTTATCGCAGTGATTGAAATCAGCAAAAACAGCAAAAACAAATACGAACTAGACAAGGAAACGGGAATGCTACGTCTCGACCGCGTTCTCTACACCAGCACCCACTACCCAGCCAACTACGGCTTTGTGCCACTCACATTGAGTGAAGACGGCGACCCGCTCGACGTGTTCGTGTATTGCAGTGAGCAAATTTTGCCAATGAGCCTTGTGGACGTTGTGCCTATCGGCGCGATAGATATGGTTGACCAAAACCAAATTGACACCAAGATTATCAGCGTACCAGTCGGTGACCCAACCTACTCAGGCTACAAGGACGTCAAGGATATGCCACCACACATTGTGGAAGAACTTATGCACTTCTTGACCGTATATAAACAACTAGAAAACAAGCACACCGAAATCACTAAATTCTACTCCGCAAGTTATGCAAAAAAGGCAATCAAAAAAGCAATGAAAGCCTATAAGGACAATCATTAAAAAAGGGCAGTCACGACTGCCTTTTTTGTTTGCAAAAAGTGAAATGATATATTGTAGATTTTGTGGCAATCTATGTTGCGCATTTGTTAGGTATGTCCGCAAATGTTTAATATCAAAACGCTACGATAAATTTTGCTCACGTGGGCTCACCTTTTTACGTACGAAATGCACTCATTGCCCTTGCCCACCGAGTTTACGATGATTCCATTGCTCCAACACTCGCCGTCGCGATTGTGAATGCAGTCCGCTTGGCATTTGATGTTCATAGTCAAGCAATGGCGGAAAGGCGCAATCTCGGGTGCGCGCTCAAACATATCTTTTGAGATGTCTGCCACAGGCTTGTTTTTGTCAATCACCATATTCTCGCACACCGCGTCCGCGCTGACTTCAAGGTTTTTGCGCTGACATTTGGTGCAGTCGTTAAACTGGCATTTTTGTTTTCTACATACAACGTCCATAATATTCTCCCCAAAATAGTTTGCCCAGTTGCGACAAATCCAAACGCATTGTTTGACAACACGCGCCAAAATATGTATAATTCAAGCAAACGAGGTGGAAAATGAAAGTAATTTTACTCAAAGACCTTAAAGGCAAAGGCAAAAAGGGTGACATTGTAGAAGTCAACGGCGGTTACGCCAACAACTATCTCATTCCGCAAGGCGTTGCCACTCTGGCACAAGGCGACGCGCTCAATCGCAACAAGAATGAGAAGAGCGCACAAGCATATCACCATGGCGTCATGGTTGCCGACTATCAAAAACTCGCTGACCAAATCAAAAACATGACGCTAAACTTTAAAATCAAAGTGGGTAACACGGGCAAGACTTTCGGTTCTATTACCAAGAATGAAGTCGTTGCTAAACTCGGCGAACAAAACATCAAACTTGACAAAAACCAAATCATAGATTTTGACCCAATCAAATCGGTTGGCGTGTACAAAATCACTATCAAATTCTGTAAAGAAGTGAGCACCAACATCAACCTTGCAGTCAATGCGGAATAATGGCAGAAAGATAATTTTATTACATAAAAAACGGACTTTCGTCCGTTTTTTTAATTATGATTATGAACAACTCATATAAGCCAACAATTACAATATAGGGCTGTCAAAACCGTGGTATTTTTTGTAGATGTCCTTGTTACGTTCAAAGAGTTTATCGACCATACGTGTGAAGTCTTTTTTGGATATGCGGGTCAGTTCGTCATCGAATGCATGAGAGAACATTGCCCCCGATTGCTGATACGCTTCTGCCATTGTCCAACCTTCTGGGTAGTCAACGTCATAGCGCACAACTTCTGTCTTGCCACTGATGTTGAACACGCCGTTAGCACCTGCCATAATTTCGCGGAACGTTTCATCTGTTCGGTACTGTGTGTAAAAATAGTTGATGATTTTGAGATACAAGTCAAATTCGCACATATCTTTCTTAATATCCATTTTGCCTTGGCGACGCACAAAAGTATCGTAAATGAGATTAGTCAAATCTTCCATATTTTTGCGCACATCTTCCACTTTAAAAAAATTGAATTTGGCGCGCGCGTTTTGATACGGGTCCCAGAATGTTAGTTCGTTCTCCGCGCATTCCATTCTTACTCCCATAATACCTAAACAAGCAGACATTGCACATAGTTTGTACACCGCTTGCTTTGCTTCATATAGTCCTTGTTTTTCTTCCCTTTCACGCTCGCGACGTTCTTTTTTTGCATAGTGCTTGATAACCTTGTCTGCCAATTTCTCACGCATCTTTTGAATAAGACTCATATTTCCCCACCTAATTTGTGTCTATTGTAACACACTTTCGCCCGTTGTCAAGGCATAAAAAAAGACCTTTTCAGGTCTTATTTTAGTGACGAGCAATTTTAGCGTCAAACTTAGCAGGAGTACCAGCATCAGCATATTCTGCTTGAATAGCGTCAACGTAGATTGTGATGTTTACAGTTTTGCCTTGTGCAGTGTTACCAACTGAGCCGTCGATAGTGATTGCAGAAAGTGTCAAACCAGTAGTCAATGCGGTTGGTGTAACAGCCTCCAATGCAGTCGCACTAGTGCCATAATACCATACGTTAGCAGCAGTGTCTTTATACCACTTGTCACCTGCGCTACCGATTGTCAAAGCAACATCATTGCCAGCAACGATTTGAACGCGGATATAACTGTTGATAGTTGAGCCGTCATTCAAAATTTTGATTGTATCAACAACTTTCTGTCCTGGAACTGCACCAGTTACAGCAATATTAGCAGGTGTACCGATTTTAACTTTCAAAACACCTGTTTGGATTGTACCAGCAACGCTTACGCTTGAAGTAAACCATGCGCTAGTCAAACCAATGATTACGCCAAGTAGTGCGAGTGCGCCACAAATGGCAAATGTCATAAAACTTTTTTTCTTCGCTTTCATTTTTTATTTTTCTCCTCATATAATTTCTTTTGTTTTTTATATATCAAATTCGTTAATTAATTAACGACATCAATACCGTGTACTAATTATTAAGCGTCCCATTTCGTAACTTCGCCAAGTGCATTATTTACACCTGTCGGAGTTGCTGTGATACCACTAGATTGAATTGCATCAACGCGAATGTAAATGCTGAAACCAGCGGTCGATGTTGAACTACTTAAAATTGAAATTCCGCCTGAGTAAATATCTAGTCCAGTACCTGCCTTGATGTCAGCAGCAGACTTTGCAGTGGCAGCAGAAGATGTACCCAATACATAAGTAATTCTAGCATAACTTACACCGTCTACAGTAACTGTATTATTCGACACCTTATACCAAGAACTGCCTGGGCTCAAGTTGTTTACGCCACCTGCAGTGGCACTAGTACCAACATTGTTTATAGATGCGTTAGTAACGAATACCGTCAACCTTAAAAATGCAGATGTAGTTGCGTTAGCAGATTTGAGTGTTAATGCGCCCGCCAAAATTTTGTCACCTGGCAATGCGGTTTTAGACATAAAAGTTGCATTATTACCAACAGATGTCGCACCGTTATAAATATCTATATCAACAACGCCCATTGTCACCTTACCACCAACATATTTGTTGCTGGTGAACCACGCGCCTGTTAGTGACATTGTCAATGCACTAACAACAGCGATTAGACAAAAAGCCAAGATGAATTTGAGATTCTTTTTCTTAGTCATTTTTCAATGTTCCTTTCTCTACTTTTTACAATATAAGTCTAACATATATAAAAAATAATAGTCAACTATTTTTTGCACATATTAGGAAAAAATGCGACATTTTTTGAGTTTTTATTTAACATTTTTTCCAGCATTTTTTAATGGTTTTTAGACATCATATTGCGTACATTTGCGATAATAAATTTTCCGCCTATACAATCTTATTTTGCGACTATTTTCGACAATTATGTATGAAAAATCGATGAATGAAAAAAGCACCTGATAGTGCCTTTTCAAAGTAAATGAAATTTACTTCTTTCGTTTTTGCAAGCAGAGAAGAAATAGTGGGAAACTCTGCTCGCCCAGTAAGAGTCATCTCTTACGATTTAGTCCGTACGGCTTAGGTAGGGTGAAAAGCCGACTTGGACAACATACAATGTGTATGTATAAACACATTTTGCTTTAATATAAATGGGTAGGGGATTAAATACAAAATGGGTTTACCGATGTTAATCGAACTGTGAAATACAGTTCTTTTCAAACTCATTTTCGCTGAAACGTTTGTGCCGTGAAAATTACACAAAATGAGTTTAATATGCAATCCATATATTTGCATTTACGAATTACATATTTTCATATTATTTATTTTCACAGCAAATGTCAAAGGATTTTTGAAACATTTAAATATTTTGTCAAAAATTTACAAACATCTTTTTTCTCATCTCTGCCACCAAATTAATGACTAATTCACTCCCCTATTTTGTGCAAAAAATATGCGTAAAAAAGTCAATCATCTTGTATGTTCTCTTGTATGTTTTTGGCATACAAAATAAGATGCGAGAATTAAAAAAACCGACGAGCGTGTCGGTCTTTTTTATACTTAGGTTGAACTAAATTCCAAAGTGAAATTTACTAGTAGTCTAATCTAATGATTAGTCGTTATTCCAAGCGATTGTGTCGCCTTGGTTAGCAACTTGAACTGTTTCAACTGTTACAGAAACAGTAGTAGATTTCTTTTGGTCGTTAGACTTGTCAGCCAATTTAACAGCATCACAGAATTTGTGATATGTAGTATCAGTAACAGGGGTCAAGCCAGTCTTAGTGTTAGCAGTACCAAAGTAATAGTAGTCGCCGTCCTGAATCCAGCCAGCAGTAGTAGCGCTAACTGCCAAATCACCAGTAGCATCAAGTTTGATACGAACATAAACACCAGCAGTAGCAGTGTTAGTTGTCATTTTGAAACCAACTTCATCGATGATGTTGTCGCCAGCAACGATGTTAGTCTTTGAAAAAGCAGTGCTGTTTTCAGTAGCAGCAGTAGTGTATGCAGTACCATCTGCGCCACCAACAACCAAAGCAACTTTCGTTTCAGCAGTAGTAACTGTACCGCTAGCACCAGCTGTAGATATGAACCAGGCAGCAGTAACGCCGAAGATTGCAGCAATTGCTAGCATTACGCTCAATACTAGAATTGTTACGTTTTGTTTAGACTTCTTTGTCTTCAACATATAATATTTCTCCTTTTCGTTTTTTTAAGTTTTTTCAACTTACAACTTAATACTACAAAATACAAAAACAAATAGTCAAACGTTTTTTACATTTTTTTCAAAAAAATATTAATTTTGCATTTAATTAGACAAAAACTATTACGAATAGTGGTAAACCGCGCGAGAAAAAAAGCCTTACTGCGCACCGATTATATGCGCTGTAAGGCTTTGGGTTGATTATAATTTATCTGCCAAGTTTAGTATTCTATTTTTGCATTCTTCAGTGCCAAGAATTGACATAATGTCGTACAAGTTTGGCGAGTTGGTTTTACCCGTGATGGCAAGGCGGACAAGCGTTGACGCGGTGGTCATATCGCCGGCATAGTTTTGTGGGCCTGCCTTGAAAGTTTTGCGGTCGGTGAAATGGTGTTCGCCAGCCACATTTTTGAGATAGTCAAACCAAGCGGAATTGTCGGCAAAACTTGTTAGTCCGCTGGCGTATGCTTTCAAGAAATCTATGCTTGCGTTCTTGCTGTCGTTAAACTCTGGGTTCACATTGGCAAGCGTCAATGCATCGCCGTCAATGTTTGGTGCGGTAAACATATAGTTATAATAGTCTTTAATCATAGACATATTATATATATCTTTACGTGGCTTAGGCACTTCACGGTCGATGTTGAGTGTGAGTAGCCATTTATCTTTGTTGGTTTTCAGTTCGGTGGCGAAATCTGTGTCATAGGTTTCTGCCCACGCGAGCAAATCTGCATAGACACGTTGTGCGGAGTAATGCGAGATAGTGTTTTTGGAAATGTTGTTCAATTTCTCCACATCGAAGAATGGGTTGTTTGAGCCGATATTCTCCGGTTTGAAGACATAGTCCGTGATAGGAGCGGTTGGGTTATTTAGTCGCCAAGGCTCGAACTCGCTATTGAGAAGTGTGAGTAAATATTCCTTGACAGCGTCCTTATCATAGCCGAGTTGGAGATAGAAACGCATATCTGCTTCTGGGTCGTGGCGTTTGCTGAGTTTACGCTTGTTGCCCGTGGTCTCGTCAAACTTCATAAGCACTGGGGTGTGCGCGTATTTAGGTGCTGGCAAGCCCATTGCGTCAAAGAGTTCTAGGTGCAAAGGCAGGCTGGCGTACCACTCTTCCCCACGCACGACAATGCTGGTATGCATAAGGGTGTCATCAACTAGGTGAGCAAAGGCATAAACCGGAACGCCGTTCGTCTTGATAATGATTGCCGAATGGTCGTTCTCACCTATTTCGCGCTCGCCCTTGATGACGTCGTTGTGCTGGATTTTATGCTCTGGGTTGCCCTTGGAGATAAATCTCAATGCGAACTTTTGACCGCCGTCAATGAGTTTCTTAATCTCGTCAAAGGTGAGTTTTTCGCAAGGGTCTGCCACCTCGAATGTTTCGTTGCGACGTTCCAAAACTTCTTGTTTCCCGCCATTTTCACCGCAAAAACAAGGCAAGGCACGTCCACGGCGCACGAGTTCCTTGGCAAAGACGTTATATATTTCCACGCGTTTGGACTGCTCGTAAGGGCCATAGTCCCCGCCTATCAAATAGCCTTCGGTTGGTGCAATGTCGAATATTTTGAGCATTTCGAGTGCTATTTTGTCACTGCCTTCGACAAGGCGCTTTTGGTCGGTGTCTTCCAGTCTAAAATAGAACACGCCGTCGGTCGATTTGGCTAGAAGATAGTCGATGTACGCGCCGAAGAAACTGCCCATATGCACGAAACCAGTTGGGCTAGGCGCGAAACGCGTAACATAGCCCTTGGTGGTGCGTGGTGGGTAACGCTTCATAAGGTCGGTGATTGTGTCGTGAGTGTTTGTGTATAGTAATTGACTTAATTTCTCAAAGTCCATAATTTGCTCCTGTTTTATTGGGTTGGTATTTTTTTGGTCGAAAATATGAAATCTTCTACCAAATATGTGAGATTTTTGATTTGAAAACCCCCGCATATTGTACATTATTTACATAATGAGATAATGTTGTTTAGCAAGGTGAAATAGTCCAACAAACTGCCGTTGACGAAGTTTTGCATTACGTTCAAGGCGTCTGCTTGTTCGCTGGTGAGTTGGCGAGAATCGGTGTTCTTCGCCTTGGAATAACTGATGACCTGCCTTGCTTGATTGTATGAGTTGCGGTCAATGGCGTACATTTTCTTGGCGGTGAGATAGTTGGACACGCGCGCCTTGATAATGTCGTTATTGGACTGCATTGCGCTGGCGTTCGGTGTGCTGACACCGTTGATGCCCGCGTTGATTGTGTCATAGACTGCTTTGCCGTAGAAACTATTCACCACACTCAAACTATTGAACCCGTCCGCGCCGGAAATTATCTTGGCGGGAATGGTGTTGTCGTAGAAGTTGGAATAGTAGAAGTTTTGGGTGGCGTACAAGCGTGCCACGTAGTTTTCCTTGATAAGTGCGTTGAAGAGTTGGGTCTGCGTGTTGCCGTTCTTATAGTCCATTGTGGTGAAACGGCTGGAAAGCCCTTGCGCGTTGTATGAGAGCACGCATTCGCTCAAATTGAAGGCGCGTTCGGTCGCTTTTTCATATGAAACGTACACATTTTTAAGGTGTGTGAGATTTATGCGCGAAGTTGAGTTGGTGTCCATTGTTAAACTTCGTTCAAGGCTCTTGACACTGGTAATGCATTCTTCAACGCTGGCAAAAAGGCTGTCTATTTTGGCATAGATGTCCTTTTTCACGTTCTTGGA
>ULWL01060056.1_pt1 | contig 10018 bp, 9 predicted proteins | sample 1960171 | NCBI WGS metagenome assembly ULWL01 (sample SAMEA4835807, study PRJEB28245) | human gut metagenome | biome: gut microbiome; material: fecal sample | place: Denmark | collected 2008 | reverse complement strand
AACAACAATTCAAGGCTTACGATTGAAAAGTATTTCGCCGACTCGGGCAAACGTCTCAACCCTAAATACGAACTAGACAACTATATCTTGCTGTACGAATTTGTAAAAAATGGGCTCGGTATTGCGTTTGTAAACATTGAGTATTACGAAGATGACATCGAGAGCGGAAGAGTGAGCCTAATTTACCCTGACTTTTCCATCAACGCACGCACACTCGCTTGCCTAGTTAACGACAAGACGACCAACCCTGCGCTAACTAAACTGATTGAGATTATTTCGCGCGACTAGATTGCAATCATCATCACTGTCAACATCGCACTTGGTCACATATGTATTCATTGTGAAAACTATTTAACAAATTTTGTCATTTTCGTTGGTAGTTTTTGACGTATTTGTTATACTAGTATTATAGAAAAGGCAAGAAATGAATCTTTGGACATTGAGTTTAATTATCGGTTATGGTCTAACAATCATCTTGAATGTGTTATTAGTTTTTTCCATAACCACCTTCATTGATTTGTTAATGTGCCTAGTCGTTATTATGACGCCCGGTTCGATTTTCCTATTTGCTGGGCGCAAAATGCCTAAAAACTTTTTCAGCGAGAACCGCCCTATGTTTAAAATTGGCAACGCAAAACAATGGATATGCAACGCGACCAATGTGAAAGCGTGGAAAGATAAAATTCCCGTCGGCGGGCGCGTCGCCGGATTTAGACTCAACAAAATCTCCAACCCTCACGACATCGAATATCTCAATCGTTTCATCTTTGAGTCCTGCTTTGCGGAATGGTTACACAGCAGTTTATGCGTCTGGAGCGTGATTGCGGTCTTGATTATTTCCCTAATGAAACCCAGTGTCGTTCTTCCTATGGCTCTGCCTATCGCCATCGTGTTTATCTATCAAAATATGACTTCTACAATCATTCAATGGTACACCCGACCACGAATGATACGCTATCGAGACCTTATGCTTATGCGCGCAGGTCGAAACCAAGTGCAAACTGAACTGCCAGACGACCAAACAGTCGCGCAAAATACCAACTCCTAATAAAACTGACCTAACCCGTCAGTTTTTTTTATGACAACGACAGGAATTGAGCGGTTTGCAAGCCGTTTTGTAAAAATTTTGCAATATTTTTGTACAAAAACATGCTTTTGTACAAAAATGGTTTGCTTTTACAATACTTTAGTGATATAATAGAGAAAATAAACAAATGGATAAGAGTGATGATTGAATTTCCAGCATTAAAAACCAAGATTTACAACAGCCTAGACTGTGCTGACAAGGACGCGTTTGAACGTACCGACTGTTTTCGACAAAATGAAAAGATATATATTCATTCACAAATAAATCATAAGTTGGTAGATTCCAATTTTCACAAAGGCAAGAAGCAGATTGTATATTTCGTCGACCCAATTTTTGGCGTCAAGATTCGATACGTTGCATCGTCGTTTATCAAGTTCTCCGTGTTCGGCAGTGCAAGGGATATCGCACAAGAGCCGATATACAAACTCAATATGGGTGACAGCCTAAATTTCGAGTTGCCGGACGAGAACCTGAAATTTGAATTAAGCCTAACCAAGAATGTGCAAAGTATACTCAAACTTTTGCAAATTGAAGAATAAAAAACAGCCTTTAATTTTGTGCTTTTATCTTTTAAAAGATTTTGTTTTTAGTAATTTCCTTTCCCTTATAAAACAACTTTGAAATTTGACCTTCAACAATTATTTTTATAGTTCCATTTTCACCAGACCTCAATGTTTGTGAAACTTCAAAATAATTTATAATTGAAATTTCACCATTTTTATTTGTGCCTGAATATTTTTCTCTTATAACAATTCCTGAAGACTTTTTAGTTTCGCCATTCATTTCATATGTGAAATCTTCAGCGTTGAAAGTTTCTTCTTCATTGTACATATATTCAATTTCAACATAAAAACCATTTTCAAGATTTGCACCAATAAAGCAAGCCTTTGCTCCTTTATCTGATGCTATAACAAGACCTTGGCTATCGCACCCAGCAAAACAAACTGCCGAAATAACAATCGCACAAAATGTTAAAACAAGCATGAAAAATTTTCTTTTAAAATTATTCATTTTCTTCTCCTTAAAACAAGAATATTATATACAACAATTAAATATCATTCAAGTAAAAATTAAATTTTTATATAAAATTTGCAAAACAATGCTTTATTATTTTGAAAAAGAGTGCAAAAGTTTGTAATCAAATTATCAAAAAAATATTTTAAGAAGAAAAATATGAAACTTACCGAAGAACAACAATCCATTCTTAACGGAAGTGAAGGCGAAACAAAAGCAAAAATAATGCGCACACTTGTTGAGTTTGGTGATATTTTTGGTGCAAAAAGACTTGCTCCAGTTTCCACAAACGAACACCTTGTAACATCTTTTGGAATTGGACTTTTAACCGATGAAGGAAGAAAGGCTGATTGGGTTGTTGAAATTAAAACTTCTTCTCTTCCTGAAGCACAAATTCTTATATCAAGACAAGCACACATTTAAATGGCATTTTTATATTTATTAAAAATGTCAATGCAAATTTTTAAATTATGTGATATAATTAATGTATAGGAGATAAGATTTGAGTCCAACATCATGTTTTTTTAAAGATAAAAAACAGACTTTTTTAACTTTTTATGAAGATAAATAATTTAAAATTTTGCTATTATCAAGTTTGCTGTTTAAGTTATTGAATAAAAAATAAAAATTTTCCATCGAAATACCTTATAGTGTATTTCATATACAAAAAGGAGGAAAGAATTATGAATACGAACGAAAAATTTATAAATAAAGAAAAGGATTTTGATACTTGGTGCAAAATGCTACTAGATTATACCCAAGCAATGGTTCATAATCCAACAGTTGCGAACAAGTGGATATTTGATAGAGCAAGCCACGATGAGTGGGTTTTATCAAAATTTCCAAAACATCTAGCAAGTGTAAAAGCCTACAACGAGTTTTATGATTTGACAGGCAAAGACATAAGAGATTATGACTGGTTAAGTTCAGTTAAAACCAATGATGGGACAAAAATAGTTGTTCATCAACATTTTGTAGACGAACATATGACGACTGCTTTTGATTTTAAAACCAAACTGCTTAGACTTTGCGAAGAAGGAAAACTTGATATTCAAAAAATCAAAGAACTTATTTCAAAACAACGACTTTGTTGGATAACAAAAGATGAAGACAAACAACTAAATGCACAAGGATATAGAAAGCATCGTGAAAACCCATTAAAAGCTTACGAAAATTGCGGGATAGAAATCTACGACAAGGACAACGAAGATTTGGACAATATTCAAACAAATCCACACGACATAACAACTTCTTCAAAATTGAAAAAAATATGTCCAGAGTTAGAAATAGAGGTTTCTGGAATGAGAGATGACGAAAAGATAAGAAGAGATTTCTTTGATGAATTAGCACAATATTTCAAGGAAAACAACTCTGATTTTGTTGTAAAATATAAAAATAATTGTGAACATTTTGATGTTCGTAAAACAAGTGATTTGTCATTCAATAAAATTATGGTAAACACAAGAGTTGTAAATGGATGTTTAAAAGATATTTGCGTTTTCTTTTCAAGTATAGACGCAAAAAATATTTATGACAAACTTTATTTGCATAAAAAAGAGATTGAAAACGAAATTGGTTATGAACTTATTTGGGATAGAAATAACGAAAAAATAGCAACAAGAATTGGTAGATTTGGAAAGTATTATACAGAAAAAGGCTCTCGCCGATTAAATGACCCACGTTTTGATACAACGAACTATATAAATTACGATTTTAACCTTGATGTAGAAAAGGTGGCAAACGAACTTGTGAATATATATAACGTCTTTATGCCAAGAGTAAAAAGCATTTTATCAGATCTGTTAAAATAATTAAAGAAAAAATTCATTAACTAGTGAAATGTATTTTAAATCCATAAAAAAAGGAACAGTGCATTAAATCTGCATTGTTCCTTTTTTATTCTGCTAGTTTCAAATTGCCAAACTCTTCGACTGTTTTTTTTGTTTTACAAACTTAATTCTTCATAGTCTGAGAAATCTGGGTATTCAATCTTGCCATTGTATTTGCTGAAATTGATTTCCATTGTAATACTGTCACCAACTAATTTCATACTGAAACCAGTCAATTTGTTAGACTCAAATACATAATAGCAGGTGTAGTTGCCAGACAATTCTGCCATATCTGCGATGCTTGCTTTGTAATCCATTTCCACTTTGTAACGAGTGGTTTCGCCCTCAACGTATGCAGTAACTGTTGCGTTGGTTTTTCCGTCTTTCAACATTTCAAAGAATTTCTCGAAATCTACCACATTGCCGATGTAATCCATATCACTAAAATCATAGTCATCTGGGAGTTTAGACTTAATTTTCATCTCGCCTTTTGCGCCCGGAATGTCCACTTTCATTTTAGTATAACAATATCCGTCCTTGGCAAACATATAGATGTCCGTGCCGTTCATAGACAATTTGATTGCCATCTCTGGAACGCCATTGTTCTCAACCACAATGATGTTGTAACTAATATTTGCATTAATCATCTCATTCGTGCTTTCATCTTTATAACTGCCCGAGATTGTGCCAGTCATACGATAGCCTGACATAGTCAAGCCTGCTTCGTTGGTATTGTTGTTCACATAGCCGACAAAACTTTCTTTGGTCGATGATTGATAACTTGCTTCATTACCAGTGTTTACGCTAGCCTTGCTGTCGAATTGACGTTCAACGGCATCACCACATGCTGCGAATACAAAAGTAAAGCAAAGTACCAAACTCAAGATTGCTGTTTTCAAAAACTTTTTCATACTTTATCTCCTTAACTTAAATATACTTTTTTTGTAGTTCTTTGTCAACGTTATAGCACGATAAAATATCGACTTGTATAAATTATAAAAATAGTTCTAAACTAATTTAAAATAATTAAGAAGAATGCAAATAAATATTTGATTTTTAATTTTTATATGTGTTATATTAATTATGTAACATCGCGAAAATCTGCTAATAATGTAGAAAAATACCTTTCTGCTTTCGCAATCTTCGCACAAAAAACAAAAAGGAGAAGTTATGGCTGACGCAAAAAAATCTGCAAAAACAACAGCGGACATTGCCAAAGAACGTGAAAATCTTGTTCGTCAAGCCAACGAAAAGCAGAAGTTGACGGCGAAACAAAGCCGTGGCACAAAATCGACTTCCACCACAACCAAAAAGACCACCAATACAAACGTTGTTCGTGACAAAAGTTTGGAAGAAAAATATCTCGAAAAATTTAACACTGAAAGAAAGAAAACTACTAGCACAAGCACTGCAACCACAACAAAAACTCAAACCACAACAACCAAAACAAGCGAAAGCAAAACCCCTGCCAAAAACACCAACACCACAATAAAAGTGGCACAAAAGAGTGAAGTTACCAACGCTGAACAAGACGTGCGTATCGGTAACGTCGTCGTAGATAAATCTATTGCCAATCAGAAGACGGGCATCATCAGTTCAAAGAAAGAAAAACAAAAAATGTTCGTCATCATCACGCTATCAATATTGCTAGCTCTCACCCTATTGCTCTCCACCATTTTCATCGTGGGCAGTCTATCAAAAGATGACATCGGCAGTTTGAAAATTAACGGCACGGGCGCAGAATGGCGCATCAACGGTAAGGCTGACGACAGTTTCGGTGTGCGTGGCGAAATCTTTGCCGGTTGTTCAATTCAAGAACTCAAAATCGAACTAAAAAAGACTACAAGTGCGAACATTAAAGTCAGGGTCGTGGTTGACACTTATTATAAAGACAACCTTGTTCCAAAAGAAGACTACAATATTTGGATTAGGCCATTGAACAATGCGGACAACAAATTTGAAGTCCGCAATGGCGATTATTACATCGACGACTGGAATGCCACCGTTGGCACAAACATTACAACCACAATTTTGTGCGAAGTGATTAACATCAGCACGGCGCTCAAAGATGCAAACAATGACAATTTTAGAATGGTATTCACTGCATACGTCGAAGCCGTTTAACTCACAAAAAAATATAGCCAATCGGCTATATTTTTTTACTTACCTTTTCCACAGCAGTTTTTGTACTTTTTACCACTTCCACAAGGGCAAAGATCGTTTCTGCCAGCAGTCTTGTCTGCGTGGTAACTGCCTTGCACGCCATTGGCGGTTGGCTGTTGTGCTTGTGACTGTTGTGGGCGTTCAAAACGTGCTTCGATGCGCGCATTGAACAATGCAACAGCAGTGTATTCACGAATGCGGTTAATCATCTCATCGAACATATTGAATGCGTCCGATTTGTAAATGATGAGTGGGTCTTTTTGACCATATTGTTGAGTAAAGATTTCGTTGCGCAAGGTGTTCATTTCGTCGATGTGGTCCATCCAGAAACGGTCAACGACGCGAAGCAAGAATGCGCGCTCAATGATTGAATAATCAAAGCCGATTTTCTTGCATTCTGCGATTTTTCTTTCGTACAATTCGAGCACTTTGTCAAAGATTTTTTGACTAGCCGAATTTAAGTCGCAACCTTCGATGAGTTCTTTGGTTACAAGGTTCAAACCCTTTGGCAAAAGACGAGTTTCGAGTGTGCTGTTGATTTTCTCAACGTCCCATTCATAGAACGGAATATTGTCATCAATGGCAAGCGCGCATTGTTCGTAGGTTACGTCTTTCAACATGTCCACGATTTGAGCGTGAACGTCTTCGCCGTCCAACACTTTGTTACGCTCGCCATAAATGATTGTACGTTGCTTGTTTAACACGTCATCGTATTCAAGCACTGTGCTACGGTGCGAGAAATAGAATTGCTCGGTTTTCTTTTGAGCGGACTCAAAGAAGCGAGTGAGCATTTTGGCTTGAATAGGCAAATCTTCGTTGCCTTTGAAGACGATTGCGAACCATCTTTTGAGACGGTCTTCGCCGAATCTCTGTGGCAAATCATCGTCAAGCGAGATGAAGAAGATAGTTGAGCCTGGGTCGCCCTGACGTCCGGCACGTCCGCGCAACTGGTTGTCGATACGACGGCTCTCGTGACGCTCTGTGCCCAAGATGTGCAATCCGCCCAACTCAATCACTTTATCGTGCTCTTCGTCGGTGATTTTCTTGTTTTCAAGGTATAGTTTGTCATACTCTTCCTTTACTTTCTTTTCGTCATCGTTTAGGTCAATGTCAATTGTGTTGATTCTGTCCAAAATTTCTTGGTCATAACCTTTTAAACGCATTTGTTCCATTGTGAGAACTTCTGGGTTACCGCCCAGTTTAATATCTGTACCACGACCAGCCATATTTGTGGCAATGGTGACCGCTTTGTATCTGCCGGCTTGTGCCACGATGGCAGATTCTTGCGCGTGGTTCTTCGCGTTCAACACTTTGTGTGGAATGCCTTTTTCTTTCAAGAGTTTGCTTATTTCTTCACTGCGCTCAATCGTTACTGTGCCGACAAGGATTGGTTGACCCTTTTCATACTTCTCTGCCACTTCTTCAACAATGGCTTTGAGTTTGGCTTCGTGAGAGAAGAAAATCATATCTTGTTCGTCAACACGTTTAACTGGGCGGTTGGTAGGAATGGTTACAACGTCTAAACTGTAAATCTTGTTAAATTCCAATTCTTCCGTCTTGGCAGTACCAGTCATACCGCTCATTTTGTCATAAAGTTTGAAATAGTTTTGGAAGGTGATTGTAGCAAGAGTCTTGTTTTCTTCCTTAATCTTAACGCCTTCTTTGGCTTCAATTGCTTGGTGTAGTCCGTCGCTAAATCTTCTGCCTGGCATCAAACGACCAGTGAACTCATCGACAATCAAGATTTCGTCATCTTGCACGATGTATTGACTGTCACGCTTCATAATCAAGTTTGCTTTCAAAGCGTTGTTGATGTGGTGGTTGATTTCCAATGCGGTGATGTCGGCAAGGTTGTCAATCTTGAAGAATCTTTCTGCCTTGCTTACGCCAGTTTCGGTCAATCGAACATTCTTCAATTTTTCATCGATTTCATAGTCTTCATCAGTGAGAGTTTTGAAGAACTTGTCCGCCTTGATGTAGAGTTCGCTAGTGCCGACATTTCCGCCTGAAATGATGAGTGGTGTACGCGCTTCATCAATCAAAATGCTATCCACTTCATCGACAATGCAGAAATAGTGACCACGTTGAACGACGCGCTCTTTGCTGGTCGCCATATTATCACGCAAATAGTCGAAGCCGAGTTCATTGTTTGTGCAATAAGTAATGTCGCAGTTGTAGGCTTGTTTCTTCTGCTCGAACGATTGCGAGTTCAAAATCACGCCTACGCTTACACCCAAGAAGTTGTAAACCTTGCCCATAAGTTTGGCTTGTGTGGTTGCCAAAAATTCGTTGACGGTGACGACGTGAACGCCCTTGCCTGCAAGCGCATTCAAATATGCTGGCATTGTGGCGCAAAGGGTTTTACCTTCACCCGTTCTCATCTCGGCAATACGTCCCTGGTGCAAAGTAATGCCACCCACCACTTGCACGTAGAAAGGCTTCTCGCCTAGTACTCGCCAAGCCGACTCTCTAACCAAGGCAAATGCTTCTGGCAAGATGTCGTCCAAAGTTTCGCCTTTTGCAAGGCGGTCTTTCAATATTTGTGTGTAGCCACGAAGTTGGTCGTCAGTTTTGCTGGCGAACTCGCTATCTAACGCCATAACTTTGTCGGCTATTTTGTAAAGTTTCTTTAAGTTTTTAGTATTATCTGATGCAAAAATACACATACGCTCTCCCTTTTTGACAAATTATACATTATTCTTGCCAAAAAGTAAAACGAATGTGTATTTTAAAGTTAAAATTATTGTTAGATTTGCGAATATAATGCGTTTTTGTATAAGGCATTCAAGAGAAATATCTTTTTGAGCATATCTTTTGCCAAATTCTTAAATTCCGACTTATAACTCTCGTCGCCACCTGGTTGCAAATCAAATTGCTTCAAGTCAAGTGTGTAGAAATTAGTACTTGCCACACCGCCCGTATATGAGAAGTTGACGCGTTCTTTGAATTCTTCACCGCAGAGATTGAAAATTGACTCGCCCAAATACAGATTGTTATTATTAATTTTCACGCCCAAAATGTCCATAACTGTTGGCAACACGTCGTTGGTGCTAACCATTGACTTAATGCCGGACAAAGTGACGTTTTCGCTAGCAGTGGATTTGATAATCATAGGGATATTGTTCACATAATAATTACCATAATCGTTGATAACTACATCTTTGAATGCGTAAGTCAAGTTGTGATAATACGCGTTGTGGTCGCCGAAAATGCAGATTGCGGTGTCATCGTAAATACCTTCGGCTTCAAGTTTATCGATGATTTGACCAACTGCACGGTCAAAGTCGATGACTGACGCCAAATAGTTTTTGAAATAGTTGTACATTTCTGTACCCAAGCCTTCATCTTCACCCTTAGACGTCTTGTCAATATAATACGCATAATGTTTACTATTTACTGCGTCGTCTTGGTAGGTCTGTTGAGCAAGGTTGTTTTTGTCGTTTTCATAGTCGCCGTGCATACCGACGGTTGTGTAGAAAGTGAAGAACTTCTCAGTTGTTGATGGAATGATATGGTCGATGTTATTAATGACAAACTCTTCTTCTTTACGCCAATCTCCAAACTTCAAATTATCTTTATCATAGACTTCGTCGTTGAAATATTGATTTTGGAAACCGATGTTGTCTATAACATATTTTCTATCATAAAATGTGCCACGATAACTGTGCAAATATGTAGTGATGTAGCCTTCGTTAGATAGGATTTTTGGCAAACCAAAGTCGAACGCATTTTTAGATTTATCATATTTCGCGCCCGCCACCGTTTGCAAGTTGGTCATAATTGGGTAACTGCCCATTAATGACACGTCTTCACTGATGTTGGTTTTGTTCTTTGAGAAGTATGTGAGAACCGCATTTGAGTTGCAGTTCACTACGTCGTCCCAAGTCTTCAATGAGTCTGGGTCGGCTGGGTTGTAGGTCATATT
>ULWL01036521.1_pt1 | contig 10046 bp, 8 predicted proteins | sample 1960171 | NCBI WGS metagenome assembly ULWL01 (sample SAMEA4835807, study PRJEB28245) | human gut metagenome | biome: gut microbiome; material: fecal sample | place: Denmark | collected 2008 | reverse complement strand
CCGGTCTTGACGAATTTGAGCCAGTCGCGAGACGGACCTTTTGAGTTTGGATTGGTGACGATTTCCACAATGTCGCCATTATTTAGGTGAGTGGTGGTCGGCACCATTTTGCCATTGACTTTCGCGCCAATGCATTTGTGCCCGATGTCGCTGTGAATGTGGTAGGCAAAGTCGATAGGTGTTGAGCCCGCTGGCAAGTGAATGACCTTGCCTTTTGGCGTTTGAACGAAGATTTCGCCGTCATAAATATCCACTTTCAAACTACTTGCCAAGTCTTCCGGTGTAGATTTTGAATCAAGCATTTCGCGAACCCAACCAAGTTTGGTGTCGAGCGAACTTTGAGTGGTGCGTTTTTCCTTGTAGAGCCAGTGCGCCGCCACACCGAATTCGGCGTATTTGTGCATTTCTGCTGTGCGGATTTGCACTTCCACTGGCACGCCGTCAAACATCACGGTTGTGTGCAATGATTGATAGCCGTTAGACTTTGGAATGGCGATGTAGTCTTTGAACCTGTTTTGCAATGGGGTGACCACGCTGTGAATTTTGCCGAGCAATGCGTAGCACTCTGCCACGCTATTGACAATGGCACGCACGGCAATAAGGTCGTAGATTTTATCTAGCGTTTTGTGTGCAATGAGTTTCTTATATATGCTGTAAATATGCTTCTTTCTTCCCGAAACACGACCTTTGATGTCGAGTTCTGCCATACACTCTTTGACTAGGTCGATGAGTTTGTTGACCTTGGCTTCGCGCTCGACATAGCGTTCGCCCACTTGGGTGACAACGTCGGCGTATTCGTGTGGTTTTAGGCGCAAGAAGGCTTTGTCTTCCAACTCGGTTTTGTAACTAGACAACCCCAAACGCGCAGACAATGGCGCATACAAATCCATAACCGCATTGCAGAACGCCAGTTGTTCGTCGTCCGTCTTGTCGTATAGGTGACGCATACGCGCGATGACAAAAGCCAGTTTGAGCATTATGACTTGAATGTCTTTGGTTATGGCGAAAAACATTTTACGCAAGTTTTCCGCTTCAATTTTTTGTTGTGAATAGTTGAGTTGTTCGAGTTTGTCTAACGACTTTACGATGGTGAAAATCTCTTGTGAGTATTCGGTTTCAATCTTTTCCTCATCTACAAGCCCCAGCGTGTATGGGTAGTACAAAAGCCCCGCGACTCTGGTCTGTGTGTCTAGGTGCATCTCGTTCGCAATGGACAACATTTCGCGGACAAGTGTTCTTACCTTTTCATCAGTGACTAAATCGAACTGCGACTTGGCGTGTTCTAATAACGTGTTCATATTTTCTCCAAACGAAATAATAGCATATTTTTTTTACTTTTGCAATAAAAAATGCCTATTGGCATTCTTTATGTGTTTTGCTTTTGTGTATATGAATGTTGCATACCATTTTAAATGGTAGATGTGATGTCGCTAGCAGTAACAGTGTATGGTAGTGTAGATTGTACGCCGTCGCGTTCCACTGTGATGTAAATTCGGTCACCGACGCGCACGTTGATGAGTGCGTCGTGCATAATGAAGTTGCGCGTAATTGCCTTTGCTTCTTCGTCATTAATCTGCATGCTCACGAGTTGGTCGCCAATGCGCATTCCCATTTTGCTGGCAACCGAGCCGGACGAAAGGGAAGCCACGATGACATCTTCTACAATGGCAGTGCGCGCTGTGTCAACGTCGAGAACGGCGTGGCTGTTCATTGTTTGAGTGGCGATGCCTAGTTTGAATTGTTGAAGTTGTAGGCTGGAATTGATTTCGTTGTAGTCAATTAGATTGTCCGCAATGTTTGTGGCGAGTTCGACTGGGATTGCATAGCCCATATTCTCGATTTCTTCGTCAACGATTTTCGCATTGACAATGCCGATGAGTTTGCCTTGACGGTTGAATAGTCCACCGCCCGAGTTACCGCCGTTAATTGCGCAATCCACACGCATAACGCGGAAACTTACACTCGTGGTTTCGTCGGCGGCGGTCATTGTGAGATATTCGCTGTCAACACTTACAATGCCTTGCGTGGCGGAAATGCCTTCTGCTTCTGGGTTGCCGATTGCCACTACGGTTTCGCCCACGGTGTAGCCGTCTGCAAGGTCAACTGGACGCGCTTGACTCGATTTCAAAATCTCGCTATTTTTCACTCTCAATACGGCGATATCGTATGTCATTGAACCGCCCACATATTCACATTCAATGGCGTCCGCTCCGTATTCAACAACAGGGTAGTTGTTTGAGTCGTAAACTTGCTTGCCGTTGTTGGTTTTGTATGCGCAATAGTTTGACGCACCATAGAGATAGACGTGCGCGTCGCCGATTTTGTTTGTATTGAGTGAATCTTTGTTGTACAACACGTGGTAGTTGGTGATGATGTATGCATTGCCGTTGTCGTCCATTTTGTAGATGACGCCCGCACCCGCGCCCACAGATGTGCTAGGGGTGTTTACTTTGCCACCCAGCCAAGTGTATGTCACTTCGTTCACCTTGTGTTCGGCGAAAATGCTGATCGCACTAAACAGCGCACGGTTCGTGTTGGTGACGGTGGTGTCTGGCTCGGCAGTGGTGGAAAGGTAGTCTTTCAAAAATTGCCAATAGTCGCCCGTGTAACCCTTTTCTTGCGCGTCCTTCCATACGTCCTCGAAAGTGATGTCTTTCGCGTTCTCGCCATTGCGCACGGTGAACTGCGAAGTGCTCCCGTCCGTATATGTGATGGTGTAGGTGTCAATCACGCCGTCGCTAGCCGTCTTCTCAATGGTGTAGATGGATACTAACGGCTCTTGCCCGCACGCCGTCAGCATAAATGTGGCTGGAACAAGTAAAAGGGCGAGTAATGCTTTCTTAAATTTATTCATAAAAGTTTGTCCTTTAAAATCTATTTTTTCTTGCAAAATGTTAAATTAGTTTGAGTTTCATTCGGCTGATTTTATTATATATTAGGTTGGCTAAAAATGTCAATTTTAATTACGCCACAGATAAGATTTTTAGTTTCAAATCGCAACAGTATTCAATTCATTTGCCAAACCCCACGCCGTGTGCTATAATCCAAACATACGCGGGTGTAGTACATCGGTAGTACGCGGGCTTCCCAAGCCTGTGAGGCGGGTTCGATTCCCGTCGCCCGCTCCAAAAAAACCATACAGTCAAACTTTTTTATATGTCAAAAAAAATCGCTTTCATCAAGAAAGTGATTTTTTTGCGATTCTTACATAAGAATTATGGGGGAAAATTTTATGAAAATTATAGTTGCGGAAAGAATACGTGAACTAATGAAAGCAGAAAATTTGACACAAGTGGCACTGGCAAGTAAAATAGGAGTAAAACAGAACACGATTAGTGCTTGGGTGTTGGGCAAAAAAGAGCCTAGCATTCATTCGTTGTGGCTATTGGCAGACTATTTTGACGTGGAAATTGACTATTTGGTCGGCAGAAAAGTTCTGTAACATATTTAAGGTTTAAATTATGAACAAACAAGAGATATATGATTATTTAAACAAGCAAAACATTTGGCACGAAATCACCGAACACGATGCGGTGTGCAGTATGAGTGAATTAATGAGTGTCGAGTTACCATACCCGGAATGCGACGCGAAAAACATCTTCATTCACGATGACAAACGCCAGCATTTTTACCTTATAACCGTCAAGGGTGACAAGCGTCTAAATTCGAAGCAATTTCGTAAGAGTCACGCACTGCGCCCAATCAGTTTTGCCAGTGATGATGAACTTATGGATCTGCTGGGCGTGAAGCCCGGTTCGGTTACACCACTTGGCTTGCTCAATGACCGCGAATTGAGAGTGGAGTTTTTCATCGACAGCGATTTTTGGCAGGGTAGGCAACTTATTGGCGTGCACCCTTGCGAAAACACGGCGACCGTTTGGCTCAAAATCGACGACCTAATCGACATCATTCGACGCCACGGCAATCTAGTCAATGTGGAAAATTTTTAATTGCGTTATTGACAATCAAAGCCCGCCAAGGTATAATAATCGCGCAATAGAAAGGGGTAGAATATGACACAAAAAGAATTTGATGCATTTATTGAATCGGCTTACCTTGAATCGCTCAAAATATATGCCGATTATGCCAATGCAAAATATTTTAACGACACTAGTTTGAAAGTGTCAACCAACGACATCGACAACGTATTTACAAAGATGATGTCTTTATCGAGAAATGTTAGCAAATTAACTTATGTCAAGCGCGTGGCTAGGGGTCAACGAACACTACTAGACAAAGCGGAATTGGACTTGATTGCACGATATATGCAAGCCAAACTTTTGGCTCAAAGACTTGGTGACGAGAAGTTTGCCGAATTGCAAAAACGTGAAAAGGAAAACTCACTTGACATTCGTGACCTAATCTATGACCTTGCTTTCAACAAATACGTTCGTCCTAACGAACAGCAAGGTCGCAGATATAACAATGATGAGAAGTTGTTCGCCGACCTAGGCATTGCGCCAATCCGTTTGGAAAAGATGAATGAATACGGCTACACCGTTCACAAGGCTAGTTTGCAACCAATGACCAGATACAGAGATATATCCACAAAAGGTATCACTAACGTCGGTCAATTTATGCTCTACACACCACAAGACTTGCTCAACAAGGGCTTCAAAAAAGGCTTCGTTAGTTACCTAACAATTTGCGGTCACACCGCCAGCGCGCGTGACATCGTGGCAATGCAGACGGGCGAGTTGTTTGCCGATATGAACGAAATGCAGAGAAGGTCATTCTGCCGTGACATTAGCGAAAAAATTAAGTCGGGCGAAATCAAACCAGTTAAGAGTAGTTTGATTAATGAAATGATTGAACAGCCAACAGTGAAATATGATTTCACTCCAAACAAGCACAAAGTTTCTGTCAATGATGTGATTAAACAAATCAGCAATATGGCAGAGTTTGACGCCTTGACCGCATCAGCAAAGCGCAAATATGTAGAAAGCACTTTCAACAATGAAAAATAATAAAAAAAACTCTATCGTTTGATAGAGTTTTTTTGTCGCCTAATGCTAGTCAAGTTTGGCAACGACTACGCTAAACTCACCGTACGTTGTCGAATTGGCGCCCGTATTTTGGAAGAATAGTTCAGTATTATCAGCAGGTGCGTTGACGAGGAATGTCTTTGACAGTGTGGTAGAAGTATTTGCTGTTGCTTCGTTTGCTGTTGAAACGCTGGCAGGAACACTTGTGCCACTTAAATATGCTGTAATTTGCATATCGCCTGTTGTTGCGCTAGTCGCATTGGTGGTGTAAGAAACCAAATAGTTGCCTTCTGCCAAATTAATTTGTGAAGTGCCAGTTGTGTGAGTAATGTCGGTTGATAAAATGATGTTGTCAGTTAAGGTTATTTGGTTGCCAGCCAAAGTTGGCGTATTGGTGGTGTTGACATAGTTGTTGGCAGCAATTGTACCAGCAGGACCGGTTGCACCTGTTGCGCCAGTTGGTCCAGCAGGACCGGTTTCACCAGTTGGTCCAGCAGGTCCAGCAGGTCCAGCAGGTCCAGTAGGCCCCGTAGGACCAATTGCACCGGTAGCACCGGTTGCCCCAGTTGGACCTGTAGGTCCGGTAGCGCCAGTTGCACCGGTTGCCCCAGCAGGTCCAGCAGGCCCCGTAGGACCAATTGCACCGGTAGCACCGGTAGCACCAGTTGGACCTGTAGGTCCGGTAGCGCCAGTTGCACCGGTTGCGCCCGTCGCCCCAGTTGGACCTGTAGGTCCGGTAGCACCAATTGCACCGGTTGCACCAGTTGCGCCCGTCGCACCCTGTGGACCAGTTGGACCGATTGGACCGGTTGCCCCGACAGGGCCCACTGGACCGATTGGTCCGATAGGACCAGTTGGACCTGTCAAGCCTTGTGGTCCCATTGGACCGCGTGGACCTTGGCTACACGTTCTGCATCTAGTTTCGCAACCATTGTTACAAGAAATTAAACACATATTTTTCTCCTAGAATTTTTGTGGGTAAGTTACGCTAATAAATTGTGTTAGTTCACCCCATAATCATACTATGCCAGAACAAGTAAAATGTGAATTTGTGGCAGTGTACAAGACGAATGTTCTTGACATATATAACTAAATAAAGTAATATTAGACAAAGAGGTTTTTATGAAAATTTATAACTCATTGACAAGACAGAAAGAAGAATTTGTACCATTAGTTGAAGGTCAAGTGGGAATGTATGTTTGCGGTCCAACAGTTTATGGACCAACACACCTAGGTCACGGACGAACTTATGTCAACTTTGACGTGGTTTACAGATACTTGTCCTACAAGGGCTACAATGTCAAATATATTCAAAACATCACCGACGTTGGTCATTTGGTGGGCGACGGTGACGAAGGTGAAGACAAGATTCAAAAGCAAGCCAAGAAGGAGCACATCGACCCTTACGCCATTGCCTACAAATATGAATGTCTGTATTTTGACACTATGCGCGCACTCAATGTTTTGCGTCCTACAATCAGTTGCCGTGCAACTGGTTTCATTATGGAAATGCAAGATATGATTCAAACGCTCATCGACAAGGGCTACGCCTATGTAACTGATGCGGGCAATGTGTATTTTGACGTGAAGAAAGACGCCGAATATGGCAAACTTTCCAACCGCACACTCGACAACAACCTTTCGGGTACACGTATTGAGTTGGCAGACGACAAGCACAGTCCAGAGGACTTCGCTTTGTGGAAGCACGCCGACCCAGAGCACCTTATGAAATGGCGCTCACCTTGGGGCGTTGGTTACCCAGGCTGGCACATCGAATGCTCCACTATGAGCAAGAAATTCCTTGGAGACACAATCGACATTCACGGCGGTGGTATGGACAATATGTTCCCACACCACGAGAGCGAAATTGCGCAGAGCGAGTGTGCCAACGGTTGTCAGTTCGTGAGATATTTTATGCACAACAATTTGCTCACCGTCAATGGCACCAAAATGGGCAAATCTCTCGGCAACTTTATCACGCTGGAAGACATTTTTAAGCGTTTTGACCCAATGGTTATTCGCTGGTTCATTTTGTCCTTCCACTATCGCGCAATGGTTGACTTCAACGAAAAGGGACTTGTGCTTGCGAAGGAACAATACGATAAACTCAACACAGCAGTTGCGGGACTTCGCGCTACACTCAAAGAAGATCTCTATGATGACAATAGTTTTATCAACAATGTCAACCTAAACAGCGGACTCAAAAATATTTACGACGAGTTTATTGACGCAATGGACGACGATTTTAACACCACTGTGGCAATGAGCATTGTGCTCAAACTTACCAAAGAGATAAACAAGGCTTTGGCGGACGTCAACGATGACAAAACACGCGCAATCAGTCTAATGACCAACCACGATTATTTGGTTCAACTCAATAGCCTAGTACACGTTTTGTGTGAGCAGATTTTGGGTTTCAAATTCAAGGCGCAAACGAGCGTCAACGAAACACCAGCCATTCCAGAAGAAATTGAGCGCCTAGCAGACGAACGTATGCAAGCCAAGAAAAACAAAGACTGGGCAAAGGCAGACGCTTTGCGCACCGAAATCACTGCCAAGGGATATGTGGTCATCGATAATAAAACCGAAAAGGGATATACATTAGAATTTAAAGGATAGTTATGTACAATCATAAAGAAATTGAAGCGAAATGGGCTAAATATTGGGAGCAAAACAAGACTTTCGCTACCGATGTGCACGATTTTTCGCGACCAAAGTATTATGTTTTGGATATGTTTCCATATCCAAGCGGACAAGGCTTGCACGTAGGTCACCCAGAGGGCTACACCGCGAGCGACATTCAAAGCCGTATGAAGCGTATGCAAGGCTACAATGTTTTGCACCCAATGGGCTTTGACAGTTTCGGCTTGCCTAGTGAACAATACGCAATCAAAACGGGCAATCACCCAGGCGACTTCACTCGCGCCAACATTGCCAACTTCACCCGCCAACTCAAAATGCTGGGCTTTGACTACGATTGGGACAAGACAATCAGCACTTGCGAGCCAGACTTTTATCGCTGGACGCAATGGATTTTTTGCCAACTATACAAAGACGGCTTGGCATACTACAAAGATATGCCAGTGAACTGGTGCGAAGAATTGGGCACAGTGTTGTCTAACGACGAAGTGATTGACGGCAAGAGCGAGCGTGGCGGTTTCCCAGTGGTGAAGAAAAATATGCGCCAACTGGTGATGAACATTCCAGCCTATGCAGAACGCTTGCTTGAAGGTCTTGATAAAATTGACTGGCCAGAATCCACCAAGGAAATGCAACGCAACTGGATTGGCAAGTCCAACGGTGCGTATGTAGATTTTCGTGTGGCTGGCAGTGACGAAAAGTTTACAGTGTTTACCACACGTGCAGACACCTTGTTTGGTGCGACCTATTGCGTAATGGCACCAGAACACGCGCTTGTCACAAAAATTGCTTCTGCGGACAAGCGTGCCGAAGTTGACGCATACATAAAAGCGTGCGCTAGCAAGAGTGAACTTGAACGTACCGACCTTGCCAAAGACAAGACAGGCGTATTCATCGGGGCATATGCAATCAACCCTGTCAACAATAAGCAAATTCCTATCTACATCAGCGACTATGTTTTGGCAAGTTATGGCACGGGCGCTATTATGGCAGTGCCTGCTCACGATGACCGTGACTATGCTTTTGCAAAGAAGTTTAACATTGATATTATTCCAGTGATTGACGGCGGAGATATTTCCGCTTCTGCATACACGGGTGACGGCTTGCATATCAATTCGGGTTTCTTGAATGGTATGAACAAGCAAGACGCCATTGACAAGATGTGCGATTGGCTCACTGAAAACAAAATGGGAAAGAAGACTACAACCTATCGTTTGCGCGAATGGATTTTCGCACGTCAACGTTATTGGGGCGAGCCAGTGCCTATCGTCAACCTTGACGACGGTGAGAGCGTTTTGCTGAACGAAAAAGATTTACCGCTCATACTACCGCCACTTCCAGATTACAAAGGCAAGAATGGTCAAGCACCATTGTTCAACGCCAGCGACGACTGGAAACGCGTGCAGATTGACGGCAAGTGGGGTACGCGCGAACTTAACACAATGCCGGGTGCTGCCGGTTCGTCTTGGTATTTCCTAAGATATATCGACAACCACAACGACAAAGAGTTTGCCAACTATGAACTACTCAAACACTGGATGCCAGTTGATTTGTATGTCGGTGGCAGTGAACACGCAGTAGGGCATTTGTTGTATTCAAGATTCTGGAACAACTATTTGTTCGACAAAGGTCTTGTGCCAGTGGCAGAACCATTTACCAAACTTATTCACCAAGGAATGATTCTTGGCTCGAACAACGAAAAGATGAGCAAGAGCCGTGGCAATGTGGTAAACCCAGATGACGTAATTAGAGATTACGGAGCGGACACTTTGCGTTTGTATGAAATGTTTATGGGTCCTATTCAAGCCACTAAGCCTTGGGACGAAAAAGGTGCACCAGCAATGCGCAAATTCTTGGAGCGTGTTTGGAACTTGATTGTCGAATCCGGCAAGGTACAAAATGCACAAAACACCGCACTCGACAAGGTGTATAATGAAACCATAAAAAAGGTTACTGACGACTATGAAAAAATGGCGTACAACACAGCCATAAGTCAGTTGATGATATTTATGAATGCAATCGACAAACAGAATGTCGTGCCAAAGGCTTATGCCGAAGGATTAGTGAAATTGCTCAACCCAATTTGCCCGTTTATCACAGAAGAATTGTGGGCGCGCTTGGGACACAACGAGTCAATCGCTCGCGAGAGTTGGCCAGTGTGTGACGAGAGTAAACTCAAAGAAGATGACTACGAACTTGTAGTGCAAGTGTTGGGCAAAATGAAGGCGGTTATCCGCGTGCCTAACGAAGCCACGCAAGACGAAGTTATCGACCTTGTAAAGCAAAACGAAAATATGCAAAAATTCGATTTGTCAACGCCAAAGAAAGTAATCTTTGTAAAAGGTAGATGCATTAATTTTATTATTTAGAAAAATAAATTAATCAAATAATAATTAATTAAAAAAAATAAATATTCAATAA
>ULWL01081766.1_pt1 | contig 10114 bp, 9 predicted proteins | sample 1960171 | NCBI WGS metagenome assembly ULWL01 (sample SAMEA4835807, study PRJEB28245) | human gut metagenome | biome: gut microbiome; material: fecal sample | place: Denmark | collected 2008 | reverse complement strand
CAAATTCATTGCCTTGTACTTGAACTTCCCCAACTAATGTATAACCGTGTAAATTGTTCAATACTACATTTTTCTCTAAGGGCATACCCTTAAAGCTCTCGTAGTCGTCAGTTGTAGTCTCTAGTACTATTTTCTCCGCTACTAGGTAGATTGATTTAGGGCTCACTAATGCTGAAAGACCTGTACCACTTGTATTGCCTTTGATTGTAGTACTAACGGGAGCAGTGTTAACTCTTTCTTGATTGACTGAATTACTACCCAATTGTGCTAATCCTGTGCCTAATGCAAATACTCCTGCAAGAGGATTTATAGCAAATGAAGCCCCAATCTTTATAGCTGAGGTTACTCCTCCAACAACTGTGTTAAGTGCAGCAAAGTCTTGTTGTCTCTTAAGCTCATTTATATTACTACTTCCAATAGGTAAATCCTGTCCTAAAGTAGTACTTCTAATATCAATTACTATTTTTTCCTTGTTACCTGAGTATATATCTAAAAAGTTTTTGCATATAAATAATGTTGCTCCACCTGTACTAAAATCAACTGATAATATTAAATCTATCAAATTCCCCATAACAGCGTTAGTTTCTAGGTCGATAAATCCAAAGTAAGGCACATATAAATGTAGTTTTAAATAAGGGTCATAACTTAAATAGTCGTAATCATCATTAATACCTGTATCGTAAATATCTCTTAAATTCAATTGACCTATTGTACAACTTACGGTTTGTGGGGGGATAAGCCACCCTGATAGATATTTAGCACCTTCTCTTCCCGGATACTGATATTCAGGTGTTATCTTATTCTCTATCATTTGGTCTCCTAATACAACAACATTTATGTTTTGGTTATAAGGACCTTTTGTAAAGTCATTATCATTATCTTCATAATTGCCACGAGGCAAATTAGCTGTGTTTACTCCTGATAATTCATAATATCTAGGTATAGAGAAAGGATAAACCCTAAGAGAATTAACCATACTCATAATATCATTATACAATCTACTTTCATTTTGTGGAACGCTAATTTTACTATCGAATAAAGACCCGATAGCTTGTAAGTTGTTATTGTTGATTGCATAAGTACGATTAAAAGAGTTATAAGTATACATACCACTGAAACTATCAGGATATTTACCATTGAAACTTTCAACATAATCAATAGGTTCCATTAGTTTATCACCTATAATTTTATTATCGCTCCATTGTTCATTGAATTCAACATCTACACCGCCGGGGTATTTATTACCAAATGATATAGTATAACAAAAGGCGTCAGTTTCACTTGATATATTAGGTTGACTTTGAATTCCTCCCACAGCTGTGGTTTCAGTAACAAAGCTACTATTTTTAAATAAGCCTAGGTCGGTCACTTTATTTATCAAAAAATAATCTTTATTACAATTAGGAACCATTTGTTTATCGATTAATTTCTTATTGTATCTATGTTCATTTCTTAAAACATAAGCGTTAAGTTTTTTAATACCTGTTTTGTAAGTCTCTAGTACATCTTCACTACAATTAATTTGCCATAACCCCTCATTTATACTTGTAATACTATCAACAAAATAATATCTTGCTAATTCTTTGATATACACATAATTAAAATCGGGAAGTGTTGCATATCTCAATACTAATACAGGACTCATAATATTAGTGGATTGTTTAAACTTGCCGTCAATATCTTTAACTTTAGTTAAAGTCTTGTCCATTTGGTTACGTTCACTAATATTTTGGTATAAAGTTATCTTCATAACAATACTTCCTCTAGTGTTAATGTCACAACACATTCATAGTCACAAGTCATGAAAGAACCAATATTTGTAACGTTGTAGTGTCCGTATCGTCTTGTTATCTCTTCTACTTCTTTTTTGCATCTTGTAGAAAAGTGAGCAACAACTTTGTTATCACGGTATATAGTATAATTAATAAATTCATTGTTAATTAATTTTAAGACTTCTTTTAATTTCATATTTTCTCCTTTCTATTTAAAGAAAAGGAGGTATATTTCTATACCCCCTAATTCAACTAATCAATTAAGAAGCAAACAAAGTTTTCACTTAAATCGTTGAAGTAGCCAACATCAGCTTTATACCAATAGTTGTAGAACTCAGCTTTATCAACAACGTGTGAGCGAATACGTGTATTTTTCTTAGTAACACCCAAAGCATCTCTATCGAAGATAACACCAATGATATTAGATTTAGTATAGGTATTACCCTTGGCGTCTTTGATATTAATCTTAGATGTGTTAGCAAAAGTAAATGCGTCACTACCATTACCCGAACCTTGCCAATACTGTACGGTTTCACTATTTGGTAAAGCTGATAGTTCGTTATGGAATGTATCGGATTGTAAATATACATCCGCTGCATTTTTAAAGTCGGATAATAATACAATGTGCATTAAATCCTTAGGTGTGTGTCTTGATTTCTTTTCAGCGTTAAACACATCCGAATATTGTGTCATTCGACCCGCTACTAATTTAATTCTAAAAGCGGCATATTTTAAGAAACTTAAATCAGTCATTGCAGCTTCACCTGTTTTTGTAAAGTCAGAATGGAGAGCTTTATATTCAGTTAATAAGTGGACGTGTTGAGCTTCTCCGCCACCGTTAACTTGGTCGGTTAAGCTAATCATATTATTGATAGTCATTAATATTAAACTATCAAGTTTAACGGTCATGGAGTTTTCAATCATTGTCCAAATCATGCCCACAAAGCTTCCTAAAGCTTGAGCTGAGGTAAAGCTTTCTTGAACCTGTCTTTCAGTGATTGACATTGGAACTTCAAAAGTTACCATCTTATTAAAGAACTTAACGGATATTTTTGGTTGATAGAAGTAGTTTTGCTCATATGTAGCTCTATCTTCTAACTCCCAAGACTCATTTACTTCGGCTTCAGGCAAATCCATTTGTATTTTTTCAGTGACCGAGCCATACTCCCATGAGTCCATTAAAACTGATGGTATAGAACCACTATAAGGTCTATTAACAAAGATAACTTTACCGATTCGGTCAACTAATGTCTTGACATAGTTATCTACTGCGTTAGCGTTGAAGATTTCAGTACCAATATCAACGACATTGGATAAATCCTCAGTAAGGATAGCAGTTTCTCCTAATACTTGTTTTGTACTTGCATTTACTAATTCATAAATTTGTTTTACTGTCATTTAAAATATATATTCCTCCTTTCAAATTTATGCTTGTTTAACTCCGTTAGCTTCTAGCCAAGCTAGTAACTCGGAGTCCGTTACTGCCTCTTCAAACGTAATAGTGCGATATGCTTCATTATTCCAAGTACCACTATCGTAAACATCTATTGTATTTGTAGAACTTACATCTCTCCAATAGGTTAATAAATCAATACCTCCAAATGCAGTACTATAACTTCTATTAATATAAATAAATCTAGTACCGTTTGAAATGTATGGATAACTTTTATCAGCTGTTGTATAATCGATTGTTAAGTCCGATAGTGTCTCATTCAACACCCACGTTTCACCGCTAGAAGCTTTATGAAAATTTATAGTATCGTCAGGACTAATTAAAAACTCGTTGGCAATATTTTTAAATTCAATAAATATATAAGTTCCGTCACTTTCACTATTTATTACTCTAATTGCTTGTAAAGTGTTTAAAATATCTTCTCTAGTAGTTCCTATAACATGAATATATAAAACTTTGCTAGGGTTTTCAATTAAAGCCTTATATGTACCTTTTGGTAATTGTATCAGGTCAGTGCTAGTATTATCCCACAACTCGTAAGGTATAGTAATCTCAATTATTCCACCCATTATGCAAATACCACTTCGTCAGTGCTCTTAATAGTAATTGTATTAATTCCGACTGTTCTTTCAATATTAGCAACGTAGTTACCGCTAGTTAACATAAACGTTACATAAAAATCACTAATTTGACCATTAGCGTTATATAAACCGTTAATTCTAGTTGCTTTGTATAAGTTACTTTTTAACTTTTTATAAATACCTTTTACTGTATGTGTACCTGCCTTAGCTTCAAAAGGTAGGCTAATTAATAAATATCCTCCTACGTACAATTTTGTGTCCTCCTTTCTAATAAATTGATAACGTTAATATACTATCAATATCTTTGAACATCTCTTGATAAAAATCGTATTCACGTAGTTTAAGCTCATTTTCAATTAATACACTATAGTCGGTTGAGCCGTGTTTACCTTCTCTAGTGATTGTGTTAGTGCTGTTGACATCACTTGTATTGGTTCCACCTGTGGTAGTCTCAGTATAGTTTTTATCGGGAGCACCTGTACTATTGACACTTTGGTCACCTGTGTTGAGAGCGGTAGGAGTCTCACTTATACTATCAAAAGCATATGTATTAGCATTTTGGGTTACACTAGTTGACTGAGTAGTATCAGTACTCGTTTTAGATGTAGTAGTAGTTTGAGGAGTATCAACACCGTGGGAAGTGTAATCAACTTTCTCATTCTCTTTGTAGTCGTTTGTTGGAGTGTAATCGGCGGTAATAGCTACATACTTTTTCTTCCAAATCTCGGAGAAACGAATTAACAATAACGGTGCGATTTGTGTTCCTAATGTAAGTACTTTTGCTCTACTGTCACTAATAGATGGCTGTTGAATTTTGACTATCTCAGTTAATCTCTCTAGTATAAAAGCACACCATTTAGAGTATGCGTGTGTATAGACATAGTCCATATCAAGTACACTACCTTTACCATCAAAGATTTTTGTTAAAATTTCGTCAGGTGTAATTAGAATTTTTACTACACTTTCAAGCGCACTAAATATTCCTGTTACTTCCTCGGTATCGTCCATCATTAATGGTTCAAAATAATCTTTAATCGTTATCATTTTCTTTCTCCTTGTCTTCGGTTGGTTCTTCCTTACTTTCTTCCCCTTCTTGTGTTTCTTCGTTTTCTTCAGTATTCAATTCTTTCTCGGCGAGTTCCATAGATGTTTCTATCTCTTCTCTTTGGAGCTTCCATGAAGAGTTGAGTTTAACACTAAGATTAGTACCAAACATAGCATTAACTTTATCGGCTCCCTCTTGTCTACATTGCAACATATCGTCTATCAATGGCATTAAAGCCTCTTCGTTTAAATCAGCCTCGCTCTCGTTGATAGCTTCACGTTTCATATTGTAGTTAGCGTTTAAGCCAAGTTGGTTAAACCATGTAGCTAAGATGTACTGCCTTAATTCTATGAGGTCTTTAATATTACTAATAGTACCTGCGTATTGAATTGTATTAAGACCTCCCTTAAGACTCTCCATGAATTTGTTAGTAGCTATAACTCCTAGTTGTCCTTTTTCTATATCTTCTAAGAACTTAGTAGCACTATCTTTGGTCGCTTCGTCTCCTACTGATATAAGAGAACTAATACGACTATTAACAGTAGCAATTCTTAAAGATATATCAATCTCGGCTAGCATGTTAGCGTATAAATTTAACATATCATTAATAGGAGTAAATGTTGAAGTGTTACGAATTACAACACAATCTTTATCAACCTCAAGTACCTTGTTAAATGGTAAGTAAGGATTGACTACGATTGATTGAGTAGGTAAGTAGTAAGGGCTTAAGATACCTCCTAAGTTGGATTGAAAAGCATATAAACCTTTATTAGGTACGTTGGCAATAGTTGCTTTACCTTGCATTAATAATATCCATTCAAACTCTTTTTGTGGTATTGTATCAGGTAATCCGTCCCATTCAAATAACTGATTAAGACGTGATAACATGTAACTTTTGTGTTGCCATACTAAGCGCTCTTTGTCTTTCAATGGGTTTCTATTACTACCTAATAATTTTTCATAACTCCAATCTTGCCTATTCGGTACCTTGTCCGCCATTTTCTCTCTTGCTTTCTAAGTCTTTTTTAATCTCGTCGAGGTCTTCTTTAGTCTTATTAATGTCATTCTCTAAGTTGCTATAGTCTTTATTCTTAAAAGCTTGATATACTTTAAAGGCAAACTTGAATAATATCCATAACACTGATAAAGACACACTAATAATTCCTATAATAGACTCGATTTGTTGTAGTCCCACAGCTCCTGTTAAGACTATCAAGGAGATATCTACAACATTTTCTAAAGTGGTATTTATTTTGATATACCTCCTTTCTATTTTAACCTTTCATACATACTTGTAAATAGTTTCTTATAGACTCTCCTACCGTGTTGTCTTGATAAAAAACCTTACTCTGTTTGAAAAAGGATAAAATCACATTTACTACAGGACTACCCGAACTATAGATGTTAGTAACATAGTTAGGCTTCCCGTTTGGTACAAGGTCGAATATTAAGTCCCCCTTGTCTTTCAACTCTCCCGTTTTACGGTGTATGTATGTGAACGTCATATCGTTTGTTGAAACGATTTCACATTGGAATATTTCATTGTCGAATACAATAAAATAAGTAAATAATATTTCTTTTGGCTTATATTTACAAGGTAAGTGAGGGTAGATGGCTATCTCCCAAGTACCCCCTACACCTGTAATCATAGTTAGTTTAGGATTGTCAAAAGCAAAATAAATGTTACTCTTCTTTTTACCGTAGTAGTCCGAGAATTCAACTGCTACTTTAAGTCCACTATCTCCATAGGTATATACTTCAATCTCACCTTTTTTCATGTTCTTAACATGTTTTAAACCCATTTCATTAAAGTATGGAGCATATGGATTGATTGTATTACCTGCCATAAAAATAGTAACATCGTTACGCAAACGAATAATAGTTGATAATACGTTCATGAATATGACGAATTCATCAGGTAAATAGTAATTACTAGATAAGAACTCGTCAAAGAAAATATTTTTAATATTAGGGAATGAGATTGATTTAATGTGCTCTTGGTCATTAAGAGCAAAACCATAGCAAAAAGGTGTTTGCATTTTCTTTGTTGTAGCTCCGTGCTCGTCAACAAATGCTAGATACCAACGTCCACCCATGTAAGAAACCGAGTTAAATTCTCCCTTTGTGAGTCTAGTTATTACACCATTTTGAATATGACCCGCGAACATTTGCATAGAGTTTTTAGGTTTAAAGTCGTCTTGCCAACGTCTCAAGATACAAAATTCGTTCTTGTATCCACTTTTAACATATTCCTTTAAGCAGTGTTCTAAGATAGCATAAGTCTTGCCATTAGAACGCTCACCGATAATCATATAATATTGTGCTTTATGTGCTAGTATTTTATCTAATCTATAATGTTCTTCTTTTTCTTTAGCCATTCTCTATACCCATAGCCTCTAGGCATTCTTATAAAAGTAAACTTTTTATCTAATATAGTTTGTAATTTGTAAAATTTATACATAATCTATCTTTACTCCCTCTGCTAAGAATTTTAAGTACTCGTCACTCATTGTCAATGTATAGCCTCCCTCTTCCATATGTACTGAGCTTAACTCATGATAAGTTTGTTTATTGCCTAAATAGTCCATAAACTCTCCGCTCGTTTCATAGTCAATATATGTAAGAATCTGCTTGCCTGCATGTGGTGATGGTATCTCAAATCCATCACTAAAACTATCAAATATTTGTTGTATATTGTTTTTATACTTTTTGAGTAAATAAGGAACTGCTTTAGTTTTATTAACTCCTGATATAGTTAATGATAATCCTTTGTTGTTATATACCATATAGCGTTTAGCTCCTAAAGTTTTGAACATATCGTAATGACCGTCATAATCCCAAACGCCTATGATTTTCTTTTCTCCTTTTATAGTTGTCGGAGCGCACAATGATATATCAAGTTTATGATAACTCATTGCTGCCTCTAATTTATGATAACATATATCGTTGTATTTTTCAACATAATTCTTGTGTTTTTCATAATTAATTCCTTTAATTGAGTCGGTATCGCTATAGCAGTAATCTTCTCCAAATTCTAAAATACCTGACCACAAGTTTCGCCTAGCATACGCCGTGATAAATACGCCCCAAGGATAGAATAAAAACCTTGAACGTTGATTGTTATACTTTTCTACTAAATCTCCTCGTTTATCGAGTGTCATTTCTTCGGTATGCCACCCCTCCTCGTCATCATATTCCACCTCGGGTTTAATAATGTCGGTAACAGTCATACCATAACAAGAGTTTAACATTTCTTTTGAGTTCATGTATTCGGCTATCTTGTCGTCAATACCTTTTAAAGTTGTTTTATCCTTATATAACATAAGTATACTTTTTACAAATGGAGTAGGGAGGTACCATTTCTTATAAATGTAACACAAACCTATTTTGCATTTAGTCCATTTATAAACTTTCTCTATTATATCTAAATCTATGTTAGTTATTGTAGTTTTTAAATATTTAGTCCTAACTATTCTACCATTGTTAATTGTAGTAGCTCCCTCAGTTATACCATGTGAACTAGACAAATAAGACTCATAAATAAAAGTACTTTCTAAATCCCAAAACTCTATATCAAATATAAGACAGTTTCTTTTGGATAATTCTTTTATTTGGTCTAAAGATTTAATCTCTATTATTTGACCTCGACTCATGGGGAACATCTCACTCACCATAACGGCAGGATAAGAGCTAGTAAAGTCAATAGATGTTATATCTCTAATTAAGTTGTTAACTGCTAATGAGTTTGCATGAGTAAAACCACCCATAAAAGCACGGCGCATTAACATATACTCTTGAGCGTCATTAATAACTAAATTTTTAATATATCTTTTTTTGTAGTTGCCTTTTTCATTACAAACTTTACGACAAAACTTTCTTACTTTGCCCGTTTTTGTATATGGTAATCTAGAGATATATAAATAAGTTTCTAACTCTTCTTCGATGTAAGCGTCTAATACCTCGTAGTCTTCTCTAATATATCCTAATTCTTTCTCAGTTAGTGGAGTTGTTGAACCTCTTAATAAGGAATAGTCTAAATCACCTACCATCTTTTTAGCATTATGATGTCGCAAATTTTCACCAACTTTTTTAAGTGAATAGCCACTAAGCATATAGCTACATCTAAATTCAATATTATTTTGAGTAACTGCGTATATAATTTTTCTCTCATCGTTAGCCAAAATTTCTTTAATTTCAAAATACTTTCTTATAAATTGAAACTCATAGGCTAAGTTATGTACCCAAACTACTATATGTGCTTCGGGGTCTTTTTTATGTAAAACATACTCAAGATAATTAATATCTTTTACAAATTCAACTAGGCTCCTACCTATTTTATAGTTACCATCAATACCCAAAATATATGCGTAACAACATGCTCTTTTAGTAGGTTCTTTTTCTATACCCTCAACATAGAAACTAGATACCTCAATGTCGAAGCAAATACGATTATTAAAGTATTTATTTCTATATTGTTTTTTGTAAACTTTAAAGCTTTTTACATTGGCTAAACACTCCTTAATCGTATTGCATTGTATCATATTATTACTCTAATTGTATTCTTTGTATTTATCATAAATAGCTTGTTGGAACTCGCCCGTAAGCCTATTTAGTTCTTTTATCATATATTCCTGAAGAGACATATATTTTAAATCAACATTGCGATTTATTATCTTAGAATAAACCTCTATAGCTTGTCTTAAAACTTGGCTAGGTGGCTCTCCTGGGAATACTGTTTGTATCTCTTTCCAATGATTATACACTGTAAAAAAATTCTTTAATAAAATTCTATGTGAGTATAACCAATCTCTATACTCTTTAGCTAAGGTTTTTTTATTTTTAGAACCTTTTGGACGTCCTCGACGTCTTGGTTTATCTTTATTCTCTTTTTTCTTTTGTACTCTCTCTTTATTCGTCTTTGAACCTTTTGGACGCCCTCTAGGCTTTGGCTCCTTAACTCCTTTTTTAAAATCAAAACCTAATGCCTTAAGAGTTCTAGTTGTAACATCTTGAGCCCCTTGAACGGTGCTAGTCTCCATGTCTAAAAAGTGTTTAGCTCTTGCGACACTTCTACGCAAACTATTAATATCCGCCTCTTTACCAATTCTAAAAGTTCCTAATTCGCTTTTTTCATATGATAACAACGCTGGAGAGTAAGGAGCAAATTGTCTAAGCTTTCTTACTCTCAAGTTTGCAACATTGTTAAGTTTTATAGCATAGGTTTTTAAATCAGTAAGAGACATTTTATTTAAATCATTGTAAG
>ULWL01055090.1_pt1 | contig 10122 bp, 6 predicted proteins | sample 1960171 | NCBI WGS metagenome assembly ULWL01 (sample SAMEA4835807, study PRJEB28245) | human gut metagenome | biome: gut microbiome; material: fecal sample | place: Denmark | collected 2008 | reverse complement strand
TATATCTGCATACTCAAATTCCAAGCCATATTTCAAAGCCTCTATTTGCATATTAATTGCAAGAATAGAATCTCCACCAATATCAAAGAAATTATCATCAACAGAAATCTTATCTGTTTTAAGGATATTCTTCCAAATTTCTAATAATTTCTCTTCGTTTGAATTAAGAGATCTAATGTCAACAGTTGCAGAAGCAAATTTGTTTACAACAGGAAGAGGAAGAGCTTTTCTATCAACCTTTCTATTAATAGTATAAGGCATTTTATCAAGCTTTATAATATAAGTAGGAACCATGTAAGGAGGCAAGAACTTCCTCAAATTTTCCTTAACTATATTCTCTGCTAAGTTGTTATCTGCTACGTAGTAACCACATAAAGATTCTTTTCCATCAATAGAAACTTTATTAACTATTGCAGAAGTAACTCCTGGCATTTTTAACATCTCATCTTCTATTTCACCAAGCTCAATACGAAGTCCTCTTAATTTTACTTGATTATCTATTCTGCCTAAACACTGAACTTTACCATCAAATGTCCAACGACCAATATCACCCGATTTATATATTTTTCCAGAACCAAAAGGATTTTTTAGAAATCTTTCGGCAGTCATTTCTGCTTTACCAATGTAGCCATCTCCTACTTGTATTCCTCCTATATATATTTCGCCTATCACACCAATAGGTACCTGTTTCATATTTTTATCTAATATATAAATTTGTGTATTTAATATAGGCGGACCAATTGTAATTTCCTTTTCTCCATTTAGGTTTTGAACATTTGAAAGTATAGTGATCTCACTAGGACCATATATGTTATATATAGTTATGTCATCTGCTAATGCTCTTAGGTCTTGAACAAATTTTTCTGGCAAAGGCTCGCCACCAAAAACCATGTTTTTAACTCTTGCAAGAGCAGTATCAGGTTCTCTATTATCATAGTTTATTTTCATTAAACTTGGGGTAACAGTCATTACATCAACATTGTATTTTTTTATTAATGCATCTAAAAGTTTTGGATTTCTGTGCTCTGCATTATTAGCCATAACGACTTTTAAACCATGTGTTAAGGAAACGATAATTTCATAAACAAATATATCAAAAGGTGTAGAAGTTACAGAAGCAATAGCATGCTTGTTGCCTTCTTTTAAATAATCTAATACTTTTGTCATAGCCTGTACCATATTAGACATTCCTATTTGATTTAGCATTACACCTTTTGGTGTTCCCGTAGAACCGGAAGTATATATAATATATGATAAGTCTGTTTCTTTAACAGAAACATTTGGATTAGAAGTGTGTTTACCATAGATTTCGGTATTATCTAGGTCTATTTCTATAGAATTTTTAATTTGCGCAACTCTTTCACGCAGTTCTTTCTGAGTTAAAACACGTTCTATCTTACTGTCGTTAATATAATATTCGGTTCTGTCAATAGGGTAGGTAGGATCTACGTTTAAAAATGCAGCTCCAGCTTTTAATATTCCTAGCATACAAACAATAGTCTCTAAAGAACGATTAGTCATTATTGCAATAATGTCATTAGGTTTTACACCTTTAGATATTAGGTAATGTGCTAAACTATTTGCTCTTTCATTAAGTTCCTTATAAGTTAAAAATTTATCATCACAGATAACGGCTACATCATTAGCATGCAATACAGCTTGCTCTTCAAAAATTTTAGAAACAGGAGCTCTGTTAATTTCTCCATAAGTATTATTAAATTTATCTAATAACTTTTGTTCATCATCAGTTATAATATTAATATTTTGAACTTCACCATCAAATCCATCTATTATTTGTTTTAAAACAAATAGATAATGTTTTAAGAAACTTGTCATAGTATTTTCTTTAAATAAATCACTTCTATATTCAAGATTTATTTGATTAGACTTAGGTGCAATTTCTAATGTAATAGCAAATTTTGCAGTATTAGTTACAGTTGGAAGTATTTCAGCTTTGTTGTTAGTCAAAGTAGATGTATCTTCCTGGTTTTGATAAGTTAAAACTACATCAAACAAAGGATTTCTCGAATGATCAACTGGAACTTGCAAATCTTTAACAAGCATATCGTAAGGATAAATCTGATGATCTAAGGCACCAGTAACAGTATTGTTTACAAAAGTAATTAAATCTAAAACTGATTGAGTTTCTAATATTTTTGTTCTCAAAGCAATGTTATTAACAAACATGCCAATAATATTTTGCAAGCATTCAATACTTCTGTTGGCAACAGGACTTCCGATAACGATATCTGTTTGTCCAGTATATTTATAAAGAGTAACAAATAAAGCTGTTAAAAATACAGAATAAGTTGATACGTGCTGTTCTTTTGCAAAAGTTGAAACTTCGTCAATTATAGACTGCTCAAGATGATTATAAAGTTTATTGCCGGTATAAGTTTGATTTGCTGGCACAGTATAATCAAAAGGCAAATTCAAAGTTTCAAAATCGAAATCCTTAAAACAATTTGACCAATACTTTTTATCATCAGAAAGCTTATCTTCATTTATTAAAGTGTTCTCCCATACAGAATAATCTGTATATTCCACTTCAAGAGGTTCAATGCTTTCACTATTATATAGCTTAAACAAGTCATTTACTAATATGTTTAGAGAGACACCATCCATAATAATATGATGAGAATCGAACAATAGTAATGATTGATTATTATCTATATAATGAATTTCAACTCTTAATAAAGGTGCTTTTTCTAAATCGAAAGGCTTAGCAAAATTGTTTACTAGTGAATCTATTTCATTGCTTGTATTGTTGAATGATTCAACTGCAAAATCAACATTGTCTAAAATTTTCTGCTTTACTTCTTCATTTTCGATAACGAGAACTGTTCTAAATATACTTTGACTCTTTATAATATCCCTAAATGCAGACTCAACCTTTTCTTTACTTAATTTAGAATCTACTAATATTGCGCCAGGTGTATTATAAACAATACTATCATTTCCAGCCATCTTACAAGCATAATAAATTCTCTTCTGACCAGATGATAAAGGATAAAGATCCTGAGTATCTGTTTTCTGAATTTCTGGTAAAAAACTTTCATCAGAATGGACTTGATTGTCAACGAAATCTGCTAAAGCACGAATAGAATCATACTTATATAAATCCTTGATATCAATATAAATTCCAAAAACTTTATGAGCAGCGACAGAGAATTTTATAGCCATTAATGAATCTAATCCTATATTAAATAGAGAATCATCAATAGAAACAATGTCAGTATCTAACATAGTCTCAAATATTTCTTTTAATTTAATTTCTGTATCCGTTGTTGCTTCAGTCGTTCCAGTGTGCTCAATTACTATATCAGGAAGTTTCTTTTTATCAACTTTACCATTTATTGTGATAGGTAAAGCATCTAAAAAAGTTATGTAGGTGGGTACCATATAAGATGGAAGCTTATCAAAAAGAATTGATTTTATTTCCTGAACGGTAAGTGATTTATTTTCAAGGACTACATAAGCACAAAGTGTATCAAAGTTATTTATTTTTTTTACAACAGTTATCGAATTCTTTATGCCAGAAATTCCTCTTAATGCGTTATTAATTTCACTTAATTCTATTCTATGTCCTTTTATCTTTATTTGAAAATCCTTTCTTCCAATAAAGTGTAAAAGTCCAGTATTATCCCAGTAAACAGTATCTCCTGTTCTATATGAAAGTGCTGCGCTAGTATATTTGTAATTAACAAATGATTTTGCAGTCAACTCTGGATTATTTAAATATCCAGAAGAAACATTGTTACCACAAACATATAACTCACCAGGAGTTAGTACGGGTTGAAGACTACCACCTTTGCTTACAACTAACAATTTGTTATTTGCAAAAGGTCTTCCAATTGGCACAACTCTATTTGTATTTTTATTAAAAACATATTTATAGAAAGTTGTACATATAGTAGTTTCTGTCGGTCCATAGCCGTTTACAATTTCAAAATTAGGATTAATTTTAAAATATTCATTTAAAGTGCCATTCTTAATAGACTCAACACCAACTAACATTTTGTTCATAGAAGTTTGTATATTATTCTCAAGAATATAACTTGAAACATCTTGAAGAATATTTGGTGGCAAGTATAAAAATGTTATCTTATCTTTTTCTAATATCTTACATAGTAAATCAATATTAGTTAAACTTTCCTCTGGATAAATAACTAATGCACTTCCAAAAATCAATGGAACAAACAACTCGCATATGCTTACATCGAATGATACACTTGTTAAGGATAAGCAATTATCATTGATTGAGAATTTATTATTAAAACAATCATTAAAAGTGTAAGCAAAATTAATCAAGTTTTTATGTGAAAGCATTACTCCTTTTGGATTTCCAGTAGATCCAGATGTGTAAATAATATAGCATAAATGTGTGTTATCATACTGCATATTAAGGTTGCTAGTATCAAAACTATCTAAGTTGAGATTATATAAATTAACAACTTTTGTTTTATCTTCTAAATAACTCATTTCCTTATTAGAAATAACTATACGAGCTTTACTATTATCAACAATATATGAAATTCTATCTTCTGGATACTCTATAGAGATTGGTAAATAAACTCCGCCACATTTTAGAATAGCCAATATAGATATGATAAACTCTATATTTTTATTAAAACAAACACCAACTATATCATTATTTTGTATGCCATTTCCTTGTAAATATCTAGCTAACTGATTAGTTTTTTTGTTTAATTCGTTATATGTAAGTGAAACGTTACCTAATACAACAGCAGTAGTATCAGGATGCTGAGTAACTTGCTCTTCAAACAACTCAATTACATTTTTATCATCAGGAAGTTCAACTTTCCAATTATTAAAATCATTTAAAATCTGATTCTTCTCTTCTGGAGTAACAATTTCTATATCAGAAACACTAATCTCGTTATTTGATAATACTTGATGAATCATGTTTTCAATACGATTATGTATATTATTAATGTCATTTACATCATATTTTGATGTTTTGTAATCATAAAAAACATTTAAGCCAGTAGAGTTGTAATCCACCATATGAATTTGCAAATCATCAGCACAAGTACCATTAAATACCCAATGAGAATCACAATTGATCTCATCATTTACAGTATTTGTAATCTGATAAGATAAAACAACATTATATAAATTTGGAATACTAGAATCTAATTTTCTTAAATCTTCTAGTATGTTTTGATATGGGTATCTTTGGTGTCTTAACATAGATAGGCAACTTCTAGCAATAGATTTACTAAAATCTACGAAAGAAGAGTCGTTTAAAATATTTACGCGCAAAGGAACAGTACTAATGAACATACCATTAGTGTTCTTATCCGCAAAATCTAATCTATTTAAAATTGGTGTACCAATAACAAAATCATCTAAATTTGATACTCTACCAATATAAATCGAAAAAATCGACATGAAAAAATTATATATTGAAATTCTATTATTCTTACAAAATTCAGAAACTTTGTCCATAACTTGCTTAGAAATAGCAAACTTTTGCCTTTTAGCAGTACAAGAAACTTGATTAGAAGATTCTGCTGAAAAGCTTGGAATTGTAGCAAGTTCAGGTACAGTATTAAAAACCTCAGCCCAATATTTTTTGTCTTTTTCAAAATAAGGGCTGTTTAAATACTCTTGTTCTTTTTTTATATAATTAATATATGAATATTCTACATCATCAGATTTAGTATTTTTTATCAAGTTGGTATATTCCTGAACAATTTCCTTGCAAAATAGGCCAACTGTCCAAGAGTCCGAAATAATATGATGCATAACAGAGATAACGCCACCAGTGCCGTCTGGTAATCTAAAAATTTTGATACAAAATAAATTAGAATTCTCCATAGAGAAAGTAGTTTGACACATTTTTTCTTCAATTAATAATAGCTCAGCCATGTCGTTTAAATCAATAATTTCGACGAAATAGTTTTCTAAACTAACAAAAATTTGCTTGATATTATTACCGTCTTTAGTAAGTTTTATATGGAAGTTATCATGTGCCAAAATAACATTAGACACAGCTTTAGAAAGTGCAGAAAAATCCAACTGCGTTTTTAAATGCACTGTACCGCCAATATTATTTACAGCCGTTCCTTTATAATATTGTTCCATGTTCCAAATATTTTTTTGTGGATTTGTTAGGTTATAGAATTTTTTTTTCATAATAAACTTTCCCCCCATTGTTAAATTTTTCTCTATTGTATAATAATCAAGGCAAAAAAGCAAAACTTTTAACGTAAAAAGTCAAAAAAAGTGCATATTCGACACGAAACGACAAAATGTAAACACAATTTTGACGAATTAATTATACTAAGCAAATTATATATTAAACACATAAAAAAATCAACAAAATAGCGTTATATATTATAAAAACTAATTTTAAAAGTGAAATATCAGGAAAAAACAGAAAAACACAAAAATTTATTGAAAAAAATGTAACAATTTGGTAAAATATAAAGTATAAAGCATAGGAGGAGGTTAATATATGGAAGAAGAAAAAAATGAAGATTTGGCAAAAAAATACGAAGAAACACTTACAGAAACATTAAAAAAATATTTACATGTTAACAAAAAAGTAAATGAAATTTTAAACGAAGAAGAAGGAGGGGATAATAATGAGTAACGAATTACCAGAAAAACCTAATGCGCTTCAGAGGTTGATGGCTAGATTTAGAAATGCAGCTAAAGGTTTTCGAGGAGGATATAAAGATGAAATTGATTCTTTAAGAAACAAAGTAGCTTCTTATGAGCAAGAAGAACAAGCGGTTCGAGAAATGAGACAAGGAGCGGAGGCGCGAGCAGATGAGTTAAGCAAATGGGAAATAAAAATTAGAGAGGAAAATTATAATGTTGAGGGCAATAAAAGGGCAAATGAAGAGCGTGCGGAAGAGCTATCAAATTATAGTAATGCTCTAAATAAAAGAGCGCAAGAGATTGAAATAGAAGCAACAGAAAGAGCACATATATTGCTAAATGAGTATAAAAAAGATTTAAGCGAAAGAGAAAAAGCTTTAAGCGAAAGAGAAAAAGCTTTAAGCGATAAAGAAGATGCAGTAGAAGAAGCTTTAAGACAAAGAAAAGCAGCTTTAAGCGCTAAAGAAAATGCAGCAGAAGAAGCTTTAAGACAAAGAGAAGCAGCTTTAAGCGCTAAAGAAGATGCAGCAGAAGCAGCTTTAAGACAAAGAGGAGAAGCTTTAAGCAATAAAGAAGCTAGAGTAAATGGATTGGAAAGACTACTTAAAGATGATAAAATCCTGCCAGAAAATGAAGACCCCCAAAAAACGGCTACTAGGCTTGCTTTTATAAGTCGTATGCAAGACTTACAAGGGCAACTTGATGATTTGGATTCAATTTGTTCAGAGCTTAATGGTGTGCCGGATAAAGAAGTGGCTGAAGATATAAAAAGAAGTAGGAACAAAATTCTCGGAAGATTCTTAGCTTTGATTACAATGGATGAGATAACCAAGCGGACCAAATGAAGTTACAATTATAGAAAGTGGAAAAGGTAAAATAACTCAAGCAGGATTAATTAAACGATTAATTGATGCTAATGCAAGATGTTCAGCTACACCTAGATTGATAAGGTATGAAAAATTGTATAGCTTAAATGATGAAACAGTAGAATATGCAATGAGTAGTGAAATCTATGATATGTTGAAGGAATTTGATAGGCTGGGGTTGCCTGGACCTGCTAGGTTGCAAGATGCCTTAAAAGATAGAAATACGGACGACTACCACTATGCTCTCTCTACTTTGACGGGCAGACTAATAAATGAATGGGCTCGTTCAGGAAAGGACGATATTAGTAGGCTAACTGTAAGTGACCCAAGTGTTGGTAAAATAGCGAATGGTTTTATGGACGATGCAAGATAAAAGATAGTTGTAGATATTTAACATAAAAACAGAAGAGCAAAAAATGCTCTTCTGTTTATCATTTAAGGGAGGCTTGCCTTCTATAAATTATCTATCATATAATTTGTAAGGGAATGTTTATAACGAATGTTGTAGAGGTGATTTTAATCGCCCGCCATGAATTCCTTAGAAACGGTTGATTTTTTCGAAAATTGTTGTAAAATGTAATAATAGACAATAAAGAAAGTAGGTAAAAAAATGCTAAAAAAAGCATACAAACATTTTTTGACAGTAACAAAACATAAATATTATGTTTTTAGATTAAGTATAAAAGCGGGAATTCCAGTAAGAGGATTTCTACATGACTTTTCCAAATATTCTTTTACAGAATTTTGGGAATCGGCTAAGTATTATACAGATGGTAAAAGCAGTCCAATAACAAATTGCAAAAGAGAACGTGGATACTCAAAAGCATGGTTACATCACAAAGGAAGAAATAAACATCATCACGAATACTGGTATGACTATGAAACTACAGATGAAGTGCCTGTTATACCATATAAATATACAGTAGAAATGATATGTGACCAATTGGCAGCAGGAATAACATATAATGGAAAAAATTGGAGAAAAGATACACAACTAAAATATTGGAGAAATGTAGAAAACAGAAGAAAGATAAATCCAAGAATTGCTAATATGCTTGATGAAGTATATGTACAGGTAAGCAAACAAGGAATAGACAAGGTGATAAATAAAAAGAATTTAAAAGAATTATATAAAAAATATTGTGAATAAAATAAAAACCTATGCATACGTAGATAATACATAGGTTTTTTATATGAGCAAATTATTTAAAATATTTAATTCCAGTTTTAATAGCGTTGTTATTCATAATAATTTCGCCATTTTCTAGCAATTTACAAATAAAAAGACTTGAATTGCTAATAAACTTTGCAAATTCAATAATAGCAGAATTGAATTTGGCAATATTAGAATATTTAAGATTAATATTATCAAAAACAATGTAGTAATCTTCTTTGTACAAATATAGTAAAATGTTTTTTGCAACCTTGTAACTTAAAGAAAGATTGTGATTTTTTAAGTATTTAACAAAATTACAATAATCATCAAAGCTAGCAAATTTATAAATAGCATATTTTGAATCTATTTTAGTATTTTTTCTTTTTACAGATACTTTTTTATGTAGGTTTTTGGAATCGGGTACAACCCTTGTAACAGTAACAATAAACTCCCCATTTGCCATAGCTAAAGCCTCTATACGTACAGGATAATCTTTAAATTCAAAACCAATTTCTTCTTCTGCTTCTTCTAAAATATCCAAAAATAAATCTTGTTTTTCTAAAGGGTTAGACATAAAAGAATGAAAATCAATATTTTTATCTTTTAAATCTTGAGAAGTTAGGGTAATTTTAATTTTATTTTCACTAAGTTTTTCAAACTTCATTATACAGCCTCCAAACATCACTACTACATATAATATTATAAATCCATATAATTGTGACAGTTTTTACTATAACACAAAACAATCTAAAAAGGAATAGTAAATACAAAAAATATTGGTAAATGCAAATTCGACATTTGCATTTAATAAATTTGCCGTAACTATATGATACATCATTAATAATTATTAAAATAATTATAGCACATATATAAATAAAATTAAATGATAAAAAAATGGAAAAAAAGTTACGCTACATTTCTTTTAAAAATTTTTTAATAGGAATGTTAAAAAGTAAGGATATATTCCGACAAATTTGAGTATATAGCTTATCACTAAATTCCAATGTTTTCAATACAAAAAATCACAAAATTCCAAACAAAATTAAACAAAAAATCACATTTTTCAAATATATAACTCATATTAATTCCTGGAGTTATTACATAAAAAATGTGATTTTTTATATAGCTTCTTGAAAATCTCGACATATTTGCCCTCTTAAAACAAATAATTTATAGCAAGAAATAACATGATATGAATTATGAAGAACCATATTTGCGTAGGGATAGGAGCTAAAAAACATAAATGTGTAACATTACTGAAATAAAAATGTAAATAAAAAGAAATAAATGTCTAAAAATGAAATGTTGCATAAAGTTTCCGTAAAGAATTAGTTTAAATGAGCCCCAAAAAGCAAAGTTGACAAATTTTTTAACAAAGGTAAAATGAAGTAAAGAAAAACGGGAGGAATGTGATATGTGCAAGAGAAATAAAGCATGTATATACATGTTTATAGTAGTAATGGTGCT
>ULWL01010521.1_pt1 | contig 10126 bp, 10 predicted proteins | sample 1960171 | NCBI WGS metagenome assembly ULWL01 (sample SAMEA4835807, study PRJEB28245) | human gut metagenome | biome: gut microbiome; material: fecal sample | place: Denmark | collected 2008 | reverse complement strand
GTCAACACCTTTTTCCCTCTTTTTTCATCTTTTTTATCCCTGTCAGAAGATGCGGTTATGTGATATGTCGTTACCATGTCCTCCGCTTCTTTTGTTCGATCCGCGGTTGGCTATTTACAGAAAAGCAACCCATTCTATACATATTCAAATAGAAAGGATACGCTATATAAGCCGCGCCCCGGCTGCCAAACAGCTATGCTGCCTGCCAACCGGGGCGTCCATTGAATATGCCTTCCTGCTCACAGCGCGGCTGCGCCGATGATACCGGCCTCGTTGCCCAGCTTCGCCGGGGCGATAACGGGAACGGCCCCGTCCTTGCCGCCGAAGCAGTTGCGCTCCACATACCGGCGCACCGGAGCCAGCAGGCGCTCTCCCTGGCGGCTGATGCCGCCGCCGATGAGAATGACCTCCGGAGCCAGGGCGTTGACGATGTTCACCAGGCCCGCCCCCAGATAGTCGCAGTAGCGGTCCACCACCGCCCGGGCAGTCTCGTCGCCCCGGTCCGCTGCGTCGAACACCGTCTTCCCGTTGACATCCGCCAGTCGGGCCAGCAGAGAATCCGGATGCCGGGCCGCCGCCTGACAGGCCTGACGAATCAGGGCCGTAGCGGAGGAATATGCCTCCCAACAGCCCCGGCGGCCGCAGGTACAGGGCTCGCCGTCCATGACCAGCAGGGTGTGGCCCAGCTCGGCCCCGGCTCCCCGCATCCCGTCATAGATCCTGCCGCCGATGATGATGCCGCCGCCAACGCCGGTGCCCAGGGTAACGAGCACCACGTTGTCGTGGCCCACCGCCGCACCCGCTACCTGTTCGGCCAGAGCGGCACAGTTGGCGTCGTTGCTGAGACGGCAGGGAATGCCAAAGCGCTGCTCCAGCATCCGGCACACAGGGACGTGGTCCCATCCCAGGTTATACGCTCGCTCCACCACGCCGTCGGCAGAGTTGCAGGTGCCCGGTGAACCGACGCCCATGCTGCGGCAGTCGGCAACGGACACCCCGGCCCGGGCCAGGACCTGCTCCACGGCGCCGCCCATGTCCCGCACCACCTCCGCCGCCGGGCGGCTGGCCATGGTAGGAACACTGACCCGGGATACGATGGCGTGGCCGTCGTCCACCACGCCCACGGCAATGTTTGTGCCGCCCAGATCGATTCCGATACGATACATATACTCTCCCTCCACCGTTCCGTTTACACCCGGGCCAGGTCCGGCTGCCGGACCTCCTGCCCCGCAGGGACCAGATCCTTGATGAAGCACCGGCGGCGCTTATGCTGCTCCAGGGGGAAATCCTGCCACTGGGTCTGGACCTTCTGATTCATCTCCAGCATGGGGCCGGTCTCAGCCCAGCGGACGCCCATCTCATAAGCACCCCGCATGACCTGGCTGATGACCACGGCGTTGACGCCCTTGCTCTGCAGGTCCGGCCGCACGGCGATCAGCAGCAGGTCCACGGTGTCGTTCTTCCGGAAGGCCTTCAGCAGGTCCACCCATCCGGTGGGGAAGAGCCTGCCCTTGTGCTTGCGCAGGGCCTCGGCGATGCTGGGAGCCGCCACGCCGAAGGCCACCATCTCGTTTTCCTCGTTCATAACGAAGCAGGTAAGCTGTGGGTTGATCAGCGGGGCGAACTTCCCGGCATAGCGCCTGATCTGCGCCTCGGACAGCTCCACCGTGCCATACAGCGGGGAATAGGCCGTGTTCACCAGCTGGAACACCTGCCGCACCAGGCCGGGATAGTCCAGCCGGGTCCGGGCCTTCTTCACATGGAGCTTCTGCCGCTTGAGCACATAATTGCTGAGCTTTTCCCACCGCTGCAGCACCGCCTCGTCGGTGGGAGCGGTGATCAGCTCCTCGATCCAGTCCACGTCCTTGGCATAGCCCAGGGCCTCCAGATGGTCCTTGTAATAGGGGTGGTTATAGTAAGTAAAGAAACAGCTGCGGCGGTCGAAGCCCTCCACCAGCAGGCCCTCCCGGTCCAGGTCCGTGAAGCCCAGGGGGCCGTGGATCTGGGTGCAGCCCAGCTGCCGGGCCCAGTCCTCCACCGTGGCAAACAGCACCCGGGACACCTGGTAGTCGTCGATGAAGTCCACCTGGGTAAAGCGCAGGCGGTTGGTGTGCCACTTCTCGTTGGCCTTGCGGCTGAGGATGGCGCCGATGCGGCCCACGATCTCCCCGTCCCGCATGGCCAGCCAGCACCGGGCCTGGCAATATTCGAAGGCGGGATTCTTTTTCCTGTCCCAGTCCTCCAGGTCGTCGTCATAGGTGCCCGGGATGTACTGGGGCACGTCCTTGTATAATTCCATGGGATATTCCACAAACCGGCGCAGCTGCGCCTTGGTGGTCACCTCGACAATGGATACCATATCTATCTCCTCCCTTCTTTCGGAGCACCTAACAGTTTACCGCCGTTTGCCGCCGATTGCAACCCGTTTGCCGCCGCCGCCCGGGAATTTCGGAAAAAATCACTGCGGCGGGATAAAAAAAGTGTTCCATATTGTGAAGAAATTTGCTATAATGTCCTTGAACACCCGCCGGTGAGGGAAAGCCGGCTTATTACGGATAGGAGGAATCATTATGATCAGAATCGGTATCATCGGCTGCGGCAAGATCGCGCAGGTGCGCCATCTGCCGGAATATGCCGCCAACCCCCATGTGGAGCTGGCGGGCTACTACGATTTGAACACCCAGCGGGCCCAGGAGATGGCCGCCCAATACGGCGGCAAGGTCTATGAATCCTATTTTGACCTGCTCAACGCCCCCAGCATCGACGCCGTGTCCATCTGCGTGGAAAACCGCAGCCATGCGGAGATCACCACCTACGCCCTGTATGCCGGGAAGCACGTTCTGTGCGAAAAGCCCATGGCCGTGACCCTGGCAGAGTGCGAGTCCATGGTGGCCGCCGCCGAGCGCAACGGCAAGCACCTGATGATCGGCCACAACATGCGCTTTGACCCGGTGCACCGCAAGGCCAAGGAGCTGCTGGACGGCGGCATCATCGGCGACATCATCACCTTCCGGGCCACCATGGGCAACGCCGGCCCGGAGAACTGGTCCATGGAGGCCGGGAGCACCTGGTTCTTCGACAAGCAGAAAGCCGCCATGGGCGCTCTGTCGGATCTGGGCATCCACAAGGTGGACCTGCTGCAATACCTTACCGGTCAGAAGGTCATCGAGACCACCGCCAAGGTCATGACTCTGAACAAGCACACTGCCACCGGCGCGCCCATCACCGTGGACGACAACGCCCTGTGCATCCTGCGCATGAGCGGCGGCGCGGTGGGCACCCTGGCCGCCAGCTGGACGGTGTACGGCCACGAGTGCCAGTCCACCTGCCTGTACGGCACCAAGGGCATCATGCTCATCTATAACAACAACAATCCTGCCGCTCCCATCGAAGTCCGGAACCTGGACGGCACCAGCACCACCTACAATATTCCGCCGGAGACCAATTCCGGTGTCATCGACGAGTTTGTGGCCGCCCTGGAGCAGAACCGGGAGCCCGAGGTGTCCGGCAGAGAAGCCCTGTCCACCATGCGGGCCATCTTCGGCAGCATCAAGTCCTCCGAGATCGGCCGCACCGTCTCCGTCAACGACAGCTATGTGAACCATCTGTAAGCAGTAAGCCCCGGGGCTTGATGGAACTTGTCAAAAAAGGGCGGTGCCCTTTTTGACAAAAGAGTTTTCGCTCCGACCCGCGCGTTTTCACGCATGAAATGCGTGAAAACACACTCTCTCCGCGCAAAGTATTTTTCGCGACGTACACGCCGCCGCGAAAAATGGATCAAACTTTATTCGCGGCCTGCGGGCCGCGAACTCTGCGAGGCTTTTTTGACCGTATGCATCAAGCCCCGGGGCTACCCCCGGGGCTTGACGCATTTTTTTGATTCACTGCAAAAACAGGGAAGCGGGACGGTTTACCACCAGCATGTTGTAATACTTCAGCAGGTGATAGTCGTCCTTGTCCAGCTTGATGCTGGTGAGCAACCGGTCGTTTTCCTCCAGCGGCTCCTTGGAGATCAGGGTTTTCAGGGCGATGGGAGCAAAGAACGGGGTGCTGCCGATGCCGGACAGCAGACCCACGGCAGGAGTACGGTTGTGCATGGGGTTGAGCATGCAGATGTACATTTTCTCCGCCTCGTTGATCTGGTTGGTGAGCACCATGTGGGTAATGGTATCGTAGGGCTTCATCTCGCCGGTGAACAGATGCTGGCACCGGTCCGGCTCCCGGAAGTCGTCCACCCCCAGATACAGCATCACATCGATGCCGTCGCCGGAGGCGGCAGGGGAGAAGCACAGCAGCGACCGCACCAGCTGCCGCACCCGGCCGTCGTAGTAGTACATATACGCCCGGGGCTGGTTGAAGTAGAAGTTCTTGGGCAGCACGGACTGAGCGTGGAACACAGGGGGCTGGTAATCGATGAAGCATTTCAGATCGATATCCAGGGCCCGGGCAATGTCATACAGCGTCTCCACGTCGATGGTAATGGTGCCGTTTTCATACTTGGACACCGTGGCCTTGCTTTTGTTGATCATGGCCGAGAACTGCTCGATGGTATAGCCCCGGCTTTTGCGGTATTTTTTGATCCGCTGGCCCACATGGTAGGAAAAGGAACCCATTCCGTGCACCTCCTTGTGTTTCTGCCTGAATTGTACCAAACATTTGGTAGGAAGTCAACGGAAAGTTTCCGAATGAGAAACATTTTTTCGGTTCAGTCTCGCCGCTGGAGCGCTGCCAGGTCTATGCAGCGCCCGCCCAACAGCGTGGCCTCCTCCGGGTCGTGGGTCACACACAGGACGGAGGCCCCCGCCGTGTGGCGGCGGATATAGGCTGCGGTATCCCGGCGGCACTGCTCATCCAGTCCCTTGAAGGCCTCGTCCAGCAGCAGAAGCTCCGGCCCGCAGCACACCGCCCGGGCGATGGCCACCCGGCGGCGCATTCCGCCGGACATCTGCGACACCGGCAGGCGGACGCTGTCGGACAGGCCCAGCTCCTCCAGATGCTGTAAAATCACTTTCTCCGGCAGGGTCCGGCCCGTAACCAGCCGAATGTTGGCCACGGCGGAGAAGTTGTCGCACAGCCGGTCCTCCTGGAACACATAGCCCAGCCGCCGGGGGACCCCGGTGACGGCTCCGGCGTCAGGCGTTTCCAGCCCGGCGACGCACCGCAGCAGGGTGGTCTTGCCCAGGCCCGAGGGGCCCATCAGGCACACCGTCTCCCCCTGCCGCACCGTCAGGCTCACGTCCCGCAGCACCGGGCCGCGGCCGTAATCCTTGGATACATGCGCAATTACCAGGTCCATTACCGTCCCTCCCATGCGGCGAAGCACCGCCGCAGCAGCCACAGCACCAGCTTTTCAAAGCCCACGCTGCATACCACGATCACCACCGTCCAGGCCAGCAAATCCGCCGTCTGGAAATACACCTTGGACTCATACAGCCGCTCACCGATGGAACCGCCCACCACACCGATGACCTCGGCGGCCACGCCGGACTTCCACGACATGCCCAGGGCCACGCTGCACCCGGACAGGAGAAACGGCTTCACCTGGGGAACGTAGATATACCCCAGCCGCCGGGAAAAGGGCACCCGGTACAGCCGGGCCATCTCCAGCAGCGCCGGGTCGGCGCTGCGGATGCCCTGGAGCATGTTGGAGTAGATCGCCGGAAACACCATGAGAAACGAGATAAACACCGCCAGCTGGCTGGTATTCAGCCAGATCAGACAGATGATGATGAATGACGCCACCGGTACGGACTTGATCACCGTGACATAGGGCCACAGCAGTATCTCCAGCACCCGCAGCCGTCCCGCCGCCACCGCCAGCAGCACCCCCAGAACCAGGCCCAGGCCGAAGCCGCCGCTGATGCGCAGCAGGCTGAAGGCCACCGTAGGGAAAAAGTCCGGCTCCTGCCAGACCGTCCACAGCCGCTGGGCCACCTGCCAGGGGGACGGCAGCAGCAGGTCCATGCCCACCGCCATGGCCGCCCCCTGCCAGACCGCCAGGGCCAGGGCCACCGCTATGCACTTTTGCAGGCTCGCGTGCTTCATAGCGTCCTCCGCTGCATTTATTTTCCCATCCAGTAGAAGTCGTCCCCGGGGAGCTTGCCGCCCACGGACTCAGGGTTCTGGTCATACAGCACCTGCAGATAGCCGCTGGCCATGGTCTTCATATTGTCGCCGGTGATGCAGACGATGTTGCAGTCGGGAATGGCCTTTTCGGCCACGGCGGCCTTGACAATGCCGTATTTCTCCACCAGGACGGAGGCCTCGGCGGGCTGATCGTTCAGGAAGTCCACAGACTGGGTGTATTCATCCAGGAGCTTCTCCACCGTCTGGGGATGCTGCTCCAGGAATTCGCTGCGCACCAGCAGCACCGCGGTGATCAGCTGGCTGCCGCCGCCCAGGGCGTTCCACTCCTTGGTCAGGTCCAGGGCCACCCGCAGACCGTCCACCTGACTCCGGGCCACCACCACAAAGGGCTGGGGCAGCATGGCCACGGCGTTGTCCATGGCGGCCATCTGGGCCACGATCTCCGTGGGCTCGCTCTTCCACTCTACGTTGACGTCCCGGCCCAGCTCCAGGCCGTTCTGGGCCAGCAGGTACGTCAGAGCATACTCGGGAGTCGCGCCCTTGCCGGTGGCGTAAATGGTCTTGCCGGCCAGGCTCTTGATATCGGTGACAGTCTCGCCGCCCTTTTCCACGATATACAGCACGCCCAGGGTGCTGACGGCCAGCATCTTCACCTGTCCCTCGGTCTTGTTATACAGCACGGAGCCCAGGTTGGCAGGCACGGCCATGATGTCCAGCTCCCCCTTCAGGAACAGGGGATTCAGCTCGTTGGCGCTGGCAGCCATCCGGAAGTCGATGGCGTTGGCGGTTTTCTGGTTTTCCGCGTCGTCCAGCAGCTTCACCAGGCCCATGGACGTGGGGCCCTTCAGTCCGCCCACCCGAATGGTGACGGCTTCCTCCCGGGGCTGGTCGGGGGCCTGGGGCTGCTTGGCGCAGCCGGTAAACAGCGCGGCGGTCATCAGCACCGCCAGCAGCAGGGATACAAATTTTTTCATGTTGGTTCTCCTTCCCGTGAAATGACGTTGGAATATTGGGTCTTGGCGCTGACGCCGGGCAGGCGTCCGATCTTGCCGGACAGGGCCGCGATCTTATCCTGGGGTGCGTCCAGCACCACAGAGATGATGTTTACGCCCCGCTCCCGGTACGGCAGGCCCATGCGCCCGATGATATAGCCGCCGTATTCGTGCAGCAGCGCGTTCAGCGCCGCCGCCGAGGATTCCTGCTCCACGATGATGCCGATCAATGCCACTCTTGTTTCCATATTCCGTCACCTCCCTCCGAAAACAAAAGAGCCGCGCCCTGCGGCACGGCCCCAGCACCCGGGGACGCTTTCCCCGGGCGGTGTCATCTGTGGCGTAGCTTCCGTCGCAATCGCAATTTTGACGTCAGGAACTCACCCCTATTTTATGATGGCCGCCGTCGGTTGTCAAGGCCGGTTTTTCTTGCCAAACACAAATACATATTGTATAATAATGTCGATAAATTACAGTTTGGAGTGATTTCATGGAGAATAATCGGAAACCCCGGGTACTTTTGACAGGCTTTACCCCCTTCGGCGGGGAAACCGTGAATCCGGCCCTGGAGGCAGTGAAGCGGGTGCGGTGCCCGGAGGCGGAGATCCGCGTGCTGGAGGTGCCCACGGTATTCGGCGAGTCGTCCCGGGTGGTAACGGCGGCTATGGACGCATTCCGGCCGGATGTGGTGCTGTGCGTGGGCCAGGCGGCAGGCCGCAGCGCCGTGACCCCGGAGCGGGTGGCCATCAACGTGGACGACGCCCGGATCCCGGACAACGCCGGGCAGCAGCCGGCAGATGCGCCCATCGTCCCCGGCGGACCGGCGGCGTATTTCGCCACGGTACCGGTGAAGGACATGGTCCTGGCCATCCGGGAGGCCGGGGTGCCGTCGGAGCTGTCCAACAGCGCGGGGACATATGTGTGCAACCACCTGCTGTACTGCGTACTGCACCATGCAGGTCCGGGAGTCCGGGCGGGGTTCATCCATGTGCCCTGCATCCCGGAGCAGACGGCGGGCACCGATCGCCCCTCCCTGCCCCTGGCGCAGCTGGTCGCCGCCCTGGAGGCGGCGGTTGCGGCCTGCTGTAAAGGATAACCGGTTTCCCCCAGTGAAACATAAGACTCCGCCGGGGAAATGCTGCTCCACGGATAAATAAACAGTTAAAGTGCTCTATTTTCGGCAAATTTAGGCACAACACCGCATTGACAAACAAATTGGGGCCGTTTTATAATGGAATCATCCGAAAGGAGTTGAATCCTATGAACGAGATCTACGTCATCGGCCACCACAACCCCGATACCGATTCCATCGTGTCCGCCATGGCCTACGCAGCCCTGCGCAACGCCTTGGGCGACCGGAACTATGTGGCTGCCCACATGGACCACATCAGCGACCAGACCCAGCGGATGCTGGACCGCTTCGGCTTCCAGCCGCCCCGGACGGTGCAGAACGTCCGCACCCAGGTGGAGGACCTGGACTACGATACCCCCCCGGCTCTGAACGCCACCGTCACCATGGACCGGGCGTGGCACATCATGCGGGAGCAGCGTATCTCCGCCATCCCCGTTATCAACGAGGACGGCACCCTGTACGGTACTCTGTCCGCCGGCGACATCGCCACCTACAGCATGACCACCATCGCCAACCCCCGGGTAGAGGCGGTGCCCCTGTTCAACCTGCTCAGTGTCATCGAGGGCCGTCTGCTCAACGACAGCGGCGATCTGATCGACACCGTGTCCGGCAATGTGGTCATCGCTCTGCCCCAGAGCTGCGAGAACCTGCTGTTTAACGATCCGGACAACATCGTCATCTGCGGCAACCAGCCGGATATGATCCGCCGGGCCCTGGATATCGGCGTCAGCTGCCTGATCCTGTGCCAGACGGAGGTGGACCCGGACCTGCTGGAAAACGCCGGGCGTACCTGCGTCATCACCACTCCCTATGAGGCCAGCCGGGTATCCCGCCTGATCTATCAGGCCAGCCCCATCTCCCGGCCCTGCCACAATGAAAAGATCGTGTGCTTCCATCTGACGGATTATATCGACGACGTCCGCGAGGTGGTGCTGAAGAGCCGCTACCGCTGCTACCCGGTGCTGGACGAGAATGAAAAAGTCGTAGGCACCCTGTCCCGGTATCACCTGCTGCGTCCCCGGCGCAAGCGCGTGGTGCTGGTGGACCACAACGAGCGGGCCCAGGCCGTTCCCGGCCTGGATCAGGCGGACATTCTGGAGATTATCGACCACCACCGCCTGGCGGATATCCAGACCAGCCAGCCCATCCGGGTCCGCAACGAGCCCGTGGGCAGCACCGCCACCATCATCGCCGGCATGTATCAGGAGCACGGCGTCATGCCGTCGGCCAACATGGCAGGTCTGCTGGCGGCAGCCATTCTGGCCGACACCGTTATGTTCAAGTCTCCCACCTGCACCAAGCGGGATATTGCCATGGCCGAGCGCATGGCCCGCATCGGCGGCGTCAACATAAAGGAGCTGGGCCGTCAGCTGTTCTCTCCCGCCAGCGGCAAATCCGTGGAGGAGCTGGTAAACAGCGACTTCAAGGAGTTCCACATCGGCGAACAGAACCTGGGCGTGGGCCAGGTCACCTGCCTGGACTCCGTGGACATGCTGAAGCGCAAGGGCGAGTTCCTGGATGTGATGCGCCACCTCCAGGAGGAGCACCACTACAATATGGTGATCCTTATGCTCACCGACGTACTGCTGGAGGGCACGCAGCTGCTGTATGTGGGCAGCGACGAGGCCATCCGCAACGCCTTCTCCGCCGAGCCCAAGGACAACGCCCTGTTCCTCCCCGGCGTTATGAGCCGGAAAAAACAGGTCATTCCCATGCTGTCCGCCCTGTGGGGATAATTTTCACACCCGCAAGCAGAGCAGCTTCGGCTGCTCTGCTTTTTTCCGCCGGAGGACGGGATTTATCGGCAAATTTTTGAAAAAAGGTGTTGACAACCCCGCGGTGTCTGTGGTATATTAAGTCTTGCCTGTCGGGGAGACGACATGGCGGCGTAGCTCAGTTGGCTAGAGCATGCGGT
>ULWL01063076.1_pt1 | contig 10187 bp, 9 predicted proteins | sample 1960171 | NCBI WGS metagenome assembly ULWL01 (sample SAMEA4835807, study PRJEB28245) | human gut metagenome | biome: gut microbiome; material: fecal sample | place: Denmark | collected 2008 | reverse complement strand
AGGGAAACCATCCTTTCTTTTTTCTCGCGGGCAGGCAAAAATTTTTTAGCCCACCAGACTTTCTGACAGCTTGATTATAGAGGATAGCGCATATAAATACAAGTGTCAGCACCAACAAAAAAGTTCACGGAAAATTTACACTACTGCACAAAAAATATGTTGTTTTCGCCAATGGCGAAAACAACGAATCAGAAGAAGGAATTGACAAGCCGCCGTTCGGCCGGTATAATATTTCTTTGGGAATGACCCGACGCACGAAAGGATATGGAGGAGAAGATTCTGCATGAAATATAGAATGAACATTGCCGGTCTTGACCGGGATCTGCCGCTGTGCAAGGTGTCCGACGATCTGTATATCGGCGCGTTCGTCATGTTCGGCGACGCGGAGATCACCGTCGCCTGTGCACGCGAACTGCTGGCAAGGGCGCCGAAGGACTACGATTATCTGCTCACGGCCGAGGCCAAGAGCATCCCCCTCATCCACGAGATGGCTCGCCAGTCCGGCGCAAAGGAATATTTCGTCGCCCGCAAGGGTCTGAAGGTCTATATGCCCCGCCCGCTGCATGTGACGGTCCGTTCCATCACGACCCAGCATGATCAGGATCTATATCTGTCCGGCGAAGAGGCTGACAAGATCCGCGGTAAGCGTGTGCTGATCGTAGACGATGTCATTTCCACCGGCGAATCGCTGCGCGCGATGGAAGAGTTGGTTGAAAAGGCAGGCGGCACAGTCGCAGGCCGCATGGCTGTTCTCGCGGAAGGCGATGCGCAGGAGCGCAAGGACATCATCTACCTCAACAAGCTTCCCGTCTTCAATGCAGACGGCACAGTCAAGGAATAAGATACATATTTAAATACAGAACGATAGAAAAACCTCTGCTGCCCGCGCGGGCGGCAGAGGTTTTTTCAGCTTTACTGGAAATGCTCCGCGAAAGCGTCCCATTGTTCGCGCAGGCGCTCACGGCTGCGCTTGAGCACGTCGATACACATGCCAAGCGACTGATAATACTCGTCAGAGAAGCGGCGGTGGGCGGAACCGCAGGAGCGATACTGCTCGATCACAATCTCGTAGCGGCGCTGCGCACGATGGACAGCATCGTCCCAGGAAATATAAATTTCCTCCTGCGCCTGTCTGCCCACACGCTTCAGAACCTCCGGCTCATGGCAAAGCTTTGCAAGCAGCGCTGCCATGGAGTCTGCGTTTTCTTCGATCAAAAATCCGTTTTTGCCATCCGTGATATCCTCAGCAGCGCAACTGCCGCGCACAAGGACGCTTGCCAGTTCACAGGCTGCCGCCTCGCGCACGACAAGGCCGTTCGTGTCGAACGTTGATGGGAACAGGAACAGATCGGCCCGGCAGTACCACGCTCGAATGACATTGCGGTCGTATTTGGGCGAGGTAAAGAACACACGGTCCGCAAGGCCAAGTTCGTTGGCGTAGGCCACGACCTCATCTTTGTCTCCGCCGCTGCCGACGAAGACCATACGGAACGGATGGCCGCCGTCCTTAAGTTTTTTGAGTGCGTCGAGCGTGATGCGTAGGCCCTTATACCACATCATGCGGCCCACAAACAGAAAAACGGGCACGTTTTCCGGCAGATCAAACTCCCGGCAGACCGCGTGGACGTCTGTTTCCGGTACGCGGCCCCTTGCGAAATCGACGCCGTTCGGCATTACGCGCCAGTCGCCCTGATAGCCGAGCGAGCGCAGGTTCTCCCCCGCTCCATGGCTGACTGTCCAGACCTCATCGAAAGCGCTGATATTGTCAACAAGCAGCTTTTTTGCGCCCTCCTGCAAAAGCTTCGCATGGATGGCATTTGCAATGTCAATATCGAACTTGGTGTGATAGGTAAAAACCGTTGGAACATGGATCCGGGCGCGCAGTTCGCGTGCAAGCACGGCAGAGGTAATGGGGCAATGGCAGTGGATGAGATCAAACGGGTATTCCATAAGTGTCTGCATGGTCTTCTCTGAAAACGGAAAGCCCGCATGATAGCCGACAAGCTTCGTCATGTCGATGCTGGGATAGCGCACGACCGGGAAGCTGAAGCCGCTGTCGTCCGCGCCGGGATAAGCAGGCGTCACAACAACGGCTTTATCGCCGCTCTCGGTGATCGCGCGGCCATAATTGACGACCGCATTCGCAACCCCGTCCGTCACGGGCGGAAACGAATCATTGATGAGGCAAATGGTTCTGTTGGACATGGAATTCTCCTTTGTATAATAGAACGTGAGTGGTTTTCCGGCTGTGCTTCTGAAAAATGATTATTCGCCCGTAAAACTCTTGCAGTACGGGGCAAGACAGCAGCGTTCGCACGCGGGCTTTCTCGCCGCACAGACTGCCCGGCCGTGCAGGACGAGGCAATGGCAGAAATCGGACGATTCCTCCGGCGGCAGGATGGCGCGCAGCTGCTGTTCAACCTTTGCCGGGTCCTTCCCGCTGGCAAGGCCCAGCAGATTGCAGATGCGGATGCAGTGCGTGTCGCAGACGACCGAGCCGGGCGTCCCATAAATATCGCCCAGCAGCAGATTTGCCGTTTTCCGGCCCACACCCGGCAGGCGCAGCAGTTCGTCCATCGTTCCCGGGACTTTTCCGCCGTATTCGTCCCGCAGCATCCGGCAGGCCAGCACAATGTCTTCCGCTTTGTGCTTATAGAACCCGCAGGAGTGAACATAGTCCTCGACCTCGGAAACGTCGGCCTCCGCGAACGCATCCAGCGTCGGATAGCGTGCGAAGAGCGCAGGCGTAACCAAATTGACCCGTGCGTCTGTGCACTGTGCAGACAGGCGTACTGCGATCATCAGCTCATAATCCTTCCCGTAATGCAGCGCACAGAGCGCATCCGGATATTCCTTTTTCAGCGCAGCAATGATACCGGCCACGCGTTCAGCTGTTTCCATACTTGCTCATCCCCTGTTTTTTGTTTCATTGTATCACAAACAGTCGGGAAAGGGAACCGCCCGCTTGTAATTGGCAGCGAAAACCGGTATAATACATTAAAAAACAAAAAGGAGGCGGGCGATATGTATCAGCCCCTCGCGGACGCGCTTCGTCCGCAGGAACTGTCCGACGTCTGCGGTCAGCAGCATATATTAGGGGAAAACGGCCTGCTACGCCGCATCATTGAGAGCGGCTCTGTTCCGAATATGATCTTCTACGGCCCTTCCGGCACAGGCAAGACGACCGTTGCAAATCTGATTGCGAAAAAAACGCAGCGGAAGCTGTGCAAACTCAACGCAACGACCGCGTCCTCCGCTGACATTAAGGAGATTTATGCCCAGCTGGACACGTTCCTCGCGCCGAACGGCGTGCTGCTGTATCTGGACGAGATCCAGTATTTCAACAAAAAACAGCAGCAGACGCTGCTGGAGTATATTGAAAACGGCAAGATCACACTCATTGCATCTACGACGGAAAACCCGTATTTCTATGTCTACAACGCTATCCTGTCGCGCTCGACGGTGTTTGAATTCAAGCCCGTGGAAAAGGACGAGGCGCAGCGCGCAGTCAGCCGGGCACTCAATTATCTCGAATCGCGCGACAGCGTGACCATCCTGCCAGAGCCCGGTGTCAAGGAGCACATTGCGCAGTCCTGCGGCGGCGATATCCGCAAGGCGCTCAACGCCGTCGAATTTCTTTACACGGCCACACGGCCCGAAAACAGCGTGGTCAGGCTCACCATGGCAGACGCAAAGCAGGTGTCACAGCGCTCGGCCATGCGCTATGATAAATCCGGCGACGATCATTATGACGATCTTTCCGCGCTCATGAAGTCCATCCGCGGCTCCGACCCGGACGCCGCTGTACATTATCTGGCCCGGTTTTTAGAGGCGGGCGATCTGCCGTCGGCATGCCGCCGGATTCTGTGCTCTGTGGCGGAAGATGTCGGCCTTGCCTATCCACAGGCGATCCCTATCATCAAGGCCTGCGTTGACAGCGCTTTGCAGCTGGGGCTGCCGGAGGCGCGCCTGCCGCTGGCCGACGCTGTCATTCTGCTTGCCACGGCTCCGAAGTCCAATTCCGGCTACATGGCCATCGACGCGGCCATCGCCGACGTCAAGGCTGGCAGAACCGGCCCCGTCCCGCGCGAACTGCAAAATGTTCATGCTGACGGCGCAGGCTTTGAGCGCGAGCAGGGCTATCTCTACCCCCATAACTTCCCGAACCACTGGATACGTCAGCAGTACCTTCCTGACAGTATCAAAGACCGTGTTTATTACACCTATGGTGACAACAAAACCGAACAGGCCGCCAAACGCTATTGGGACGAGATCAAGAAGTGACGTGGTATGTCAAGGGCGCCTTTCGCCATGCTTAGCATGACGAGAGGCGCCCTTATTACATAATAGATAAGATGAGTGCGTCAGGCCAAAAGTCCCTTATTGGTCCTTTTGACGTGTTTGAAGACCTCTTCAAACCGGTTCAGCGCCTCATCGATGATCTCCGGCGTGTCGGCCATAGAGGTATACAGGCGGCTGCCGGCCAGCGTGACAATACCGTTTGCCATATAGGCCGCGCCCATGCGCTCCATGGAATCCTTGCGGACATACATCATATCCTTGTGCTTGAGCAGACCGACGGCGGACTTTGCAAACGACATGGACGAGAAATCGAAACTCATTGCGCCCGTACACTCGAGATGTACGATGGAGCCCTGATTATAGGCTACGAACGGCAGGCCGTATTGCTTGAGCAGGCTCTTGAGTCCGTCGCACAGGCGGTCGCCCATTTTACCCGCGATCTCACAGGCGTTCGTGCGCTCAATCTCGCGGATGGCCGTGTAACCGGCGAGGCAGGACAGCGGATTGGCCGCCAGCGTGCCGCCGACATAGGCCCGGTGTTTGCCCGTGGCAAGACCCGCCGCCATGAGCTGCGCGTATTCCTTCTTGCCGCCGACGCCGCCTGCCGAGGGGTAGCCGCCCGCGACGATCTTGCCAAAGACTGTCAGATCTGGTACAACGCCGAAATAGCCCTGCGCGCCCGAAAGCGCAACGCGGAAGCCCGTGACGACCTCATCGAAGATCATCAGCGCGCTGTATTTATCGCACAGCGTCCGCACGCCCGCGTTATAGTCGTGCGCAACGGGCCGCGTACCGCTTTCGGGGCCGACCGGCTCGACAATGACGCCCGCTGTGCCGCCGAGCAGCACGTTGCGCTTGAGCATATCCTCAAGCATGGTCAGATCGTTCGGCCGCACCTCGTCTGTTGCCTCATAGCAGCCGCCGGGAATCCCGTGCGATTCCAGAAGCGCCCGGCTGCCAGGGATTTTCAGGCCGTAGACCATCTGGTCAGACCAACCGTGATACGCGCCGCCGACCTTGATGATGCGCTTTTTGCCCGTCGCAATGCGCGCGATGCGAAGCGCCGCCATGACGGACTCCGTGCCGCTGCCGAGCATACGGAACATTTCAACGTTCGGCATATGCTTATTGATCTCTTTTGCAATCATCAACTCGGACTCGTGCAGCAGACCTGTCACCGGGCCGCATTCGTTCAGCAGTTCAATCACCTTTTCCCGGATGACAGGATAGTTGCTGCTGAGAATTGTCGGGCCGCCGGCCTGTAAAAAGTCGATATACTGATTTCCGTCCTTATCATAGAGGTACGCGCCGTCGGCCCGCGCCATACACATGGGAAACGGCTTGTTAAAGGCCAGATTATGCTGGACGCCGCCTGGGATATACTCCTTCGACTCCTCATACACAGCCTTGGAGGCTTTGCACTTTTCATCGAAATACTTGAGGATTACATTGTTGTAATAGTCGTCCGTGACCTCCCAGATGGGCTGACTGGTCAGCGCCTTGAGCCTCGCATTGATCTCGTTGGGATCGTCCCAACGGCTGATGCCGCAGTTGTTCATTTTATGGGTTCCTCCTTTTTCGCAAGGTCATTTGTATCCATGCTGCCCCGGAACACGACGAACGTGTCAAACAGGTATTCCGTGACAAAATTCAAAAGCATATTCATAACGGTGACCAGATATTCGTTCCAGCCGCAGGTTTCAACCAGCCAGTTGCCGAGAAGGGTTGACAGGGGTGTGAACACGGCGTAATAGCACAAAACCAGCGCCATGGCCTTCGGCACGTTGTTGGCGCTCTTGAACGTGAATTTCCGGTTGAGCGTGAAGTTCCACACCACCGACGCGACCAATGCAATCAGATAGCACGGCCAGTAACTCCATTTGCACAGTTCATTGAGCAGCGTAAACAATCCGATCTGGATGATACCTGCCGAGGCCGAAAACAGCACAAATTTGACAACCCGCCAAATTTCTTTCTTTTTTTCTCCGGTCATTTTCCTGCCTCCTTCTGCTTTGCGTATTTCTGCTGATAGACCAAATGCTGCAGGGCAATATCCGCGCGGGAAAGCTGTGCACGCTGTCCGAGCGCCGCCGTATGCAGCGCACAGACGGCAGCCTTGTCCGCGAGAACTGCCAGCGCCTGCGTATCATCCTCGTCCTTTCCGCAGACGACTGCACCCACACCCGGAACCAGCACCGCGCAGCGCTTGTCGAGCGCAGCGGAAATTTCACCTGCCGCAGCGATCTGCGTGACTGGGATCACGGATCCGATCATCTGCGCCATGTCGTCCAGTTGGGCGCGGATGGGCCGATTCAGTGCCGCCATAGTCAGAAGTGCGTCCGTCCGCGCGGCACAGGCCAGCGGATGTGCGTGGCGAACCTTGGCAAGCACGGAATCCAGCCGCTTCTGTTCCATGACCGGTGCAGCTTGCTCTAATACACCCTGCCAGCAGCGGCGGCAGAGCCGTTCGAGCAGCTGCGCACGCATCAGCGCTTCGTCGTGGCTGCGCGCGCAGATCAAAACACCGTGGTGCGCCATCAGGATTGTCTTTGCTCCGTGCGCCATAGCCTCGCGCATTGCGTTCTGCAGTGTTTTTGTGCCCGGCAGTCCATACCCCGCCACGGCCACACCGCCAAGCTGCTGCCGTTCCTCGCCGGTAAAGCAGCCAGGCTTGTATCCGCACAGGCCAAGCGCCGAGGCGTAGGTCTGGTGCGTGTGAATGACAAAATGGGCATCCTCAAACATCGAATAGGCAAGCGCGTGCACTGCCCGTTCGCCGGACGGCCTGCGCGGGCCGGTCCATTTGCCGTCTGCAAGATCACAGCGTGCAATATCCTCCGGCGTGATGCTGCCGTAGTCCATACCGCTGGGCGTGACAAGATAGTGCATGTCATCTGCGCGGGCTGAAACGTTGCCCCACGTCCGGGCAACAAGTCTGTTTTCCAGCAGTTCACGGCCCGTTTTACAGATGCACATCCGTAAAGCCTGATCTTCCATGCTTATGCCTCCTTCAGCTTATTTAGCAGCGCAAAATTCTTCTTATTTGACGCGTACAGCTGCCGGAACACGCGGTAATTGCGGTCATAGACCGGCTTTAAGGCCGCGTTCGGCTCATAGCGTCCGTTGACTTTCACATGCGTGGCGGCAAGGGTCAGACTTGGGAACAGCCCGCTCCCGACCGCAGCCAGCATTGCCGCGCCGATGGCACCGACATCCTTCGTGTTTTCGACTGTCTCGACTGTCCGGCCTGTAATGTCAGCCAGCATCTGACACGTCACCTTCGACAGTGCACCGCCGCCGACGAATCGGATGACTGGGGCCGTCTTTGTCTTCTTTTCCTCGCATTCGAGCATCCAGCGCTGGTGGAAGCAGATGCCCTCGAGAACCGCCCGCAGCATCTGCGCCTTGCCTGTCTCCAGCTGAATGTTGAAGAATATCCCGGCTGCCGCCGGGTCTTCAAACGGACAGCGGTTGCCATGCAGCCACGGTGTAAAGATCACGCCTCCAGAACCGGGTGCAACCCGCGCGACGGTATCGGACATGTAATCGTACAAACTCTCATAAACCGTTTCCTGACTCTCGGCCACGTCGGTCTTGGACAGATAGATATTGACCTCATCCAGCACCAGATGATCCTTGACCCATTCAAAGCACTTGCCTGCCGTCTCCATTTCGGCAAAATAATTGTATTTGCCTTTTTCTGCGCCGACAATGCCCGCAATCATCGCCGAAAGATCAACCGCCTGATGGTCCATCACCGTTCCGACCCAGCCGGACGTGCCGGAATAGATATGCGTACTGCCGACGGCGGTGCAGCCCGCACCCACGCCGATAAGCGTCGCGTCGCCTCCGCCGCCGTAAACCCTTGTTCCGGGACAGAGACCCAGTTCCTGCGCGGCCTGTTCCATCAGAAGCCCCGCCACGTCGGTGCATTCAATGATCTTCGCCAGGTGCCGCGTCTCGACGCCGTACATCCGGCAAAGTTCTTCGTTCCAGCCCTCACGACCGGGCCGCGTGTCATAAAGAAACGTCGAATAGGCCGAATCACGCGTCATGACGAATTCTCCCGTCGCCCGTGCGATCAGGGATTCCTTCACATCCAGCCACTTGTGGGCCTTTTGGAAGACTTCCGGCTCATGCGCCTGTACCCATTTATATTTCCAGAGCGGATCCTTGACACTCGTGGACGCAGCGTGCGTCGCGCGCAGAGAGCGCAGCAGCATCCCGACGTTCACGCCGGAAACACACGGCCCGTGCGTCTGACATGCCTTGAATTCCGCCAAAGCCCGCTGGTCCATATAGCTCATCGGGCGGCGCAGCGCGCGGCCATTTTCATCCACGAGCACCATGCCCTGCATCTGCGAACAAAAGGAAATGCCGGACACCTGCGCAGGCATCACGTCCGTCTTTTCAAACACAGCACGCGTGGTACAGCACATGGCCGCCCACCATTCATCTGCGTCCTGCTCCGCGCCGCCGTCTGGCAGGATATATAGTCCATAGCCTGCGTAGGCACTCGCAATCAGCCGGATATCCTGTTCGGCTCCGAACAGGCAGGTCTTGACTCCGGTTGTTCCGAAGTCGTAAGCGATGAGATACTGCATACGTCTCCTTTCATCGCGCCCAGCAAAAAGCGCGTCAGCCTGTCGGCCATTTTCGTATCATCCAAAGCGGCATCGCCGCAGAAGATCTGCATCCGTTCTTGATAATATTCGCAGCTGTAGGAAAACTGCAGCATCATCAGCAGATTGTCAAAGAAAAACGCAAACAGCTGCGGCTCGATCCGCTCTGTGAGCTGTCCGCCCTGCTGCGCGCCGTCAAACAGACGTGTATAAAGCGCTGCCGTGCGCGATTCGATCTCGCGGGCGAGTGTCCCGGCGTACTTCCGGCAGCTGCCGGAGGTGATCTCGTTATACATCGCGTTGTAACTTGCGTGGCTGCGCGACTGGCGGATGAGCGCGAGAATGAGCCGCTGCATCCGCGCCGCCAGCGGCCCGCCGCCCGCAGCGGCTTCCTGCAATGTTGCATCCATCAGTTCAAGCGAGTGCCGCACGCAGGCGAGGAAAAATGTGTCTTTATCCCCAAAATATTTATAGATCACGCCGACGCTTACGCCCGCATTTTTTGCAACCGCTGCAATAGATGCAGGCTGAAAACCGCAGCGGGCAAATTCCGCAATGCCCGCCTCCAAAATCGCGCCCAACGCCGCTTCATTCAGCTTCCGATACATAAAACACCTCAATATGACGTGAATAGCGGTTCACGTCTATATTATAATTCTAATAAAACATCCTGTCAATCCATAAAATAATTCAGCACATCAAACAAAAATTAGTGATGCACCAAGGCTTTCCTTAGGCGCAAGGGGAACTGGCCCGTAGGGCTTGAGGGGATGCAAATGTCACAAATTTCGGAGCACTCTGAATTTTGCAACATATCCCCTCCCCTTACCGCGCAGAGCGCGGCAGGGGGGGCAGGGGTGCGAAAGACTTGCGTTTCCGGCGGAGGTTTGCTACAATGGGTGCAAAAAGAATGTCAGAAGGGACGTGGTCCTCATCGCGATCACAAATGCAAGCCTGCCGTCCAAGAAGCGGATTCTGACGGTCTGCGTCAAGCTGTTTCTCGAGCAGGGCTATAAAAAAACGACTGTTGCACAGATTGTACAGCAGGCGTCGGTTTCCAACAGTATTTTTCAAAATATTTTCCGTGCCAAGGACGGCGTACTGGCTGAACTGGTGGAGTTCATGTTTTCCAATCAGTTCGCTACGGCTCGCAGCATGGCAGGCGCACAGCTGCCGCCGGCCTATGTCTATGCCGTGGAAACGGCCATTCAGATGACGCTGACGGAATTGAACGAAAATCTGCGTGAAATCTACATCGAGGCA
>ULWL01031599.1_pt1 | contig 10228 bp, 9 predicted proteins | sample 1960171 | NCBI WGS metagenome assembly ULWL01 (sample SAMEA4835807, study PRJEB28245) | human gut metagenome | biome: gut microbiome; material: fecal sample | place: Denmark | collected 2008 | reverse complement strand
ATCACTTCCGTGCCGTACTTGGCGCGCAAGCGGTCGATGGTATCGTCAACGCTGGTGCGTGAGAGCAATTCGGTCATTCCTATCTGGTGGCTATCTTTCTCAAAGTCACTCATCGAAATGCCCAAAAGACGTATGCTAGGAATACCATTGTAATATGTCTTATACACGTCCATTGCGGAATTGGCAATCTTGGTGCTGTCGGCGGTCGGCTCGCTCAGCCTTATGGTCTTGCCCCAAAAATGCAAGTTAGAGTCCTTAACCGTGACGTGCAATAGGTTTGCGCCATAAATCTTTTGCGCGTGCATACGGCTCGACACGCTTTCGGCAAGCGCACCGAACCCCGCACGCACTTCGCTGTCACGCACAATGTCGCGGTAAAAGGTGGTGCTATTACCCACACTCTTTGGTGGCGGGAATCTGTCGTAATCAAGGACTGGCGTGTTTTCCCACCCATTCACCACGTCAAATAGGTCTGTACCTACCTTGCCGAAATACCTTTTGAGCACGCGGTCGTCGTACTTTGCCAAATCGCCTAGTGTAAATATGCCGAGTTTGTTCATTTTGTCACGCGTTTTGCGCCCAATGCCCACCACATCGCTCACCGGTAAGCCATAAATCTTGGATTTGTAGTTTTCTGGCGTCAAAATAGTGGTGGCGTCCGGTTTTTTCATATCACTGCCGAGTTTGGCAAGCGTCTTTGAGAACGACACGCCCACCGAAATTGTCAGCCCGGTTTCTTCCTTTACTTCGGCGCGAATGCGGTCGGCAATTTTCTCGCCTGAACCGAATATTTTTAGGCTTTCGGTAACGTCAAGCCAACACTCGTCAATAGAAAATGGCTCAACTAAATTTGTGTACCTAAGGTAAATTTCGCGCACGCGCTCGCTATAATAATTATACAAATCAAAATGAACTCGCGTGATGATGATGTCCGGGCATTTGGCTTGCGCTTCCGCAATCGTCATTCCAGTGGTGACACCCGCCCCTTTCGCTAGATAGTTCTTTGCCAAAACAACACCCTTTCTCTCTTCGGGGTCGCCCGCCACAGCAACAGGCTTGCCGACGTACTCCGGGTGCATAACGCATTCGACTGACGCGAAAAAATTATTTAAATCACAATGCAATATGGTTTTCATTTTTATTGTCGAACGTTTGTTCTATAATTATTATATACAAAAACACTATCTTGTCAACGATTTTGCAAGGTCAAGATTGCCTTTTCGTCAAAATTTCAATGCAAAAAGGCGCTTGCCAAATTAAAATTATTTGACAAAGTGCACGGAGTGAGTTATATTGTATTCGTATGCGGATATGGCGAAATGGCAGACGCGCTAGTTTCAGGTACTAGTGGGAGCAATCCCGTGCAGGTTCAAGTCCTGTTATCCGCACCAATTAAAATATAAACTCTCGTATCAGGACTTTCACCTTGTATTCGGGACCCCGCCAGCATTCGCGTCACCCGAAATATATGGCAAAAGATAATGTTTAAATTTTGCCATATAGACAAGTCCTGTTATTCGCACCAATGATAGTATAAATTCATAAAAAACACGGCATTCGTGCCGTGTTTTTTATGCGGTCTTTATATACTCCACTTGAATTGACTTGATATAAACTTGACCATAATTACCGCCGTCCAGCGAACTATGTATCGTGAACTGAACTTCGCTTTTGCCATATCGATAACTCTGTCCAGAAAAGATTGCGTTGGACGTTGAATCCTTGATTACGCTCTTGCCAAGTGAAGAATATGTGATTTTGACATTTGTGATTTTATAACCTTGTGGGACTGACATCGTGACAGTTGACGTTGTGCTTGTGCTCTCATTTGAGCCACCCAGCAAGCACCAAGCCGGTGAGTTTTCGCTATACATATTCACGATGATGGCGTTGGTTATCTCTCCAGTATCTGTAAACCACATCAAAACGGGCTCGTCGTTTACGCTCGCCGTGTCATATTCGTCGATGGTGTTTTGCGTCGCCCACACTGTCGTCACAAATTCCACTAAACCCGTGTCCAACCCGGTGGCAGTATCTGTCATTGTAATGGTCACGGATAGTGTCTTTCTCTCGCCCACCAAAAGAGAGCCTTCAACAGTTATTTCGTCCAAGCTACCGTTCGTCACTACATCGCCATCCGCAATGCTTGCCGTCATAAATGGGAGTGTAACGTCCGAAAGCGACAATCTATATTTTAGTTGGAGGTTGCCTGCATTTTCAAGAACTACTGGCTTGGTTATGGAAACGCCTTTATCGAATACGCATTCATCTGGTGTTAAAAATGGCTTGCCGTCATTGAGATTGATATCCAAATTGCCGGATTGTATCTTCCTAAAAGTAATGTTAAACTTGTTCTCGTCTGTTTCATAGGTTGTACGTAGTGTTTGCGCGCGCATACTCCTTGTTGTGCTACCGCTCTTGTATATTGCTGGTGCATTAGTGCTAATCGTTACCACTTCATCGTCAAACGTGCCCACATTCATATCCCCGTCCGTCCACGAATTGTTGGTGGCGACTTGGTTTATTGGCATTTCGAGATTGTAACGCACGCCGTCAAAGTTGCCTTCCCAAGTGGCGTGCATTGTTTCCGCGTCTGTAAAAGCGGTGGCTTCACCCCTACCTGCCCAATAATCTGCTTGCACCACTTCGACCACCATACTCAGTTGGATTGTCGCGCCCATATAATAGGTGCAACCCGCATCGCCTACATTCTCGCCGACCTTGATGTCTAGGTCAAAAGTTTCCGCCGTGTTCGACGACGGGGACGGATTAAGTTTGTAATACGCTGAATAACCATCCGTTGTGTCTATGCTGGACTTTTGAAATTTGTTACCGCCAATACTTATGCTCAAAATGTCAGTGTCGTTGGTGAAATTGTCCTTGCAACCCGTGACGTGCGCGTTCCCCGCTGGCACAACTGTTGCACGAAACAAAAGGCGTGTGAAATAGTTGATATTGGTGTCAATCATGGCTTTGTAACTACCTTTTGCAATCTGCTCACCCGGTGTCACATTATTGCTCGTCCAACTAAACGTTTGATTATCGCTGTCTTGCAGTCCCGTTATGTTTAGATGACCCATTGTGACCGTGCCCGACGCAGTGGCGCTGTCTGTGAACCACGCCAGCGTGAGCCCTAGGCATAGGCTCGCCAGTGCGAACAGTAGTCCCAAAACAAATATTGTATTATTCTTCGCTCTTTTCATATTTTCTTCCGTTTATTTCAAATTTAATTACATTATTGTACATCTATATTATGTGTACATTATATAACGTGTAAATCTATAATGTCAACTAAGTTTAAATATAAAATGTGTACATAATATATCGTGGAGATTATATAAAAATGAAACTACGAATTTTGGACATATTAAAAGAAAAAGGCAAAACGAAGTATTGGCTATACAACCAACTGGGTTTGAGTTACCAAAACTTCAATAACATTGTGAACAACAAAACGTCTGCAATAAAGTTTGACAATATGAAGACTTTATACGACATTTTGGAATGCACACCGAATGATTTGTTTGATGAATATTACAAAAAATAAGACTTGTGAATAAGCCTTATTTTTTTGATTTTATTTGGTTGATGAGTATTGTCAGCGCAACGAACACGAGCGTGTAGCCGACCACATACAGAATGTGCGGGTAAATGGCACTTGCGCCTATGGTGTGTATCTCACTGGCTATTGACACCGAGTGAGAAAATGGCAATGCGTTTACGAATTTAGCAAACCCGCCTGTAAATGTGTCGACTGGCATAAACACCCCACCGAAAATGCCCGCAAGTGAGATGAAAATGGAAGATATTGGACCCGTCTGTTTTTCGTTATTACAAATTACACCCACCAAAATACCTAGCGTGATGTACATCAACGCGGACGGAATGAGATAGACGATTGCAAGCAAAAGGTTTGTGTTGAATGGATATTTGAACAATAGCGCCACGGCAAAGAATATAATCGTCTGCAAAATGGCTAGTGGGAGCGCGCTGAACACGAAACTGGCAAAATACGAAAATTTGCTGATAGGCGCAATGTTGATACGCTTGATGAAGGAAGTGTTTTTGTCCGCCGAAATCTGCAAAGCGACAAACATTCCTATAAAGGTGTAGCCGAATATACAAATACCGCACGCATAGTTTTCTATGCTGAAATTAGGCGGAATCACTGTCATATTGGTGAATATCAAGGACATCAAGACGAGCATAAACACTGGGAAAATCAAGCAAAAGACTATGCTCAATGGTTCGCGCAGAATTTCCTTGAAATTGCGCTTGGTTAGGCTGAAAATGTTTTTCATTAATCCTCCTCGGTCAGTGCAATGAATGCTTGTTCTAGGCTGTCGTGGCCCGTTTGAGATAGAATGTCCGCCACACTGCCCACTGCCCTAATCTTGCCACGACTGATTATGCCGACGCGGTCTGCCAGTTGCTCGGCTTCTTCTAGGTAGTGTGTGGTGAGTATGATTGTCATACGCTTTTTTAGGCGCTCGACTATATCCCAAAGATTCTTGCGTGCCTTAACATCAAGTGCGAGTGTCGGTTCGTCCAAAAACAGCACTTTCGGTTCAGTGATAATGGCTAGAGCAATGCTCAATCTGCGCGTTTGTCCGCCACTCAACTTTTTACAAACGACATTTTCCTTTTCACCAAGACCGAACTCGGCTATAACCTCGTCTATCTTGGTTTTTGGGTTCGGCACGTTGTATAGGCTGGCAATGAGTTCCAAATTCTCACGCACGGTCAGGCTCTTCGCCACGGCACTCTCTTGCGGTGAGATGTTGACTATCTCGCGCACCTTGATTTTTTCTGTCGTTATGGAATGCCCGTCAATCTTTGCCGTGCCAGATGTGGCGGGCGTCTGGGTGGTGAGCACGTTGATGAGTGTGGTTTTGCCCGCACCGTTTAGGCCAAGCAAGGCAAAGCATTCATTGTCTGCAATACTGAGTGAAACGTTATCGACGGCGGTTAGTTTACCATATTTTTTGGTTAGGTTCTCAATCTCAATCATTAGTTATCTCCCTTGTTTGCGTTGAAAATCGCTTCAGCAAACTTCAAATAGTCGTCATATTTGGCAAGAGCAATGCCCTTTTCTTTATCTCCAAACATTATGAGCGTATCACCTTCTTTGATATTGAACTCGTCGCGTGCTTGCTTTGGAATAACGATTTGACCTTTGTTGCTAACCTTGGTCGTCCAAATAAATTTTCCTTTTTCCATTTTCAGTCCTTTTTTGTAAGAAGTTGGGTGAAAGTATAAGTTATGTCTTACTTATCTTACTTTGCTTACCTATATTATACACTTTTTAATAATGTGTGCAATCGATTTAAACAAAAAAAAGAACTCAAACGAGTTCTTTTTCATTAATTGCCTTTAAGTTTACGCAAGAAAGGTGGCAAATCGCTATTATCAACTTTGATGTGGTTAATTTCTTCCTTTGGTTTCTCTGTTTGTGGTTGTGGTTTAATGTCTTCAACCTTTACTTCTGGTTCAAGTTTGTTGACTGGTTTAGCAGTTGGGTTAGCAGTTGGTTGGTTAAATGCAACGAACTCTTTGCCGTGGTCTGCGAAACTTGGAGCGTCAGCAACGGTTGGTTGTGGTTTATTCTTTTCAAAGCCAGTAGCGATGACAGTGATTTCCACTTCGTTGTTCATATTCTTGTCGATTGAAGTACCGTAAATCAAGTTTACGTCTGGGCTTGCCACATCGCGAACTAGACCGACAGCGTCAACGACTTCGTCCAATGCCAAGTCTTCTCCACCCTTAATGTTGAGCAGAATACCGCTTGCACCTTCAATGCTGGTTTCGAGCAACTGACTGGTAACGGCTTGACGAACTGCCTCGATTGTGCGGTTCTCGCCCTTGCCACGACCAATGCCCATGTGCGCAAGACCTTTGCCTTCCATAATGGTCTTGACGTCGGCAAAGTCTAGGTTGATAAGTGATGGAGTAACAATCACGTCGGCAACGCCTTGAATACCTTGACGCAATACATCGTCAGCAAGGCGGAAAGCCTCAACAACCGATGTGCCTTTCTTCAAAATGTGGTTGAGTTTATCATTAGGAATGATGACGATGGAGTCAACATATTTTTTCAAATTGCTAATGCCGAGTTCTGCGTTAGCCATTCTCTTTGGACCTTCAAAACTGAATGGTTTTGTTACAACTGCCACGGTCAAAATGCCCATTTCTTTGGCAAGTTGTGCGACGACTGGTGCTGCGCCTGTGCCCGTGCCACCGCCCATACCGGCAGTGATGAACACAAGGTTACAACCTTCGAGCACTTTCTTGATTTCTTCCTTGCTCTCAATGGCTGCGTTCTCGCCCTTTGTTGGGTCAGAGCCTGCGCCAAGACCTTTCGTGCAGTCGATACCGATTTGAATCAACTCTTGTGCACTGCTCATTAGCAAGGCTTGTTTGTCTGTGTTGACCGCCACAAAACTAGCACTGGTAATGCCCGCGTTAATCATACGCTCTACAGCATTGTTGCCACCGCCACCTACGCCAATGACTTTGATGTTACAAATATTATTTTCCATAGTTTTCTCCTATTTCGATTTCGTTTTTTTTAATTCCTATTTCAGTTTGGTTACCAACTTGATAAGCCCTTCTACACTTGTTTGATATTTTGAAAGGCGTTCGTTATTCTCCACGCCGAAAGGAATTACTTTGTGATTGATGGTCTTCGCCAAGACTTGCCTTGCGCCCTTGATGTTGTTGAGTCCCTCGCCCGTTAGGTAAACTGGCAACTGGCTGTACGCGGGGTCAATCTTCAAAAGGTTATTGATGAGTTGACCAATGTTTTCAATGCGGGAACAAATGATGTCGTTGGTGATTTGAATGAGTGCGGTGATGTTCTGCTCATCATTCTTAATCTCATAACGCTCATTGCGTTCGGGCTGAATGGTCAAAATGGCTTTGCGCTTGATAAGGTCGGCGTCAGAGTAACTGAGTTTGAGCAACTGCATAAGGTCGGCACTTATATGCCCGCCACCTAGCGAAAATGAACTCAAAAGCACCAATCCTTCGCCCTTGCTAATGCTGACGCTGGTGGTGATGTGCCCCACATCAACGATGATTGTGGATTCAAGTTGTGGTTCATCATTCAAAAGTTGGCTCTGCGCCAAGGCTGTGGAGAGATATGTAATCGACTGTACACCTGCCGAGTGCAAGGCTTCGTCAAACAGCACAATAAAATCCTTCTTGGCGAGAATATACGAACAATCGGCGCTGATGTTAATCGTCTTGTGCCCAACCGGCTTGACCACATCGATGTCGCCGTCAAGGGTGAACTTCATTGGACTGTAATTGATGAGTGTAAACTTCTCGCTGTTTAGGTCGCCACCGCGAGCAAGAAAAGAATCAACGAACGCCTGAGAAATTTTCTTCGCCTTTGGGAATGTGCTACTAATACGCTTACACACGCAAAAGCAAAACTCGCTAGGCACGCCGACGTAAACATTGTCAATCTTCGTCCCCGTGCGCTTGACCGCTTCGGTGATAAGGTCGGCAACAATCAGCTTGACACTGAGTGGGTTGAAAAACTCTGAGTCGGAAAATCCGTCATACTCCTTCTCGATAAGAGAAAGCACTTTATTGAATTTGTTAGTCTTTTGAGTGATGGCAAGTCTAAGTTTGCTAGACCCCACGTCGATGGTAAAATCCAATTTGCTAGACACAACAATCTCCTACTGTTTCTCAAATTATACATTTAAAGTATAGTATATTTAAAAAAAGCAGTCAAACATTTTTGACCAACTTTTTTACGAATTACTAAAAGTTGTGTATTTAGTCATCTCACACGCACAATATCTATGCCTATTTTAGACAAATTACTTTCCAGGTCTTCATAACCGCGTTCTACATATTGCGTTCCACCTATGGTGGACACACCATTTATGGCACTTGCTAGAACCAATAGTCCCATCGTCCCGCGCAAATCTTTGCCTTCAAGCGCGCCAGGCGATAGTTTGTTTGTGCCGTGAATGTATGCATTTGAACCCACGACTTCGACCTTGCCACCCAGTTTGTTTATCTCGCCCGCATTGTGAAACCTATTCTCAAAAACATTTTCTTCTATTACGCTTTTGCCCTCACTGACTGCCAGTAAACTCATAAAAATTGACTGCAAATCGGTTGGAAAATCAGGATATGGATTGGTGCGAATGCGATTGACGGCTTTTAGACGCTCTGGGGCTTGTAGTTTGATGGCATTTGGCGATGTAAGGACATCACAACCCATTTGTTTGAGCACGTTTATTGGTTCAACTAAATCATTGGCAATGGCATTGTCTAGGCGGATTTTGCCATTATTTATGGCGCAAAATGCTAGATAACTTCCAGCAACAATTCGGTCAGGTATTGGCTCATATTGTGTTGTGTGCAGTCTTTTTACACCAGTTATAGAAATAAAACTTGTGCCTGCACCCACAACGCGCGCACCACACACATTCAAAAAGTTGGCAAGGTCAACAATTTCCGGCTCACAAGCGGCGTTGGTGATGGTGGTCGTGCCCTTGGTGAGCACGCTTGCCATCATAATATTTTCGGTTGCTCCCACGCTGGCGAATTTGAGATAGATGTCTGCCGAGTGCATATTTGTGCCGTCGCAGAACACAAAGTCCTCTTCTTCGCGGACGACCACACCCATTTGGCGCAAGGCGTCAAGGTGTAAGTCTATGCCACGACTACCTATCGCGCAACCGCCCGGCAAATATACTTTGGCAAAGCGACAACGCGACATCATTGCGCCCAGCATAAATATGGACGAGCGGAATTTGGCGCACACTTCCTTACTCAAACTACCACATTCCACATTGGTGGAGTCAATTATAATATCGCGGTCGTTACGCTCCACCTTTGCCCCGACTTCTTCCAAAAGTATGAGCATATTGTCGATGTCGGTTATGTATGGACAATTTTTGAGTGTCGTCACGCCTTTTGCGATGATTGTGCCCGCCAAAATGGGCAAAATTGCGTTCTTGCTCGCAGGGACTTTGAGTTCACCAAACACTTTTTTGCCACCATTTATCCTATATTTTTGTTTTGATTCCATACTTCATATTATGCCTAACTGACCAAATGCGTGCGATAAATCCCCTATCCGCCGTCAAAATACTTTTATATTAGTACGTCTTTTAGTTAGCAATAATATTTGTCTTTTGAAAGATTAAAAAAATAGTCGGTTAGCCCATTTCTTTGTGGCGGACACGAGTTCTGTGAAAACTATTGCGTTTAGCGTTATTATGTGGTAAAATATATTTATAATAGGAGTTTGGTATGGACAAATATTTGCAAATTGTGAACAGTGACAACAAGTTTAACCCTAGTGATTACGCAGATTTTGAGTATGTTGATGACATCACGGTCAACTACCCTGATGCTGGCGAAAAGGCGTTCATCGAAAAGGAAACATATGACGCGTATTTGGCGCTAAAAAAGTTTTTGGGCAAGAAGCGTATTCCGTGCAGTCTTAACTCGGCGGGCAGAACGGTCAACGCTCAAAGATTGACACAGCAAGAAATGTATGGCATTTATCTTAAAGAATATGAGCAAAACAACCCTCACGACCAAGCCGTCACTCTTGCCAAACAGAAAGTGCTAGATATGGTCGCCGTGCCTGGTTATAGCGAGCACCACACCGGACTCGCCATTGACGTCAGCCCACGCAAATATGGTAAAAATCCATTGACCAAATATTTGGCAAAGCAATACAACAAAAAGCACCTTAACGCATATTTTGAGTTTATCAATAAGGTCGCGCCACAATTCGGGTTCATTGTGCGCTACACACGCGAAAACGCCGAGTCAACTGGCGTGAAAAGACCTGAGCCATGGCATTTGCGCTATGTGGGCAAAGAGTGCGCTATGGAAATTGCCACGATTATGGAAACTGACCCAAGTTATAGCCTAGAAAAATATGTTGCTGAAAGAATTGGCGGAAGCACACGAGTTTAATTGAAAAAGTAGAGTTGTTGTACTCTACTTTTTTTATTTGATATTTTCAACCTTTATGGCAAGAACGCCATACTTTTGCTCATTTTCGGGCGTGTAGAACTGGTGGTAAATCTCCACCACTTCGGCTGGGGTCATATTGGCAAAACCGACTTTGTCGAGCGGGAGTTTGCTTGCCATTTGATTAAAAGTGTCGAAATGCAAAAGTTCTGTCACAATGGTTGTGCAAGTTTGTTCTAGTTCTGGCTCACGTTGGAAAGTGATGATGTCGCCC
>ULWL01053501.1_pt1 | contig 10246 bp, 9 predicted proteins | sample 1960171 | NCBI WGS metagenome assembly ULWL01 (sample SAMEA4835807, study PRJEB28245) | human gut metagenome | biome: gut microbiome; material: fecal sample | place: Denmark | collected 2008 | reverse complement strand
CCTGCCGGTAGGAACAGAGGTGTTAATAGAGATGGATCAAAAAGTAACAGGCAATCAAACGCCTATAGCCCGTTTGTCAAAATGAGTATAAGAAAACATATTCCTAATACAATTACGTGTCTAAGCCTTCTGTCCGGTTGTGTCGCCAGTGTTATGGCCTTGCACGGAAATCTTTTATCTGCGTTGATTTGGATTATTATAGCCGCGGTCTTTGATTTCTGCGATGGCTTTGCCGCTCGTTTATTGAAGGCTTACTCGCCGATGGGAAAGGAATTGGATTCCTTGTCGGATATGGTAAGTTTCGGCTTCGCTCCGGGCATGGTGGTCTATTGGTTGTTGGGAGAGGCTTCTACGGCTTTGCCTTTTGGCTCTTTGAATACGTATATCCCTTATCTGGCGTTCGTGATCCCTACGTTTTCAGGTTTGCGTTTGGCTAAGTTCAATATTGATGAACGGCAAACTACCTCGTTTATCGGCTTGCCGGTTCCGGCGCATGCTTTATTTTGGGCTTCGGTGGGATATTCTGTTTTACCGGTTGTCCATGCGAATGAAGGCTTGTTCGTGTTGGTGACTGTTATCTTGGCGTTTATTACCTCCTTGCTGTTGGTGTCTGAGATACCGATGTTCTCGCTGAAGGTGAAATCCTTAGCGTGGAAGGGTAATGAGCTTCGCTATATATTGATCGCTTGTGCCATTATTTTCGTGGCGTTATGGGGATTCTTGGGAATCTCTGGAACCATCCTGTTATATATAGTCTTGTCTATTTTTAACAAAAAGGGATAAACAAGAATTCTTATCTTTGTGTTTGTGATAGTAAAGAATCATTTAAGTATCGGATTATGTTTAAGTTTTTGTTTGTAATATTCTTTTTCTTTATCCTGTTGGTGTTTCTGATGGGTTTCTCCATCTTGCGTACCTTTAAGAACATCTTTTTTGGTAGCGGAAACAGCACTCGTAAGGGAGAACAACGTCGTCAAACAAATAGCAATACTTCCGGACATCGTTCTACGACTACTACCGCCCGGGACGATGATGATGATCGTACACCTTATGTGCACCGTAAGAAGATATTCGCCAAAGATGAAGGGGAATATGTGGATTACGAGGAAGTTAAATAGAGCTTAGCGTCTTTGCTTGAAGAAACGCTGCATTTCTTCCGCGCACTCTTTTTCAAGGATACCTTTTTTGATAATCGCTTTCGGATGGAAGGCTTGAGGGGCGAATTTGGAGAAACCTCTTTTATCATCGGATGCCCCGTATACGATCGTGCTTAATTGTGCCCATCCGATCGCACCGGCACACATTATGCAGGGTTCCACGGTTACGTATAGACTACAATTTGTCAGGTATTTCGCTCCTAAGACTCCGGTGGCGGCCGTAATCGCCAACATCTCGGCATGTGCGGTCACGTCGTTCAAGCATTCGGTTTGATTATGCGCCCTCGCTATGATCTGGTTGTTGCAGACGATAACTGCTCCTACGGGAACCTCACCCTCGGACGCTGCCGCACGAGCTTCCACCAACGCTTGCTTCATGAAATATTCGTCATTGAAAGGATTCATCTTCTCATCTCATTTTCGTTGAAAAGAGTCGGATAATCCTCCTCCAAGGTCTTGAGGATGTGAGAAAGGATCGTCTCTCGGTACCAACGGGACTTATTCTCGATCTTGTAGCGTGAAAGGTAACGTTTTACCGCTTTATGCTCTTCGTCATTCAGCATAAAGGTCACTTTGTGTACCCTCGGATGATTGGGGTGAGCCGATGAATATTTACGTTCTTCTTTCATACATTTGCAAATGTACGAGTGAATAGCCGAATAACAAAGAAAATGGCTATATTTGTGCAAATTAATGCGATGGCAAGACAGAACGATATGGGTCGGGAAGGTGAGTCTGAGGCTCGTGCCTATCTGGTAAAACATGGATATAACGTGTTGCATACCAATTGGCATTGGCATCATTATGAACTGGATATTATCGCTGTCAAGGAAGATGAGTTAATCGTGGTGGAGGTAAAGACACGCTCTGAGGATTTTTTGCTTTCACCGGAAGATGCGGTAGACACCAAGAAGATTCGGAGGATTGTCGCCGCTGCGGATGCCTATGTCCGTTATTTTAATATAGACTTACCAGTCCGTTTTGATATCGTGACATTGATCAAGAAAGAGACGGGTTTCCTGATCGACCATATCGAAGATGCTTTCTATGCTCCTTGCCGTTAAAAGATAAAAGTTATGAATATAGAAGAAGTACGTGAATACTGCCTTTCCTTGAAGAATACCATCGAGTGTTTCCCGTTCGATGAGGTATCGCTGGTCTTTAAGGTAGAGAATAAGATGTTCCTGCTGCTTCCTTTGGATGCGGAGGAGCCTCATGTCTCCTTGAAATGTAGTACGGATTATGTGGAAGAGTTACGGGAACATTATACGGCGGTTGAGCCAGCTTACCATTTTAATAAGAAATACTGGAATAGCATTTATCTGGACCGGGATATGGAAGACGAGGAGATTAAACGCTGGATCTTCCATTCTTACCGGGAAGTGATCGCTAAACTACCAAAAAATATAAGGGAAATTTATAATGATGAGCACTGATAATGAATCTCCCCGCATCTTGCGTGTGGCGGAAACCGCTTCTACGAATAGCTTGCTTCGTGAGTTGGTCATCAAGGAATCTCTTGCGGAAGGAAGTGTGGTCGTTGCCGATTTCCAGACAGCCGGACGTGGTCAGATCGGGAATACTTGGGAGTCTGAGGCGGGAAAGAACTTGATGTTTAGCTTAGTCCTGTACCCTACGTGCATCCCTGCAAATCGCCAATTCTTGATTTCTCAAATAGCGGCCTTGAGCGTAAAAGAAACGTTAGACTCATATACGGATCATGTCACGGTGAAATGGCCGAATGATATTTACTGGAAAGATAAGAAGATTTGCGGAATGTTGATCGAGAACGATCTATCAGGGCATAATCTATATTGCTCCATCATCGGGATCGGCATAAACTTGAATCAAGCGGTGTTTCGGGGAGATGCTCCGAATCCTGTTTCCTTGTTTCAAATAACAGGCAATGAAGTAAACCGGGAAGAGGTTTTAGATCGTTTCCTCTCAATATTCTATCGCTATTATTTATCTCTCCTCCAAGAGGAATACGAGGATATTCGTATCCGCTATCAATTAGCATTGTATAGAAGGGAGGGCTATCATGCCTATAGGGATGAGGCGGGAGAATTCGAGGCCTGTATCCATGATATAGAATCAACCGGGCATCTTTTGCTAGCGTTACGGGATGGAAGCATCCGTCGTTATGCTTTTAAGGAGGTGTCTTATTGTAAGTGACCTCTTCGGGCGCGAATCTGGGATTTTTGCGAGGGCTTTCTCCTATGTTCTTCTTTCCTTCTAAGTAGCTCGTTTATAGAATCTCTTTTCATGTTAGTAGTTTGAGTGATCACAAAAAATGAACGAATTTGAAGGATGAGGCTTTTGACGTAGGTCTGATTGGGATGATGTGTATTGGGATTGGGTGTGTGAGGAAGGCTTGGTAACGGGCGAGGATTTTGGGAGCAGTTATACTTACTTGGTTGGGGAAGTATATATCCTTTGGCACTTATAATATATATCCTATGGGGAGGTAAATAGTACTTTGTATCCTTTCAAGATACGGTAATTCCAGTGGAAGTAATCTTTATAACATGAATAATAATGTACGTGTACATTAATTTATGTTGATTGGTGGTTGAGGGATTATTATGCTTGGCCTTGGTTCGAGAATGGCTTTTATGGAGTGGGGGATATAGGTAAGGGATGGGTAGTTCGTGGTTATAATCCGCTATTTCGTAATGAATAGCCTATTTGATTGATAAGAAAGCGTGTAGGATGACAAAAAAATAATAGGGAAGATTTGCGCGAATCGAAGAAACGCGTACCTTTGCAAATGATAGATAAAGTCGGCTGTCAGTATTATGGTTTTGTGAAGGCAGCCCAAAGAATGAGCTTATTACACTTTAGTATTAATATTAAATTATTTAATTATGAACAAAAAGTTTTCTACTTTTTTGTGCGCTAGCTTACTTTTAGCTTCAGCATTCACTACTGCGAATGCGGCAGATTTGACTGGCGTTAACAATGGTGCGGATGCTTTTATGGTATCAAAATTGGATAAAGCTGCGTTAAGCGGTTTGTATCAATTAAGAGTAACCAGCACCGCTGCAGGCAACACGACAAACGGTGTCCTTGCTATAGAGAATGGCAAGTATGTTGTCAAAGCTTCCAATTACAATTTACTGAATTCATTGTGGTGTATTACGATTACGGAGCAAGGTCAAGGTAAAGAGCCTATCTATGACTTCGTGAACAAAGCTACAGGTGAATTTTTGGCGATCAATGAGGCTGATGTTCAGGGCTTGGCGGTAAACGCTACTTCCGGGGCTCTTCAAGTTGGTGAAACTTACGGCGGTTGGGCTTTTGCTAGAACTTACAAGGAAGTGTTGGAGAAAAATCAACCGATGTTTACTTATCAAGAGGCTGACTATGTTCTTATCTTGTTGGAAGATAATGGTGTGTTAAAAGCTAAGAAAGTTTTAGCTAGTGAAGCTAGAGATTTAACTGATGCTGTAAAGTTTACTGTGTACGACGCAGGTACTTACGTGTTGAGTGCAGATGAGATTAACGCTTATTTGAAAGATAATAAGAATGTTCTTAATTTCAATCAGGATGCTAATGCTGACGTAAACCCGTTTACGACTAAAGCGTTTGTCGCAAAAGAACTAAAGGGTGGTCTTGCTGCTGATCACAATTTCGTTTATGTGACAGATAAAGAGAATGAGAACTCTTATTTGAAAGTTGATACCGCTGCTAATGGTGTAGGTATCCAATTCTTGAAGTTTGGCTGGACAAATGCTGAAAAAGAGCCGAACAAAGATGTAGAGAATTCAACGTTGGCTAATCAACATAAGTTCTTGTTCTCTTACAAACCTTCTACAGATAGCTTGTTTATCCAAGTAAAGCAGGTTCGTTATAAGAATGAAAAGAATGCCGAAAAATATTGGAAAGATGTAACAGATATTAAGAACTATGGTTCTAAGTATGTAGGAGTTTCTGATACTGACGTTAATTTAGATAATAACGCTGTAGCTGAGATGCCTGGTGATGCAGTTGCTCCTTCTCAATTGTTCGTTAAGTTGCAGAACTTTACGGTAGCTGACAGAATTGCGACAATCGGTGCTAGACCAATCAATACACATATCGGTTTTGGCTTGAAGGGTTGCAATGCTGCAAGTGACAAGACATCTATTGCTAACGGTTTGTATATCATTAAGAACGCTAAGGGACAAGTTCTGGCTGCTCCTATTCATGAGAATGATAACGTAGGTCACAACCAGGTTGAGTGGGTTACTTTGGATGAGCAAGATCCTATGCACATGCCAGCTTATCAATGGGTAATCACGAAGACTTTGAACTCGGAAGCTTCTCAGGCTACATCTCCGATTAAGGTGGTTAACCGTGAGTTCTTAGAGACTTATAACAATGTTCAATTGAGATTGAATGACAAAAATGAGATCGATGCTTCTTATAATCTTTTGGATGGGGTTACTTTTGTCCAGATCACAGACTCTGCCATAATCAAGGATAAGAAGTTGGGTTATAAGTATCTTGCTAAGAACGAGTTGATCGTTAATAAGTATAAGTTCAACTATTTGAATCCGTTCACTCAAGATTATTGGATCGCTAACGGTGCAGACAAAGATTCTTTGATTTACGTGAAGGAGGCTGCTAACGAATATACCTTGACTGAAGGATCTACCGCTGAGTATGGTATTGATGTTGACGCTACATTATTAAAGAAGATCCCGGGACTTGCTCAATTGGAAAGAACAAACTACGTGATCGCTAAGAACAAGACGGCTAAATTAGTTAAGGCTTATGGTAGCAAGTATTCTATGGGTGCTGCTAATTATGGTACTGTAGCAGAAGTGGATACATTCTTCTTCAAAGAGAACAACCACTATGATGGCAAGCATTACTATGCGATCTTGGAGACAGCTTATGATAACACGAAGCATGCGGCATATATCGCTGATCTGAATAAAGAGACTTCTAAAGTTGGTATCGCTGATGACGGTATGACCGCAGGTTTGAAGGTTCAGTTATTGAATGAGTCTAGAACCTCCGCATTTACTGTAGAGCCTAGCGATGCTCCTTTATATCGTCGTTTCAAAAAGGCGGTTCTTGGCGAGAACGTGAATGATGGCGCAGATAGCTTGGCATTCGTGGAGAGATATCGTCATGAATACTTGATGGATGAGACTAATGCTAACTTTGAGGATAAAAATGGCGTTGTTGATTATTTAGGTATCTGGAACAAGGATAAAGCGAATGGTAAGTTGGCTATGCGTATTGATACCGCATGGTTGAACCGTGGCGCAGGCAATGTTAAGCCTCAATACTTGATTTCTGTAGCACGTGATGATCAAGGTGCTATTGAGACGATTCCTTGTGATGAGGCTGATGACAAACACTTCTATATCGATGAGAATGGCAACGCTCATAAGACTGATAAATGGCATTGCCAGCATGCTAAGCCGGGACGTGCAGGTTTCGCTTATGGTAAATACTTGGTAAGCTTTGCGGACTCAGCTAGAGCAGATAAGGATAAACCATACATGGATATTAAGAATGGTTATACTCGCGTAGGTTTCGTTAAGGCAATTCATTCCGGTGATAGCTTGTATATCTTGGTGAACGAGTTCAAGAATATGAAACCGGCGGATTTGAATATTGATGAGATTATTAAGTCTTACAAAGCTGCTAAGATCGATGGTGCTTATATCGTAAACTTACAAGGTGATCAACACAAGAATGTAACGTGGTCTTTCCGTTATGTAGATCCGGACAAGGCAGCGAGTGTGACAGAAGAGGGCGAAGCTAATGCGTTCATGTTTGAGTCGAATGTTTACTCAGATAGCCCTGAGACCTCTGTAAATGGAAATGTTCCTTTAGGAAATGTTCATGGCTTGGAAAATGCGATCGCTCCTAAGTATGCAGCTTGGTTGAAGATGCAAAATGGTTGCTTGGTATTAACTCGCGGCGATTCTGATTTCAACTCTTCTAAGACCGGTGGTGATGCAGCGTTGGTATTCAATGTAGACCCAGAGGCTTCTAAGGGAGATATGGTAACTTCTAACGACGAAGTAGCTGTAGAAGGTGTATCTGTAGTAGCTGGCAACGGTACTGTAACTGTTCAAGGCGCTGCTGGTAAGTCTGTAGTTATCACTAACATCTTAGGTAAGGTTGTTGCTGAGACAGTTCTTACTTCAGACAACGCAACTATCGCTGTACCTGCTGGTATCGTAGCTGTAGCTGTTGAGGGTGAAGAGGCTGTTAAGACAATCGTTAAATAAGTAGAAAACTGATCGAATTTCCGTAAGGAAAGACACAGTTCATAAGATAGAGCTCCGTCGATGTACTTCGGCGGGGCTTTTGTGCGTTCCCCTACGAGTGTTTCATATTTAAATACAAAAACAAGGTATCTTAGTTTCATTGAGCAAGTATCCTAAGTTCATTGGCGAAGTATCTTAGGCGTATGGGGCGATGAAACTAAGATACTTTTCTCATGAGCACCTTGTGTGAGTATCGGTGTCGTCATATGCGACTACCGGCGTGGATTGTAAGGACTACTCGTGCAGGTTCTAGGCTCTACTGCCCTGTTATTCTTTCTTTTTGATAGATAAATGTCTATATGTGTGACATCCCTTTTCGGTGGAGAGCGTAAAATAGCAGAGGCTGGATGACTGTAAACGGCATTTTTCATTGAAAAAGCCCCCTTTTTGTACGTGATAAGTGGTGAAAGCCTATGCGATAGGTCGCGTTGGGCAACGCCGGTAGTGCCGATGGGCATCGTGAATAGTCAAGAATAGGGTTGTTGATACTTGTGGATGGGCATCATAACCTTGTTACGACCCAGTTCTAACCCCATAAACCCCCTCAAGCAACCCACTAAATATGAATTACAATGAATGAATTCCGCTAGAATGAAAGGCCGTTTTTCGATAAGACGCTGTCATGTAAATGATTGCTGAAATTTTTTCTCGTATTTGAGAATGAACTGTCCATCAGCCCGGAAAAATCGATTCTCCGGGACTTGATATTACAAATTGTCAAAATGGTAAACGTGGTTTAGCTATGGTTTCTCGTTAGTCATATTTATGGAATTCTTGATATGGTATATTGTTTATTCTGCTTATATTTGCGATATCATGGAAGAAAGGAAATGGTTTGAGGAGCTACCGGACTTATGTCCACCTTCGGATGCTATGGCGTGTAGTGGGGTATTTTATAGAATTGCGGAAGGAGATCCTGTGAAATCATTGGATTTCTTCTCGCAAAGAAGATGGCATGATTAAAAAGACATTCGGTGTGGCTCATTATTCTTGGTGGCGATCTTATTGTTTTGATGTAAATAAGGCAAAGGTAATGATGTTATGACTAATTTGTTTTTAGATAGGATCCTAGAGTTTTATGGTGTGCCTCAAATCCTTGTGGCTAAAGATTCTTTTGGTACGCAATACTTATGCCTGCTTTTCGATGATGGGGCTGGATGCAGGTATACGGGTATTAAGATTTCATCCTCTAGGCTGGATGATTATTGGGGAGGAAGGATCGATTTAAGGACTCTTTATCTGAATCCGGAGAATGACAATGAATATTTCAATGTGTCTTATAATGATAATCATTATGAGCTACAGTCTTTTGAGGGAAAGGCCTTGCCGGAGGAAAGGCTTCCGGAAAAGGGATATTTTCATGTGGAATCACGGTCTGAGATCTATACGATAAAGGTTCCTTCCTGCGATAAAAATATATTCCAAGACATTGCCCGGAGGATGGGATGGGTCTGTATGTAACTTAAAACTTCGTTATCATTTCCAAAAAAACACCTATATACCAGCCTTATAACCCCCTATTTGATTTATTCTGCTTATATTTGCGAGTTATCAACAGTTAGGGCGATTTATCAACAAAACAAGCATTGTTTTGATTGAACCCTGTTTGGTTCAGTTTTTAATGTTTAGTTTTGCCCTCGAATTAATTAGGTATAGTATGGGAAAGATTATCGCTTTAGCAAATCAGAAAGGTGGAGTCGGGAAGACAACCACCACGATTAATCTGGCTGCGTCATTGGCCGCTCTTGAGAAAAAGGTGCTGGTCGTAGACGCTGATCCGCAGGCGAATGCCTCATCCGGTCTGGGTGTGGACATACGTAATGTAGAACTTTCTATCTATGAATGTCTGGTGAACGGTGAGGATGCGAGCGGCGCTATCACACAGACTGAAGTGGAAGGACTGGATATCATCCCCTCTCATATCGATTTGGTGGGAGCGGAGATCGAGATGCTAAACTTGGAGAATCGTGAACGGATCTTGAAGCAGATATTGACACCGCTGAAAGAGAAGTACGATTTTATCCTGATCGACTGCTCTCCTTCTTTGGGATTGATAACCGTGAATGCCTTGACAGCCGCCGATTCGGTGATCATCCCGGTACAATGCGAGTATTTCGCCTTGGAAGGTATCAGTAAGCTGTTGAACACGATCAAGATTATCAAATCAAAGCTGAACCCGGCACTGGAGATAGAGGGATTCCTCTTGACTATGTATGATTCCCGCCTGCGTTTGGCGAACCAGATTTATGAGGAAGTGAAACGTCCGTTCCGTGATTTGGTATTTACTACCGTGATCCAACGAAACGTGAAGTTGAGCGAGGCTTCCAGTTACGGTAAACCTGTCTTATTGTATGACGCGGATTCGAAAGGATCTATCAACCATATGCAGTTGGCACAGGAGATTGTTGAAAAAAATAAAGGATTATGGCAGCATTAAAAAGATCGGCGTTAGGCCGTGGATTAGACGCGTTAATTACGATGGATGACCTGAAGACAGGTGGTTCATCGTCTATTAGTGAGATCGAGTTAAGCAAGATCCAGCCTAATCCGGAACAACCTCGATCCATCTTTGAGGAAGAGACCTTGGAGGAGTTGGCTACCTCTATCCGCTCGTTAGGCGTGATACAGCCGATTACGTTGAAGGAAATCGGCCCCGAGCAATATATGATCATCTCTGGCGAACGCCGTTATCGTGCGTCGCTAAAAGCAGGTTTGGAGCGTATTCCCGCTTATATTAAGACGGCGGCCGACGAAAACGTGGTGGAGATGGCTTTGATAGAGAATATCCAACGAGAGGACTTGAACTCTATCGAA
>ULWL01011728.1_pt1 | contig 10261 bp, 6 predicted proteins | sample 1960171 | NCBI WGS metagenome assembly ULWL01 (sample SAMEA4835807, study PRJEB28245) | human gut metagenome | biome: gut microbiome; material: fecal sample | place: Denmark | collected 2008 | reverse complement strand
GCGTCGTGCTGACGTGGGTGCTGCCCATCGTCCTGTTCATCGCCGTCGGCCAGCTGATGGCCAAGAAGCTGACGGACCGGGCCGGAGGCCCCGGGTCCATGATGTTCGGCGCAGGGAAGTCCAATGCCAAGATCTATGTCCAGTCCTCCCAGGGCATCCGCTTTGCCGACGTGGCCGGCGAGGATGAGGCCAAGGAGAACCTGCAGGAGATCGTCAACTATCTCCACGACCCCAGTAAGTATCAGGAGATCGGCGCCTCCATGCCCAAGGGCATCCTGCTGGTGGGCCCTCCGGGCACCGGCAAGACCATGCTGGCCAAGGCTGTGGCCGGTGAATCCCAGGTGCCCTTCTTCTCCATCTCCGGCTCGGAATTTGTGGAGATGTTCGTGGGCATGGGCGCGTCCAAGGTCCGCGATCTGTTCAACCAGGCCAAGGAAAAGGCCCCCTGCATCGTGTTCATCGACGAGATCGACGCCATCGGCCAGAAGCGCAGCGGCGGCAATCTGGGGGGCAACGATGAGCGGGAGCAGACCCTGAACCAGCTGCTGACGGAAATGGACGGCTTCGACGACAACTCCGGCGTGATCATCCTGGCGGCCACCAACCGGCCGGAGTCTCTGGACCCGGCCCTGACCCGGCCCGGCCGCTTCGACCGCCGGGTGCCGGTGGAGCTGCCGGATCTGAAGGGCCGGGAGGAGATCCTGAAGGTCCACGCCAAGAAGATCAAGCTGGCGGAGAATGTGGACTTCGGCACCGTGGCCCGGATGGCCTCCGGCGCCTCCGGCGCGGAGCTGGCCAACATCGTCAATGAGGCCGCCCTGCGGGCGGTGCGGGACGGGCGGAGGCTGGTGACCCAGGCCGACCTGGAGGAGAGCATCGAGACCGTCATCGCCGGATATCAGAAGAAGAACGCCATTCTCACCGACAAGGAGAAGTGGATCGTATCCTATCACGAGATCGGCCACGCCCTGGTGGCGGCCCGCCAGACCCATTCCGCCCCGGTGCAGAAGATCACCATCATTCCCCGGACCTCCGGCGCGCTGGGCTATACCATGCAGGTGGAGGAGGGCAACCACTATCTGATGAGCCGGGAGGAGATCGAAAACAAGATCGCCACGTTTACCGGCGGCCGTGCCGCCGAGGAGGTGGTGTTCGGCTCCGTCACCACCGGCGCGTCCAACGACATCGAACAGGCCACCAAGCTGGCCCGGGCCATGCTGACCCGGTACGGCATGAGCGACGAATTCGGCATGGTGGCACTGGAGACCGTTACCAACCAGTATCTGGGCGGGGATACGTCCCTGGCCTGCTCGCCGGAGACCCAGGCCAAGATCGATCAGCTGGTGGTGGACCTGGTGGAGCGGCAGCACCAGAAGGCCGTGAAAATTTTGCAGGACGACCGCCAAAAGCTGGATGAGCTGGCCAAGTTCCTTCACGAAAAGGAAACCATCACCGGCCAGGAGTTTATGCAGATTCTCAACGGGTAAAAGAAAATGCGCTCTCCCCTTTGGGGGGAGAGCGCTTTTCCTCTTTTTGCTCCAGAACATTTGTTTGAAAAAATAGGTTTACAGATAAAAATAAAGGTGATACAATAGAATACTACACGACTGCACGGAACAGGAGGCGCTTATGGGACAGTTCAAGGTGGTATCGGATTATACCCCCAGCGGGGATCAGCCCCAGGCCATCGACACACTGGCCAGCGGCATTGAAAACGGCCTGCGGGATCAGGTGCTGCTGGGCGTTACCGGCAGCGGCAAGACCTATACCATGGCCAAGGTCATCGAGCGGGTCCAGCGGCCCACCCTGGTGCTGGCCCACAACAAAACCCTGGCAGCCCAGCTGTGTGAGGAGTTCCGGGCCTTCTTCCCGGAAAACGCCGTGGAATACTTCGTGTCGTACTACGACTATTACCAGCCGGAGGCGTACATCCCCCACACGGATACCTTCATCGAGAAGGACGCCGCTATCAACGACGAGATCGAGCGCCTGCGCCACAGCGCCACCGCCGCCCTGTTTGAGCGGCGGGACGTGATCGTGGTGTCATCGGTGTCGTGCATCTATGGATTGGGGGACCCCATTGACTACGCCAACATGGTGATCTCCCTGCGTCAGGGAAAGGCATATCCCCGGGACCAGCTGCTGCGCAAGCTGGTGGAGATCCGGTATGAACGCAACGACATCGCCTTCGACCGGAACATGTTCCGGGTCCGGGGGGACACGGTGGAGATCTATCCGGTGTACGCCAACGGATATGCCATCCGGGTGGAGTTCTTCGGCGACGAGGTCGACCGCATTTCCGAGATCAACCCCGTCACCGGTCAGGCCCAGCGAGTGCTCCAGCATGTGGCCATCTACCCCGCCAGCCACTATGTCACCACCAAGGACAAGATGGAGCGGGCGGCGGCGGAGATCGAACGGGAGCTGGCGGAGCGGAAAAAGTGGTTTGAGGACCACGGCAAGCTCATTGAGGCCCAGCGCATTGACCAGCGCACCCGGTATGACCTGGAGATGATGCGGGAGCTGGGCTACTGCACCGGTATCGAGAACTATTCCCGGGTCATCTCCGGCCGGGCGCCGGGCTCGCCCCCCACCACCCTGCTGGACTATTTCCCGGAGGATTTCCTGCTGTTCGTGGACGAGAGCCATGTGACCCTGCCCCAGGTGCGGGCCATGTACAACGGGGACCGGGCCCGGAAGGAGAGCCTGGTGGAGTACGGCTTCCGTCTGCCCTGTGCCTTCGACAACCGGCCCCTGAAATTCCCGGAGTTTGAGGAGCGGTATCATCAGGCGGTGTTTGTCTCCGCCACGCCGGGAGATTATGAGCGGGAGCACGCCGACCAGGTGGCCGAGCAGGTGATCCGGCCCACGGGCCTGCTGGATCCCCGGGTGGAGGTGCGGCCGGTGGAGGGCCAGATCGACGACCTGGTGGACGAGATCCGCCTGCGGATCGAGAGAAACGAGCGGACGCTGGTGACCACGCTGACCAAGCGCATGGCGGAGGACCTGACGGACCACATGAAGGGCCTGGGCCTGCGGGTGCGGTATATGCACTCGGACGTGGCCGCCATCGAACGGATGGAGATCATCCGGGATCTGCGGCTGGGCGAATTCGACGTGCTGGTGGGCATCAATCTGCTGCGGGAGGGCCTGGACCTGCCGGAGGTGAGCCTGGTGGCCATTCTGGACGCCGACAAGGAGGGCTTCCTCCGCAGCGAGACCAGCCTCATCCAGACCATCGGCCGGGCCGCCCGGAACGCCCAGGGCCTGGTGATCCTGTACGCCGACACCATCACGCCCTCCATGCGGGCGGCCATGGACGAAACGGAGCGCCGCCGGGAGAAGCAGGACGCCTATAACAAGGCCCACGGCATCGTTCCCCAGACCATCCGCAAGGACGTGCGTAAGGTGCTGGAGATCTCCAAGGACGCCCAGCAGGAGCAGCAGGCCGGCCGCCGCAAGCTCACCGACGCTGAGCGGGAGGCCACCATCCGCCGTCTGGAGAAGGAAATGAAGGAAGCCAGCAAAATGCTGGAGTTTGAATACGCCGCCCTGCTGCGCGATCAGATCATCGCCCTGCGGGGGGAGAAATGAGGAAGCGCCATGCCCCATGTTCCCACCGTGGATATCCGCCGCCTGGGAGATATCCGCTTCGACACCCAGCTGGAGCGCGCCCTGCGCCCCAGCCCGGATTATGACGTGTCCCAATGGCTGTTCGTGCCCAACCAATACACGGAGTACCGGTATATCCTGGGCACCCGGGGGCAGAAGCCCCTGATCTGCATCGGCATCAACCCCTCCACCGCCCGGCCCGGGGATCTGGACCCCACCCTGAAAAGCGTGGAGCGGGTGGCCAAGGCCAACGGCTTTGACTCATTCATCATGTTCAACGTCTATGCCCAGCGGGCCACGTCGCCGGACGACATGGAGAGGACCTGCAACCCGGAGCTGCACCGGGAGAACATGCGGGCCTTTGCCTATGCCCTGTCCCTGAATCCCCGGCCGGTGGTGTGGGCCGCCTGGGGCACCATCATCGAAAAGCGGGACTATCTGTGGCCCTGCCTGGAGGACATGATCGCCCTGGGCCGGGAATACGGCGCCCGGTGGGTCACCTGCGGCAGACGGTCCAAGGCGGGGCACCCCCACCACCCCCTGTATCTGCGGGCAGACGCCCAGGCGGAGCCCTTCGACGTGGAGGAATACGTCCGGGCCCAGCAGGCCCGGGCGGCCGCCGCCGTGTCCGGCCGCCCCAGGCGGGTATGAGGAGAGGCCATGGGAAAAAGCCGGCTTGACCTCAGCGCCCTGGACCTGAAGCTCCTGGCCATGGCCGCCATGCTGGTGGACCACATGGGCTATCTCCTGTTTCCCACGGCCATGTGGATGCGGTATGTGGGGCGGCTGGCCTTCCCGATTTTCGCCTTCCAGATCGCCGAAGGGTGGTACAGGACCCGCGACCGGGAAAAATACACCCTGCGGCTGCTGATCTGCGCCGTGGTGTCGGAGGTGCCCTTTGACCTGGCCTTCAGCGGAACGCTGGTGGACGCCGGATATCAGAATGTCCTGTGGACGTTCTTCATCGCCGCGGCGGCACTGTGGGCCGCGGATGCCCTGCAGGAGCGGCTGCGCCTTCCCCTGCCCCTGGCGGCGCTGCCGGCCGCAGGGGCGGGCTATCTGCTGGGCGAATGGATGCAGGCAGACTATTTCGGCCCTGGCGTGCTGCTGGCGCTGGCCTTCGCCCTGTGCCGGGGCCGCAGCGGCGGCCGGATCGGGGAGCTGGCGGCCATGGTGATGGTCAACGGCCGGCTGCTGCCCAGCGCGTCCATGACCGTGTGGGGCATGGAGCTGCCCGTGCAGCTGCTGGCCACGGCGGCCCTGCTCCCCATCTGGCTGTACCGGGGCCGTCAGGGCCCCCACGGCCCCGTCCTGCAAGGAATCTGGTATGCATTTTATCCGGCACACTTGCTGCTTCTGTGGTGGCTGGCCCGGAGCATTGGAATATAAGGAGGCACATCATGGCCAAGAATAAGGAAGAAAAAACCAACGTCATGCGGACGCTGGAACAGAAAAAGATCCCCTATACCCCCCACACCTATGACCCCAACGGCCCCATTGACGGGGTGTCCGTGGCCCAGGCTCTGGGCCAGGACCCGGCCTGCGTCTTTAAGACCCTGGTGACCCGGGGAGCCAGCGGGGGCTACTATGTGTTCGACATCCCGGTGGCGGAGAATCTGGACCTGAAAAAGGCCGCAAGGGCCGTGGGGGAAAAGTCCGTGGCCATGCTGCCTCAGAAGGAGCTGCTGCCGCTGACGGGCTACGTCCACGGCGGATGCAGCCCTGTGGGCATGAAAAAGCAGTTCCCCACGGTGTTCCATGCCACGGCAGCAGACCTTCCCGCCATTATGGTGTCGGCGGGGAGGATCGGCCATCAGGTCCAGTGTGACCCCCAGGCTCTGATGTCCCTGCTGGGGGCCAAAACGGCGGATATTATTGTGGACTGAGGACGAACGACCATGCAAGATCATATTTTCATCAAGGGCGCCCGGGAGAATAACCTGAAAAACATCGACGTCACCATCCCCCGGGACAAGCTGGTGGTGCTGACGGGGCTGTCCGGGTCCGGGAAATCCTCCCTGGCCTTCGACACCATCTATGCCGAGGGCCAGCGCCGGTATGTGGAGAGCCTGTCCAGCTATGCCCGGATGTTCCTGGGTCAGATGGACAAGCCCGACGTGGACTATATCGACGGCCTGTCCCCCGCCATCTCCATCGACCAGAAGACCACCAGCAAAAACCCCCGCTCCACCGTGGGCACGGTGACGGAGATCTACGACTATCTGCGGCTGCTGTGGGCCCGGGTGGGCACGCCCCACTGCCCCAAATGCGGCAAGGAAATCCGGCAGCAGACCATCGACCAGATCATCGACCAGATCATGGCCCTGCCGGAGGGCACCCGCATCCAGGTGCTGGCCCCGGTGGTCCGGGGCCGCAAGGGCGAGCACGCCAAGGTGTTCGAGGACGCCCGGCGCTCCGGCTATGTCCGGGTCCGGGCCGACGGAAACCTCTATGACCTGTCCGAGGACATCCCCCTGGACAAGAACAAAAAGCACAGCATCGAGATCGTGGTGGACCGGCTCATCGTCCGGCCCGACGGGGCCCAGCGGCTGACGGACTCCGTGGAGACGGCGTCGCATCTGTCCGGCGGCATCGTGCTGGTGAACCTGGTGCGGGAGGGGCAGGACCTGACCTTCTCCCAGAATTACGCCTGCGATGACTGCGGCATCAGCATCGAGGAGCTGACGCCCCGGATGTTCTCCTTCAACAATCCCTTCGGCGCCTGCCCCACCTGCACGGGCCTGGGGATGCAGCTGAAGGCGGACCCGGCCATCATCCTCCCCGATGACAGCCTGTCCATCCTGGACGGGGCCATCGTGGCCCCGGGGTGGAACTCCATCCGCTCCGACGGCATCAGCCGGATGTATTTTGAGGCCTTGGCGAAAAAATACCGCTTCTCCCTGCAAACCCCGGTGCGTCAGCTGTCCCCGGAGGTTCGGGACGTGATTTTCTACGGCACCCGGGGCGAAAAGCTGGAGCTGCACTATGACCAGCCCCGGGGCCGGGGCACCCTGTACCAGCCCTTCGAGGGCATCGCCAACAACCTGGAGCGCCGGTATCAGGAAACCCAGTCCGATGCCAGCAAGCGGGAGCTCGAGGAGTTCATGACCCAGTGCCCCTGCCCGGCGTGTAAGGGCCGCCGTCTGCGGCCGGAGGCGCTGGCGGTGACGGTGGGCGGCCTGTCCATTATGGAGGCCACGGAGCTGCCGGTGGACCGGGAGCTGGCATTTTTCAACGCTCTGACCCTGACGGAGACGCAGCAGCTCATCGCGGCCCAGATCCTCAAGGAGATCCGCGCCCGGCTGGGCTTTTTGCAGTCCGTGGGCCTCAGCTACCTGACCCTGTCCCGGTCCAGCGGCACCCTCTCCGGCGGCGAAAGCCAGCGCATCCGCCTGGCCACCCAGATCGGCAGCAGTCTCATGGGGGTGCTGTATATTCTGGACGAGCCCTCCATCGGTCTGCACCAGCGGGACAATGACAAGCTGCTGGCCACCCTGAAGCGGCTGCGGGACCTGGGCAACACCCTGATCGTGGTGGAGCACGACGAGGACACCATGCGCGCCGCCGACTATCTCATCGACATCGGCCCCGGGGCCGGGGCCCACGGCGGACAGGTCATGGCCGCCGGCACGCCGGAGGAGGTCATGGCCAATCCCAACAGCCTGACGGGCCAGTATTTAAGCGGCAAAAGGTCCATTCCTGTGCCGGAAAAGCGCCGCCCCGGCAGCGGGGAATTTCTCACCGTCCGGGGAGCGGCGGAAAACAATCTGCGGCATATCGACGTATCCGTCCCCCTGGGGACCTTTACCTGCGTCACCGGCGTGTCCGGGTCCGGGAAATCCTCTCTGGTCAACGAGATCATCTTCAAGCGCCTGGGGGCAGACCTGAACCGGATGAAGGCCCGGCCCGGCCGGCACGACGCCATAGAGGGCGAGGAGTTCCTGGACAAGGTGGTGGGCATCGACCAGAGCCCCATCGGCCGCACCCCCCGCTCCAACCCCGCCACCTATACGGGGCTGTTCAACGAGATCCGCAATCTGTTCGCCGCCACCCAGGAGGCCAAGGCCCGGGGCTACGGCCCGGGACGATTCTCCTTCAACACCAAGGGCGGCCGCTGCGAGGCCTGCTGCGGCGACGGCATGCTGAAGATCGAGATGCACTTCCTGTCCGACGTATATGTCCCCTGCGAGGTGTGCCACGGCAAGCGCTACAACCGGGAAACCCTGGAGGTGAAATACAAGGGCAGGAGCATCTCCGACGTGCTGGACATGACGGCGGAGGAGGCGCTGGAATTTTTCGCCCCGGTGCCCAGGATCGCCGAAAAGCTGCGGACCCTGTGCGATGTGGGCCTGGGTTATGTGAAGCTGGGCCAGTCCTCCACCACGCTGTCCGGCGGCGAGGCCCAGCGGGTGAAGCTGGCCACGGAGCTGTCCCGCCGGGCCACGGGCCGCACCTTCTATATCCTGGATGAGCCCACCACCGGCCTGCACTCCGACGACGTGAAGAAGCTGCTGGAGGTTTTGCAGCGGCTGGTAGATGCCGGGAACACGGTGCTGGTCATCGAGCACAACCTGGACGTGATCAAATCCGCCGACTGGATCATCGACCTGGGGCCCGAGGGCGGCTCCGGCGGCGGTACGCTGGTGTGCGCCGGCACCCCGGAGACCGTGGCAGCGTGCCCCCAGTCCTACACAGGGCAGTATCTGAAGAAATATCTGAAATAAACATGACAATGCTCCCCCTATGAGAGGCCGCAGGGTGCCGCCGTCTCTCACAGGGGGAGCATATGATTTATACAGAGCTTTTCTTCTTAATCCTTGCGCCAGACGGAGGGGGACAGCGCCACCAGCATGGGGTAGATCTCCAACCGGCCCATGAGCATGGCCATGGACAGCAGCAGCTTTGACAGGACGGAATAGTCCGCATAGCTTCCGGCGGGACCCACCGCTCCCAGGCCGGGGCCCACATTGTTGAAGCAGGACACCACCGCCGACAGATTCGTTTCCAGGGTGAAGGGCTCGCCGCTGAGGCACAGGAATGCCGCCAGAATACACAGGCAGTACAGGGCAAAGTAGATGCTGACGCCCCGCTGGACCTCGCTGCCCAGGGCCTTGCCGTCGCAGCGGACGGCAGTGACCCGCCGGGGGTGGACCAGGCGATTGATCTCCCGGCGGATGGTCCGCAGCAGGATCATGGCCCGGGACACCTTCAGGCCGCCGGCAGTGGACCCGGCGCAGCCGCCGATAAACATCAGCGCAAATAAAATCGCCCGGGACAGCCCCGGCCAGACGTTGAAGTCCGCCGTGGCATAGCCGGTGGTGGTGATGACGGAGCCCACCTGAAACGCCGCCTGCCGCAGGCAGGTGCCCAGGCCGCCGTACACTCCCCGCAGGTCCAGGGTGATAACGCCGGTGGCCACGACCACCAGCCCCAGATAGGTCCACAGCTCGTCGCTGCGCAGAACCGACCGCCACTGGCGCAGCAGCAGCAGATAATACAGGTTGAAGTTGATGCCGCAGAGGATCATGAAAACGGTGATGACCCCCTGGATATACGGGGAGTAGGAGGCGATGGAGTCGGCCTTGATGCCGAAGCCGCCGGTACCCACGGTGCCGAAGGCGTGGACCAGACTGTCGAACAGGGACATGCCGCCCAGCAGCAGCATCCCCACCAGCACCGCCGTGATAAGAAAATACAGCAGGTACAGCACCCGGGCGGTGTCCCGGGTGCGGGGGGTCAGCTTACCCACCACGGGACCGGGCATTTCCGCCTTGAGGATGTTCATGGACCGGTCGGAGCTGCCGGAGATCATGGTGATAAACACCAGCACGCCCATGCCGCCCACCCAATGGGTAAAGCTGCGCCAGAACAGCAGCCCGTGGCTCATGGCTTCCACGTCCGTCAGAATAGACGCACCCGTAGTGGTGAAGCCGCTGACCGTCTCGAAAAACGCGTCGGCATAGGAGGGAATCTCCCGGCTGAACCAGAAGGGCAGCGCCCCCACCGCCGACAGCAGCACCCACGCCAGGGCCACAATGATGTAGCCCTCCCGATTGAAGAACGTATGGCGGCGGGGCCGGGCCAGCAGCGTAAGCAGTCCGCCGATCACCGCCGCCGCGGCCATGGAGGCCAGCACCGCCCAGGCGCAGCGCTCGTGATACAGCACCGATACCAGCAGCGGCAGGGCCAGCAGCCCCGCCTCCGCCAGCAGAACCTTGCCCGTCGTATGGAAAATGATGCGATAGTTCATAGTTTTTATCCTCAATGCCTGCCAGAAGGCATACGCGGGCAAGCCCACAAGACCTCCGGCGAAGCCGGAGGTCTTGGCTTTGGATGTCAGTTTATTCGGCTTCGGCCAGAGCCTTGGCCTCGGCAATGGCCTTCTCCTGGGCCGCAGCGGGGCAATCCTCATAGCGGACGAAGTTGAAGGTGAAGGTGCCGCGGGACTGGGTCATGGAGCGCAGGTCGATGGCATAGCTCATCATCTCGGCCATGGGGACCTCGGCCTCCAGCACCTGCTCGCCGTCGCCGGTGGGATTCATACCCATGACGCGGCCCCGGCGCTTGTTCAGGTCGCCCATTACGTCGCCCAGATAGCTGTCGGGAATGGTGACCTTCAGCTCGCCGATGGGCTCCATCAGCACGGGCT
>ULWL01047594.1_pt1 | contig 10278 bp, 6 predicted proteins | sample 1960171 | NCBI WGS metagenome assembly ULWL01 (sample SAMEA4835807, study PRJEB28245) | human gut metagenome | biome: gut microbiome; material: fecal sample | place: Denmark | collected 2008 | reverse complement strand
CTAAATAATACATAGCCAATTAAAATTGCCAATAGTATAAATGCTAGTACAATTATAATTCTTTTATTATCCTTTTTGGTTGTTATTTTTGTCATTTTAATCTCATTCCTTTCTAAGCTTATCTTCTATTGCTTATTTGGCTATATTAATGCATTTACAAAATCGTTGCTGTTAAATATTTCCATATCATCTATTTGCTCGCCAATTCCAATAAATTTTACCGGCACCTTGTTTTCAGCAACAATTCCTATAACCACTCCGCCTTTAGCTGTTCCATCTAATTTCGTAAGTACTAGTCCTGTTATATTTACTGTCTCTTTAAATGCTGTTACTTGTGATATTGCATTTTGCCCTGTTGTAGCATCTAAAACCATTAAAACTTCCTTAGAAGCTTCTGGTAATTCCTTGTCTATTACTTTTTTTATTTTTACAAGCTCGTCCATTAAATATTTCTTGTTGTGCAATCTTCCTGCTGTATCACATATTAAGACATCTGCTTGTTTCTCTTTTGCTATCTTTACAGCATCGTAAACAACTGCTGCTGGATCTGTTCCCTCTTCTCTTTTTACTATGTCACATCCTGCTCTATTGGCCCATATTTCAAGTTGCTCTACTGCTGCTGCTCTAAAGGTATCTGCTGCTGCAACAACTACCTTTTTGCCATCCTGCTTTAGTCTGTTAGCTATTTTCCCTATAGAAGTAGTTTTGCCAACACCATTTACGCCTACTACTAATATCACAGATGGAGTTGTTTCTAACTTTAAAGTATTGTCCACTTCTTCTAATACATTTTTAATTTCATCTCTTAGAGCTTGCTTTACAGCTTGCTCGTCTTCTATCTTTTCTTTTTTTATTTTATTTCTCAAATTTGTTATAATTTTGTTAGAAGTTTCTACTCCAACATCAGACATTATCAATGCCTCTTCTAATTCATCTAAAAGTTCCTCATCTACTTTTCTAAAATTGCTAAATACATTATTTAGTTTTTCATCAATTGAACTTTTAGTTTTACTTAACCCTTGTTTTAATTTATCAAAAAAACCCATATTTCCTCCATAATTTCATATTATTTTATCAATAGTTAGTATAGCACATTTCCTATGATATATCAATAACAAAGCTCAAACAATTAAAGGACCTTTTTAATATAAAAAAAGATTTTGACAATAGAATTATAAAAATAATATAAATCCCATAAACACCACCTCTTGTACAGGTATAGGACAAGTATGTTCATCGGTATATAGAAGTAGCACCAAAAAAAATCAATCTTTTTAGATTTATTTAATCATTAGCGTTACATTTGTGCAACGATTTTACTTAATGGAGCGAATCACATACAACTTACTAACTAAGTTCTCTTTCTAAAAACATTATATACAAAATTCACGTATTCGATATAATCTTTAATTTTTTGACAATTACATCAATTTATGGTATAATTAAATTGTATTAAGTAGTAATTTTATTTAAGGAGGAATTATATTATGAAGGGTTTTATGAATGCAAATTTTGCTAGTAAAAGTAAATTAGATAAATTAACAGGAATGAAGGTAAGTTATCCTGTTGATCCTAGAGAAGAAAATGCAATGATGGAAAGAGCAGGATTTACAATCGATAGAGAAAATGCGATTTATGTAAGGGAAGGATTTGGAGCATTTCATAGTAATGTTAATGAAAAGATACAAAGTATCGATGATTTAAGAAGTTATACAGACAAACTTTTGAGAACAAATCCGTATTCTGAAATTGTTAGACTTATTGATGAAGAAGGATATGAATTTGTCTTAGGCCCTGGATCACCTGATGGTTTAGGACTTCCTGGATTATATTGTAAAAATTATAAAGAAATTATTGAAAAAGAAAAGGCGGCTAAGAAAGCAGCTAAAAAAGAACAAGGTGAAAGATAAATAAATAAAATAATAACATCTAAATTTTGTACTGAACCCAAAAAATTGGACATTTTTTGATTAGGTATTAGGTAGCTTGGGAATGAACTCTGTATTGTATAGGGCTCATTCCTTTTAATTTACCCTTTATCCTTTTATTATTATAATAATCTATATATTCTATTATATCTGTTTCTAATTCTTCTATTGTTTTATATTCTTTCATATAAAATAATTCTGATTTTATTAATCCAAAGAAATTTTCTGCTAATGAGTTATCTAAACAATTCCCTTTTCTAGACATACTTTGTCTAATTCCTTTTTCTTTTAATAAATGTTGATATTGCTTCATTTGATATTGCCAGCCTTGATCTGAATGTAATATCAAATTGGTATTATCTGGTATTTTACTAAATGCCTTTTCTAACATATCTACTACTTGTGTAAATACTGGATGTTTGGATAAATTAAAACTAATTACTTCTCCATTAAACAAATCTACTATTGGTGATAAATATAGTTTCTCATTATGTACCTTAAACTCTGTTACATCTGTAACCCATTTTTGATTTGGCTCTTCGGTTTTAAAATCTCTATTTAAAAGATTATCACATATTTTTCCTATTTTACCTTTATATAATTTATATTTTTGCACTCTTACGAAGCATTGCAAACCTAATTCTTTCATAAGTTTTCTTACCGTTTTATGATTAATACAAAAGCCTCTATTATGAAGCTCTAATGTTATTCTCCTATATCCGTATCTTCCTTTGTTTTCGTGGTAAATAGCTGTTATTTCTTCCTTTATTTCTTTATATTTATCTGGTTGTTTTAATATATTTAATTGATAATAAAATGTACTTCTTGTTATTTCTGCATATTTTAACAAAGCCTCTAACTTAAATTCATGCCTTAATTCATCTATTACAATTACTTTTTCATTTGTTTTGGCTTTGTTCTTTCCTGAACTAAGGCTTGCAATTTTTTTAAGTATGCATTTTCCATCCTAAGTCTTTGAACTTCTTCTATTAAATTTTCTTCATTCTTTTTAGACAATTTCTTTTCTCTTGGTTTTGAACTCATATTCTTTCTTCTACCACGTCGCTCTTCATAAAGTGCTTGTGGCCCTTCTTCATAATATATACGTTCCCATCTATTAACAATATCATGATGTCCTAAATTAAAATGAAATGCTGTTTCTTGTAAAGATAAATGGTTTTCATGCATATATTCTACTACATTTTGTTTAAAACTTCCACTATATGAAGACTTACAATTTTTTAATAATCCTTTTGCTCCATGTTCTTGATATCTTTTTACCCACTTTCTAACGGTTTGAACTGATGGAATATTAAAATATTTTGCAGTACTTTCAATACCAAGTTTTTGTTTATTATGATATTGAACAACCATTAATTTAAATTCATCTGAATATTTTGACATAAAATGAACCCTCCTTATTAAACTTTTTTGTCTAACAATTTGGGTTCACTTCAGAATTACAATCTCTTTTAAATATAAGTGATAATTTTAAAAACTGGTAATTGTTTATGATAGTTTTATAAAATGGCAAGATGACAATGGCATAATATACATTAGTATTTATGATTTCTTACTTAATGAAAATACCCTAAAAGAAGCTTAAATAAAACCTGTTAATGACTTAATATAAGTTATTAAATAGTCTACTGGACTATTTTTGCCTCGTTTTACTCGGCGATTCCTCTAAGCTTAATTTTAAAAAATAGTAATGAATTACTATTTTTTATGGAGCTACTGGGCAGAATCGAACTGCCGACCTACAGGTTACGAATCTGTTGCTCTACCAACTGAGCTACAGTAGCATGTATTTTAAGTATACTATAATCATTTTTTGTTTGCAATAGTTCTGCATCATTAAATTTTAAATTATGGCAATATTACAGGGCTGTCCCCGATTGTTCAAATGGAACAATTGGGGACTGTCCTTAATTTGGCATCTTTAAAAATGTTTTCCTTTTTTCTTTTTTAAGTCATCGTTTGGGTCTTCATTTGTTTCTTCAAAATTATTATTTTTTATTTTCTCTTTTGTTTCATATTGGTCTAAATACTCGTTTTTGTTTTGTTCATATTCTCCATTATTTGTTGCTTTTTCTTCTTTATTTTTTTTGCCTGCATTTAATTTATCTCTTTTAATTATTAACAATAATATTATTAAGCTTATTATTCCTGCTATAATATAGAATATTTCTTTTGCTGATAGTTTAGGCAATATTCCTTGTTTTTCTGCTTGTTGTACTGGTTTGTTTACTGTTATCTGATATGTTGTTGTTTCATCTGTTTTAGTTGATTTCAATAATATTGTTATTACATTTTCTCCATCTTGTAAATTGCTATTTCCCAAAATCTCTATTGTAGTATTTTCGTCACTTGTTGTAGCATTTACTTTTAATTCATTTATTTCACTATTGCTTAGTATAGCTGTATATGCAAATATGTCTGGTGAAAATGCTGGCTCTATGTTGATTCCTTCTATAGTTAGTGCTGATAATCTCAAACTTGATTGCACAGTTTTTTCTCTTGTAGCAGTTATTATATATGTTCTAGTTGTTCCATCTTCTGCTGTTACTAATATTTTAACTATATTATCTCCTTCTACTAATTTATCATTTCCAGAGATTTCAACTTTTGATTTGCTATCTTCTGCCTCTGCTATAATATCTAACTTTTCTATACTATTTGGAACTTTGATTGTATAGTCTGTAACATCTTTTTTAAATTCTGGTGTTAGTCCTTCTGGTTTTACTTCTAGTTTTGCTAAATTTTTGTTTGTTGATTTTTCTTCATTTTTAGGTTGTTCTTTCGGTTTTTGTTCTTCTGCTTTTGGCTGTGTTGTAGTTAAATATTCACTGTATATATACCCTGTTGAACCGTTAAATGATACCTTGCTCCAACCGTTATCGCCTTTTCCTATGCGCGTTACACTTTTGCCTGCTCCTAATGAACCTATTATTCCACTACTTGTTGACCAACTTTTTCTTACATTTACTTCCGTAGTTGCATAAACAGTTTCATTTACTGATGTGAATTTTGGTTCTGTTGGTGTAGTATTTCCACCTGCATTGCCACCTGTACTTCCTCCACCTGTTGTATTATTGTTCTGTTTTGCTTTTACGGTTACTGTATCCGTTTTAGGTTTAAGTAGATTTTCGTCTTTGACCAATTCTCCTGTTGTAGATGAAGAAATACCAGTTTCTTCATCTGGGCTAATTGTCACTGTTGCTTTTCCCACACTTTTTGCCGTAACAATTATTTTTTCATCTGCCCTTCCATCGTCAATAAAAACAGACGAAATATTAACTGAAACATTTTGACTATGCGATATATTAAACTTTCCTGTTAATCCTGTCGCTGTTATTGTTATATTGTATGACTCTCCTACTGTTACAGAATCCCTTCCAGACGTTATGCTAAAACTTGCAGCCTCTGCACTTGTACTAATTACTAATAAAATCATTACTATAGCAATAATAATACTTATTGCAACTTTTGTTTTTTTCCTTCTCATTTTTTATTTTCCTTTCGTAGAATTTTTTATATTTCTATTTTGCCTTTCCCCATTATGTAATTTTTTACTCTAACATAATCTGCTGCCGTTGTTTTCTTATCTGAATCGACATCTGCACTTTCTCTTTCTACATTGTTTAATGTTTTTTTGCCCATAATATGGTTTTTTATTTTAACATAATCTGCTGCTGTTATTCTAGCATCACCGTCTATGTCACCTTTTACTATTATTATATATTCTTTTTCTTCTATTATTACTTTATATCCTGTTCCTACATTACCCGTTTTTATCTCTTCATTACCCTTTTTAATTATTGTATTATTGTATTTTGTCTTAATGTTTTCCACTGTTGTTTTTGGCACACACATTAAATTTGTTCCATCTATCTTAAAGATGTCATTTGTATTTTCTGGCTCTTGAGGTTCTTGTGGTTTATCACTTTCTATAGGTTCAATATTTTGTTCTGAGCCACCTGCTCTTGCCACATAACCAATAATTCCATTTCCTGTAACAACTTTATCCCATGTATACCCATTTTTATTAGAAACTGCTTTTTGTGTTCTTGTTAATATTGTACCCTTTTCTACAATTGTTAGACATTTAGCGTCTATTCCTGGATTTTCTCTTATCTTAAGGCCATATTCACATACAACCTTTACTAATTCATTACCCGAGTCATCTGAACCTGAACTTACTATATTTAAATATTTTGAAGCTAAATATCCCTGCGTTCCATTGTTTAATTTTACTTTATACCAATTGTATCCATCTACACCATTGTATTGGCCTTTTTCAATTATTGTAAGTGCTTGTCCCTCTGTTAATGTAGTAATTACTGTTGTATTTGATGTTCCTGGCCCGTTTCTTAAATTTACATCTGTATTTGCAATTGCTCTTTCACTGCAATTAGTTATGTCACTAATTCGCTTTATATAAGTTGAATTAATATATCCCTTTGTTCCATTTGCTAATACTACTTTGTCCCATCTTATTCCATCATTTGTAGAAACTCCTATTTCTATTCTTAATATTTTTGCTCCTTTTTCTAGTGTTGCTATATTTGTTGCTGAACTTTTTGCTTCTTTTTTTATGTCGGCTTTTGAATTAAGTTCTACATTTTGTGTTACAATTGTTTGACTTCCTGGATATGGGCAATTCTGTTTTGGCATGTTCTCATATACTGGTATTAAAAAATTAAATGGTATCTCATTACTTGTATTTATAAATCCAAGCTTTTTGTAAGCACCTCTTACTTCTTCACCTTCAGTTTTTGCAGCTGATACATTTTGCATATATTGGTGATAATATAACTCTGTTTCATAGTCATCTACAACATCAAATTTTTGTAAATATAATGTAGATTGTCCATATTGTATGTATTCTTTTGCAATAAATTTTGCTCCTCCATGTATTGCTTTTTCCGGTGAAGACCATCCATTATTTTTGGCATATTTTAATCCGTTAGCCATAATGTCACTTCCTGTAGCGCCAATATTAAAGAAGTTATAATATCCTCTGTATGTCGAATTATAATTACCTGAAACCATTGCAGTTCCTGTTGTTCCTTGTTCTTGCAATATCCTACTTGCTAAATGATATGGACTAACATTATATGTTTTACCTGCTTCCATTATAATCTGTGCATAAGATTTATTTATTGTAGCTTGTTTTCCATTTGTATCTATATAATTAATACTATTTCCCTGTAGATATTTACAATTTGCCAAAATACTATTTACTCCTGAAATCGTGTGTAATTCTGCATTATATCCAAGTTCTTCAAATTGAAATATGTAATCTTCATAAAGGAAATTTCTAGGATCCATGTAATATGAAACTGCTACTTCTGAAGCGCCCTTCCATCTTCCCTCATCATATGTTTTTTTATTTGCTTCGCAGTATGCACAAAGCCATTCTCCCTTTCTATCTGCTGGGACTAAATTTCTGCTATGTGCTTCTGTTGTTTCATTTTTTATAACTTGATTCCAGTCAAGCCCTGTAAAAAATATTGTATATGTCCATGTTGGATGTTGCTTTTTTAAGTTGTTAATTAACTCCGTATATCCTGGATAATTTACAAGTTTATTGGTTTTGCTCTCTGGCTCTTTGTATTGAGCAGCATCAACCTTATGTGGTAAAATATTTATTATAAAAAATGATAATATTATCATTACTATTAACATACTAATTATTTTATACATTCTTCTCAATTATTACACCTCATTTGTTATTATTCGACAAATAAAGTATAACATTGTTATTTTTTTTAGTCAATTGATATAAAGAAAAAGTAATATAATTGTAACAAAAATTTATTTTTTCATTTTATTTACAATTTACTACTTGTTGCCTTAGATAGTTATTATTTCTTTAATTCACTTATATAATATTAATATATGCAAAATGAAAAAAATATGTTACAATATCAGCGGAGGTTTTTGTATGAATAAAATCGAATTATTATCTCCTGTTGGAGATTGGGATTGCTTATTAGCCGCAGTTCAAAATGGTGCGGATAGTGTGTATTTTGGTTCTACTCTGTTTAATGCTAGAGCTTCTGCAAATAATTTTGATGTTCCCACATTAAAAAAAGCTATACAATACTGTAAGTTAAGAAACGTAAGAACTTTTTTAACTTTAAATATTTTAATTAAAAACTCTGAATTTAATGATGCCATTAATTTAGCTCAAAAGGCTTATGAATTTGGCATTGATGCCTTAATTGTACAAGATCTTGGGCTTGCAAGATATTTAATTAAGAATTTTCCGGATATGCCTATTCATGGCAGTACTCAAATGTCAATACATAATTTAGAAGGTGTTTTAGAATTACAAGATTTAGGTTTTAAAAGGGTTGTTCTTGCGCGTGAATTACCATTAAATGAAATTCAATACATATGTAAAAATTCTAAAATAGAAATAGAAACTTTTATACATGGTGCTCTATGTATTTCTTATTCTGGTCAATGCTTGTTTTCCAGCATTATTGGTGGACGTTCTGGCAACAGGGGCAAATGTGCAGGTCCTTGTAGGTTGCCTTATGAACTTTTAAACCATAATAACGTTTCAAATAAAGAAACAACAATGGATAAAGGTTATCTATTAAGTCCAAAAGACTTATGTACCCTTGACTATTTACCTCAGTTAATTGATGCTGGTGTAAAATGCTTTAAAATTGAAGGAAGATTAAAAAGTCCAGAATATGTTGCAACTGTAACTAGAATATATCGTAAATATATAGATAAAATATTAAATAAAGAAGATTATATTGTTGAAGACTCTGATATGAAACAGCTGTTGCAAATATTTAATAGAGGTGGCTTTTCTAGTGGACATCTTTCAGATTCACCCAATAAAAACCTGATTTTCAAAGAAAGACCTAATAATATCGGCTTATTCCTTGGAAATATTAGCAAATTTAGCAGCAATAAAGGGCATATTACTTTAACATTAAATGAGGATTTGGCAATTGGAGATACTATTTATACAGAAAAAGAAGATTCTAAATATACTGTTTCAGAACTGATGCAGAAAACATTAAATCTTACACATGCTAAGGCTGGCACAAGAGTTACAATTGGTAGAATGAAAGGTAATATATCTGTTGGAGATAAATTGTACAAATTAAATAGCAAAGAATTGCTAAATACTGCTAGACTTTCTTATACAAATTGTGAAAATAAAAAAATAAATATTAATGCAAACGTTATAGTTAAAAAAAGAATTCCTATAAGCATATCTGTTAACTATAACAATTCTGTTATATCTGTTTCTTCAGATGTTGTCCCTATTCCTGCAATTAACTCCCCTATAACTTCTGAAAGAATTATAAAGCAGATTTGTAAAACTTCAAATACGCCATTTAATTTTAAAACAGTAAATGTTCAACTTGATGATGGATTGTTTATTCCTAATATAAGTGTTTTAAATGAACTAAGACGCAATTTGTTATTAAAACTACAAGAGCATATATTGGCTGAAAGTGCAAGGACATCTAATTTTGAATTAAATAATATTACTTTGCCATATAATATTCTAAAATCCGAAAAGAATAATAATAAAAAAATATCAATCTTACTAAGAAATATTAATTCTGACACGGATTACTCTATTTTAGATTTTAAAAATATAAGTAGCTTATATATTCCTTTAAAATGTTTTGTAAATAAAAAATTGGAAAAAACATTAGTATTTTTATCAGATAAAGTAAATACATATGTATACCTACCATCTGTAATAAAAAACAATTATAAAAATATTATAAAGAAATATTTGGAAGATATTATACAAAAATACAAAATTAAGGGATTTGTTATTTCTAACTTATCAAATTTGAAATTTTTAGAAGGCTATAAAAGCAATTTTGAGATAATAGGAAATTCATCTTTAAATATATTTAATAATTATTCTATAAAAGAATGCGCTGAATATGGAATAAATAAAGTAACTCTTTCAAGGGAATTAAGTAAAACAGAACTAGAAGATATTCTTAAATATAATCTTGATATAGATACTGAACTGATTGTTTATGGAACTTTACCTATAATGTCTTGCAATTACTGCTTTTTAGGAAAATCAAATATGTGCTATCCTGAATGTAAAAGACTTTGCTCTGACGACAACTCTTATTACTTAAAAGACAGATTAGGCTTTAAATTTAGAATAGTTTCAGATAACATTCAATCAATTACATCTATTTTTAATAGCAAAATTTTATCAATTTCTCCTAAGACATTTAATGTTTCGTCTGTTAGAATAGATATATTAGACGAAAATGTAACCACAGTAAATAAGATAATTGAAACTGTAAAATCAGGAAAATCATTTGAAGGTAAAGAATAC
>ULWL01033932.1_pt1 | contig 10304 bp, 9 predicted proteins | sample 1960171 | NCBI WGS metagenome assembly ULWL01 (sample SAMEA4835807, study PRJEB28245) | human gut metagenome | biome: gut microbiome; material: fecal sample | place: Denmark | collected 2008 | reverse complement strand
ATTAGTTTTGAACTTCTTTCATCTACTTCAAAAACGGCTATTTCTTCTGTTATTTTGTTTTTAAGAGATGCTTTTGTAAGCAAACTGCATGCTATTCCAGAATTTAGGTTTGATCCTAATCTGTTATTTAATACATTAAAACCATTTTCAATTAATATATCATTTATCATATTACATACTGTGGTTTTTCCATTTGTTCCTGTTACTGCAATGATTTTTTTTGGTTTATCTATTTGCTCTAAAAAATCTGGGCATATCTTAATTGCAATTTTGCCTGGCATATATGAAGCATTTCTTTTTAATAATTTTAGAGCATGAACAGCAAGTTTTGAAACGTAAAGTGCTGTGTAAAACCTGAATTTACTCATATAAATAAGTCCTTTCTATACATTAAATTTGAAAAGTACTATATCTCCATCTTGCATAATATATTCTTTTCCTTCTGAACGAACTAAGCCTTTTTCCTTTGCTGCTACCATTGAGCCTTCTTTCATTAAATCATCAAATGAAACTATTTCTGCTTTTATAAATCCTCTTTGTATATCTGAGTGAATTTTTCCTGCAGCCTCTGGTGCTTTTGTTCCTTTTTTTATTGTCCAGGCTCTTACTTCTGGTTCACCTGCTGTTAGGAATGACATTAGTCCGAAGTAAATCGTAACTTTCTCTTATTACTGTATCTAAACCTGATTCTTTTAAGCCAAGTGCTTCTAACATTTCTTGTTTATCTGTATCATCTAGGCTTGATAATTCTTCTTCTATTTTTGCACAAAGTGGAATACATTTTGTATTTTCTTCTTTGGCAATTTCTTTTACTTTATTAACATTTACATCATTTTCAACATCTGCTAGTTGGTCTTCTTCAACATTTGCTATGTAGATTATTGGTTTTGATGTTAGCAAGAATAAATCTTTTACTGTGTCTTTTTCTTCATCTGTAAGTTCTACTTGTCTTGCTGGTTTTCCATTATCTAATAGTTCCTTTATTTTCTTTAATGCATCTATTTCAATTTGATATTTTTTATCAGCTTTTAACATTTTTGTAGCTCTATCAAGCCTTTTATCAACTGTTTCCATATCTGCAAAGATAAGTTCTAAATTAATTGTTTCTATGTCTCTTTTAGGATTAATATTTCCATCAACATGAACTATGTTTTCATCTTCAAAGCATCTTACAACCTCAGCTATTGCATCAACTTCTCTTATATGTGATAAGAATTTGTTTCCAAGTCCTTCACCTTTGCTTGCTCCTTTAACTAGTCCTGCAATATCAACAAATTCAATAACTGCGTGTGTTGTTTTTTGTGGGTGATACATTTGGGTTAATTTATCTAATCTTTCGTCTGGAACTGCTACCATTCCAACATTCGGTTCGATTGTACAGAATGGATAATTTGCACACTCTGCTCCAGCTTTTGTTATACTATTAAACATTGTACTTTTTCCAACATTTGGTAATCCAACTATTCCTATTTTCATAACTTAAAGTCTCCTCTTTTTCTTTTTTTACTTGGTATATTATATACTATTTTTGGGATTTATTCAATAAATTTAGCGTAAAAAATGGAATGAAATAAATCATTCCATTTTATTTTTGTAGTTTACACGTTTTTATTTTTTAGTTCTTCATAAAAACAAGTTTTACTTACCTGAATATATGGAGCTAACCATAAGAAACCAATTCCAAATGTTAATACTGCTAGAATTGACCATCCTATGAAAGAAATCTCTAGCACAAATAAATTACCTTTGTTTCCTTGCATCATTTCTTGGCTTTTTTTAACCGCTTCTTTGCCTGATATTTCAGGTTCATCATAAGATATATATTCCGCAAGTTCAACTGAATATCTCTTTACCATTGACCAAACTAAGCATGCAATAATGGCAATTAATGCAATTATTAGTATTGCTAAATTATTTGTAGAAGCATATTTAACAGAATAACTTGTACTCATTAAGCCACTTGAAACAACTGAATAGAATGATAAAGCAAACACAATTGCGAATATTATAAGTGTTGGTACAATCATAACTAAAAACCTATTCCAAGCAATGCTCCAACTTTTCTTGAAGTTTGAGAATCCTAACTTCAAAAAGTCGAAAGTTTCAACTTCTTCTCCTCTTTTTAGTTTCATAAATGCAATTATAATGCCATAGCTTATTGGGACATTAATAATAAATTGTGTAATTGAAACAATATTGTATAGTAATCCTTCACTGTCCTCTGAATATTCTAGAATTACTTGAATTAAAAATGAAATTAAATTATATACGAAAACAATTAAAACTGCTTTTCCCCACTTTCCTGTTAAACTTTCTCTTGCTTCTTTTCTTGTATTTGTAGCTGTCATCATTTGTAATCACCTCTTTTTATAAATTTGATATTATTATAAAATAAACAAAAATAAAATTCAACATTTTTCTGCATAATTCTACAAAAATAATATTTCAAGTTTACAATATTATAAGGCATAAAGATATGATAAATATCTTTATGCCTTGTCTACTACGAAGTTTTAACCAAATAAGCTTAATTGGTTGCTTTGGCTCATGCCATCTAGGCAGCCGAATTTACTTAGCATTTCTGTTGTTGATTTTCCTATCTTGGCTTTGTATTGTAGGTCATCTATACACATGAATTTTCCTTCTTTTGCTGCTTGATATATATTTTCTGCTGCGATTCCTCCAAGGCCTGCTATACTAGATAGTGGTGGCCTTATTTTACCATCTTCTATTTGGAATTTATTGCTATGTGATTTGTATAAATCTATTGGTAAGAAGTCAAAGCCTCTTTCATAGAATTCTAGCACTATTTCTAGTATTGTGTACATTCCTTTATCTTTTTGTGTTGCATTGTTTCCTTGCTGTTCTATTTCTTTCATTTTTGCTTTTACTTTTTCTTTTCCATGTATCATGAATTCACTATCAAATTCATCTGCTCTTATTGAAAAGTATGCTGCGTAGTATGCAAGTGGAATATGCACTTTGAACCATGCAATTCTAAAAGCCATTGTTACATACGCTACTGCGTGTGCTTTTGGGAACATGTATTTTATTTTTTTACATGAATCTATATACCATTCTGGAACTCCATGTTCTCTCATTTCTTCCTTATACTCTTCCCACTTTGGTTCTGCACCTTTTGCTACTTTTCCTTTACGAACTGCTTCCATTATTTTAAATGAATGGTTTGGATCTAGTCCTATTTTTATTAGGTATGTCATTATGTCATCTCTTGTACATATTGCATCACTTAGTGTTGCTGTTCCTTCTTTTATTAATGTTTGTGCATTGTTTAGCCATACATCTGTACCATGTGATACTCCTGATATTCTTATTAACTCCTCAAATGTTGTTGGTTTTGTATCAACAAGCATGTCTCGTACGAATTTTGTTCCAAATTCTGGTACACCAAATGAACCAACTTGTGAATTTATTTGTTCTGGAGTTACTCCAAGTGCCTTTGTTGAGCTAAATAGAGACATTGTTTCTTTATCATCTAGTGGTATTGTTTTTGGATCTACTCCTGTTAAATCTTGTAACATTCTTATTACTGTTGGATCATCATGACCTAGCATATCTAGTTTTAGCAAGTTTTTATCTATTGAGTGATAATCAAAGTGTGTTGTAATTATATCTGAATTTGGATCATCTGCTGGGTGTTGTACTGGGCAAAATTCATATATTTCTCTACCATGTGGAACAACTATTATTCCTCCTGGATGTTGACCTGTTGTTCTTTTTACTCCAACACAGCCATCTACAAGCCTTGATATTTCTGCATTTGTTATTGGTATGTTTCTTTCTTCATAATATTTTTTTACATATCCATAGGCTGTTTTTTCTGCCATTGTTCCTACTGTTCCGGCTTTAAATGTTTTTCCTTTCCCAAATATAACTTCTGCATATCTGTGTATTTTCCCTTGATATTCTCCAGAGAAATTCAAGTCTATATCTGGCTCTTTATCTCCATTGAAACCTAAGAATGTTTCAAATGGTATATCCATTCCATCTTTGCAAAGTTTTTGTCCACATTTTGGACAAAGTTTATCTGGTAAGTCTACCCCGTTTTTTATTCCATAATCTGTAAAATCTGAATATTTGCATTTTGGGCATCTATAGTGTGGTGGAAGTGAGTTTACTTCTGTTATTCCAAGCATATTGGCTACAAATGATGAACCAACTGAACCTCTTGAACCAACTAAGTATCCATCTTCGTTTGATTTTAAAACTAGTCTTTGTGCAATTATGTATAATGTTGAGAAACCGTTTTTAATAATTGAGTCTAGCTCTCTTTTTAACCTTGCTTGTACTATTTCTGGAAGTGGATCTCCATAAAGTTCTTTTGCCTTATTTTCACAAGTTTCTTTTATTTCTTCTTCTGCCCCTGGTATTACTGGTGGGCATTTTTCTTTTGAAATTGGGCATACATTTTCGCAAAGGTCTGCTATTTTGTTTGTGTTTGTAACAACTACTTCGTAAGCTTTTTCTGGTCCTAAGTATTCAAATTCTTTTAGCATTTCTTCTGTTGTTCTAAAGTACAATGGTGCTTGGTTATCACAATCTGAGAAGCCTTGGCCTGCCATTAGTATTCTTCTATATACTTCATCTTGTGGGTCCATAAAGTGAACATCACATGTTGCTACTACTAATTTCCCAAATTTTTCTCCTAATTCTACTATTTTTCTATTTATGTTTTTAAGTGCTTCTTCATCTGGAACTGTGCCATCTCTTATAAGGAAGTTATCGTTTCCAAGTGGTTGAATTTCTAAGTAATCATAATACTGAGCGATTTTTTCTATTTTTTCTTCTGGCTTGTTATGTAGAATTGCTCTATATAGCTCTCCTTGTTCACAAGCACTTCCTAATATTAGTCCTTCTCTATATTTTTCAAATACGCTTTGAAGTACTCTTGGTCTTTTGTGGAAGTATTGTATGTGTGATACTGATATTAATTCATATAAATTTCTTAATCCTTTTTGTGTTTGTGTAAGTATTATTGCATGATATGGTTTAACCTTTTTCCAGCCATCTTCTCCTTCTGGTATTTCATCATCTGGAACAAAATATGCCTCAACACCATATATAACTTTTATATCTAATCCTAAGTCATCAACTGCATGTTTTGCTTCTGGAAAAGCTTGTACAACACCATGGTCTGTAATTGCAACCGATTTCATTCCCCATGATGCAGCTCGTTTTATTAGTTCTTTTGCTGGTGTAATAGCATCCATTTGGCTCATTTGGGTGTGCATGTGTAGTTCTACACGTTTTGTCATGCTATTATCCTGTCTTGTAATTTCTGCTTGTGGTGGCAATTCTATTACTACATTTGCAATTACTCCAAGCTCTTTTGCAAAGTTATCATAAGCTGCATTCCCTTGTAGTTTTACTCTTATTTTTGGTTTGATTCTTGCCATAACTTTTTGAACTTTTTCTGGTTCAACGAATGATTTACAAGTAATTGTGCTTGTTCCATCGTATACATCAAACATTACTAAAGTTTTGCCATTTTTTAATTCTCTTGAATCAGTTCTTATTACTTTTCCTTGCAAAGCAACTTTTCCGTAATCTGCTGTTAAGTCTTTTATTTTTACAATTTGCTCCTTGATATTTGCACTTCTTCCAATGATTAAAGGTGTTTCCTCTTCTGGCTCTTCCTCTATAGTTCCAGCACTTTTTTCTGCTTTTTGCTCTTGTTTTAATTCTTGAGCTGCCTTTTTATTTTCTTCTGCAATAAAGTTCATATTATTTATCATATTTTTACAAACATTATCTTGCAATTCTTCTAATAGATGGCGTTGCTCATTTATTTCCTCTGCTGAAATATTTTCATTGTATGTAACTCTATATTTCCTGCCATATACATTCATAAATAGCTTTTCTAAAACACTATCTACTGAATATGCATGTAAAAACTCTGAGCTTTTGCTTTTCAAATTGATTTCTGCACTGTTCTCATCTAAGCAAATAGTGCTTCCTTTTAAAATTGATTTTGTGATTGGGAATTTTGAAGATACATATTTTATAATGTCATTCCAATCATCTTCAAGTGTGTGAATTAGCTCAAGTTTTTCTGGATATTTTACATCAATTATTATTGTCTGAATGTTAAATCTTGTTGATAAATAAGATTCAAAATCAGCTAATTCTTGAACTTTTAGCTGATTTTGACTTAAAATATCTACCTCTAACTTGTTGCTTTTTTTATATAAATTCATTTTTTGAATTTGTGCTTCTTGAATATTACTTTCTTTTTTAAAATCTTGAAATACGTCTTTTATAACCTTTTGCATCTTTTTCATGCTCCCTCTTTTTCTCTTGCTTGGGTGTATTATATCATATTTTTATGAAAATGGAACATGGAAAGAAAAAAAATTTTATTAATTTTTTTCTTTCCGTTTTCTTGACTTTCTGTAAAATATATGTTATTATATTTTTAGCGAAAGCAAATGTTCTTTGCTTGGAATGAGTTATTAGTTGAATATGTGTATCACAGCTACACATATTCTTTTTTTATAAAAAAACAGAGTAGCCACAGCAACTACCCTGTTTTTGGATTATGTATTTCTACTCTAATCCCTGCTTTGTTCTTTTTGCTCTTTTGCTTTCATAGTTTCTTCCTTTTCTTTCAAAAGCATTTCTACTAATCGCAAAATTAACTCGGAACTTGTCATTAGTTACACCCCCTTTCTCCTTTTCAAGTGAAAGGTTGGTATTATTTTATATTATTATTTACAAAAAGTCAACATATTACTGTAATAAAATTTTTCTTAATTCGTCCATATTTTCTGCAATGTAGTCTGCTCCTGCTGTTTCTAGTTCTTTCTTTGTTCCAAATCCATAAGTTACGCCTATTGATTTTAAATTATTTGCTTTAGCTCCTAGAATATCGTAGTTTCTATCTCCTACCATAATACATTCTTCTAATTTAAAATTATTTATATTGTCTAATGCAAATTTTATTACATCTTTTTTTGCATTTCTTGTTCCATCTAAAGTGGCTCCTGATACAAAGTAAAAGTATTGTTTTAGATTGTATTTTTCAAGTATTTTATTCGCATAAGGTTCTGGTTTTGATGTGGCTAGAAGAACATTTTTTCCGTTTTGTTTTAAGTCTCTAATTAATTCATCAATTTCTTTATATAGCTTAGTTTCCCAGACTCCCGTTTTTTCATAAAATTCTCTGTACTTCTCTATTGCATACTTGGCTTGCTCTTTTGTAAGATTATAGTAGTTTACAAATGTATCTTCTAATGGTGGTCCTATAAATTTTTCTAGGCTTGTTCTGTCTTGAACTTCTATATCAAAGTGTTTTAATGTATATACAAACCCATTAATTATTCCCTCTCTTGAATCAATTATTGTTCCATCTAAATCAAATAGTATATTTTTAAACATAAATTACCTCACTTCTTTTTTAGAGATTATAACATAAAAATGTGATAAAGTACATTTTTTTATAGAAAAAGCAAATTTATATTACTATCCCAATTTGTATATCTTATCTGAAATCTTTTCTGCAAATTCTATATCGTGAGTTACTATAAGAATTGCTTTGCCTTGACTTGCTAAGTCTTTTATTATGTTATATATTTGCTTTACAAGTTTTGGATCTAGTGCACTTGTTGGTTCATCCAAGCATAATATTTTTGGGTTTGTAGCAATAGCTCTTGCTATTGCTACTCTTTGTTTTTCTCCTCCTGATAATTCATAAGGGTATGAATTTTCTTTGTCTTGCAAAGATAGTTTGGCTAATATTGTTTTTGCTTGGCTCACTGCTTCAGCTTTGCTTTTTCTTAAAATCTTGGTTAATGGCAATGTTATATTTTGTAATACTGTATATTGTGGAAATAGGTTGTAATCTTGAAATATTAAACCTATTTCTAAATTTGCTTGTTTGGAAATATTCTTTTTATTAACCTTATTATTAATTATTATTTTGCCTTTTTCCAGGGTTTCAAGTCCATTTATACACCTTAAGAGTGTTGATTTTCCTGCTCCTGATGGTCCTATTATCGATATTATTTCGCCCTTCTTTACAGCTAATGAAAAATTATCTAGTACTTTTTTATTATTATAGCTTTTACTTACATTTTTAACTTCTAAAACATTCATTTTTCTCACCTATAATACTCAAGTTTCCTTTCTGTGTAATTAAATATTAGTGTTAATATCATACTTATAATTAAATATATCAATCCTGCTATTAATAACGGTATTATTGAAAAGCTGTAATTGGCTTGTTTCTGGGCAAAAGCGAATAATTCAGTTACTCCAACTACTTGAGCAAGTGATGTATCTCTTACTAGTGTTATTACTTCATTTGATATTGATGGAAGTATTCTTTTTACAACCTGCGGTAGTATTATTATGAAAAAGGTTTGCAATTTGCTAAATCCTAGCGTAAAAGAAACTTCCCATTGTCCTCTTGGTATGCTTTCTATGCCTCCTCTAAAAATTTCACCAAAATATGCTGCATAGTTTAAAGTAAATGCTATTATAACAGCTACAAATCTATTATATGAAACTTTAAATAAATAATATGGTGCAAAATATATACATATTATTTGCAATAATAGTGGTGTTCCTCGCATTATTAATATATAAGTTTTTGTAAGAATTGATATTATTTTATTTTTTGATAGACTTAAAACCGATATAATTATTGCAAGTGGGATTGCCAATATTAATGTTAAACTAAATATTTTTAATGATACAGTTAATCCTTGCAATAAAATTTTTGTTAGTTTTATTAAATAATTTATATCCATTTTTATCACCCTATTTTATTGTTGTAACATCTTTGCCAAACCAGGTTGTAGAAATTTTTGCAAGTGTTCCATCTATTTTCATTTCTTGTAATATTTCATTTACTTTACTACAAAGTTCTGTATCTTGCTTTCTAAAGCCAATGGCGTATTGTTCTTCTTCTAATGCTTCATTTAAGATTCTATAGTTTTTGTTGTTTGAAGCTATGTAATAGTTTGCTAAGACCTCATCTACAAATACCACTTCTATTTGGTTTGTTTCCATATCCATAAATGCTGTAATATTATCTGCATATGATATTACTTGCTTTGCTTGAGAATAAATTTTAGAAGTTTCTAATGCCTCTTCTGCACTAGAGCCTGATTGTACACCAATGTTTTTTCCTGTTAAATCTTCTAGTTTTTGAATATTACTCTCATTTTTTACTACAAATATCATTCTATTTGTCATGTATGAATTTGAAAGACTCATTGCCTCTTTTCTTTTTTCATTAATAGACATTCCATTCCAAATACAGTCTATGTTGTATGAATTAAGCTCTTGCTCTTTTGCATTCCATGAAATTGGTTGTATTACAAGTTGCACTCCAAGCCTATTACATACTTCTTTTGCCACATCAATATCAAAGCCTACAATTTCATTATCCTCATTTCTATATCCCATTGGTGGAAAGCTATCATCTAGCCCTAGAATGAAAGTATTTTTGTTTAAAATTCTACTTAAAGAATCTCCTGTTTCCTTTGTTTTTGTTTTAGTTGCAAAAATTACCGCAACACTTGCAATTATTATAATTGCTAAAATTAAAATCAACTTATTTTTCATATAAAAATCCTCCTTTAAAATTTCAAGAGAGTTTGCTTTAAATTTTTAGAGCTGGCCAGCTTAAATTTAGAGCAATCAAAAAAACCTTATGGCACTTCTACCATAAGGTTTCTACTCTTAGGCACAAGCACCAAAAGCCTGTGCCACATATATGACACAAGCTAATTTTTATGATGCTCGTTTCTAAAAATTACTTCTATTTTCATAGTTATCTCTCCTAACTATTATTTATGATAACATGGATTGGCAGAATTTGTCAACACTTTGAAACAATTCTTGTTATTTTAATTTTTATGCAAATGAAAAATTCAGCATTTCAAACAAAATTTCCGGATTATTTGTCTTGTTATCTTGTTGTCTTCAAATCTATTTATCCCAAAACATTTTTTACCTAAGTCTTTTATTGATGCTCCACAATGATATAAAATCTTGTTATCTATAATTATAAATCTATCGTGAAACTTATTGCTTTTTATTACTTGGAGATATGGATATTCACTGTTGAATTTTTTTATGTCTAACTCTGTTATTTTACATTTATCTGTTGTTATAATTATTACTTCAATATCTTTTTTCTTTTTAGATAGCATTGAAAGTAAGCTTTCATCTATATAGTTATCAATTATCACTATCTTTTCTTTGGCTGTTTTGATTATATCTATTATTAGGCTATATTGCAACACCTTGTTCTGTAAATACATACGGCATATATC
>ULWL01017167.1_pt1 | contig 10343 bp, 8 predicted proteins | sample 1960171 | NCBI WGS metagenome assembly ULWL01 (sample SAMEA4835807, study PRJEB28245) | human gut metagenome | biome: gut microbiome; material: fecal sample | place: Denmark | collected 2008 | reverse complement strand
TGTGAATGACTTGTTTTATGAGTCTTCAACAATATACCAGGGTGTGAAATATATGACACTACTTATTGTTTTAGTTGTTCTTGTTGTCATCGTATTATGCGTTGTATCTGCCTATAATAAACTGGTACATTTACGCAATAAATGTGATGAAGGTTATGCAACAATGGACGTGTATTTGAAAAAACGTTTTGATTTGATTCCTAATTTGGTAGAGACTGTGAAAGGGTACGCAAAACATGAAGCGGATACTTTAGAAGCTGTTATTGCCAAACGTGCGAAAGCCAAAAGCGATGATGAAGTGATGAAATCAGAAGGTCAAATCAGTGGGGCAATTCGGAATATTTTTGCGGTTGCGGAAGCCTATCCAGATTTGAAAGCGAATACGAACTTTATTGATTTACAAAATCAATTAAAAGCTATCGAAGATGATATTGCGAATGCACGTAAATACTACAATGCGCTTGTTCGTGAATACAACGATGCGATTATGAGCGTGCCAACCAATATTATTGCTGGTTTATTCCACTTTGATAAACGTGCGATGTTTGAAATTACGGATGATAAAGAGAGAGAAAATGTGCAAGTTAAATTTTAAACGACTTCTCGCAAGTTTTTTTGCTCTTCTCTTGTGCCTAAGCCCGGTTGTTGTACAAGCGGATGAAGCGGGGTATACGATTCAAGACTATGCCGTGCAAGCAACCTATCATTCCAATAATACGATTTCAGTGAATGAGACGATTGCGGTGAATTTTACAGAATCCAGACATGGGATTTATCGCAACATTCCTTTAAATATGTATGTGGGTTTTACGGATGAAGAAAAGGCTGAACAAAGTCGTGAGATGGAACAATATCGTCTTCAAGTAAAAGATATTCAAGTCAAAAAAGATGCCTTTGAGACAAGTGAGGAAGATGAAAATAAAGTAATTCAAATCGGGGATGCCAATCAAACGGTTCTTGGTTTACATACCTATAAGCTCTCTTATACGATTGTGATTCCGCAAGATTACCGAGAAGCATATGATTTTATGTATTATTCCATTCTTGGCTCTAATTGGAATACTTCCATTCAACACTTTCAATTTCATGTGAATTTTGAGAAAGCTCTGACAGAGAAAGAGGTTAATCAATTCCATGTCTTTAGTGGTAACCTGGGCCAAACAAATAATGCATTAAATGTGCAATACAATCTGACTAAAGATAGTTTATCTGGACAGGCAGATAATATTGGACCAAATCAAGCAATTACTTTATATGGAAGATTGCGTAAAAACTATTTTGTGGGAGCTAAACAGCCAAACACACTGCCTACTTGGATTTGTTCTGTCTTAGCTGCAATTTGTGCTCTAATTGTTCTATATAATGAATTGAAAAGACGCAAAGCGCATGTAACTCCAGTAGTTTCGTTTTATCCACCAGAAGATCTGGATCCTGCACAAGTGGGATATATCATTGATGAAAGCAGTGATATGGTTGATCTGATGGCATTGATTCCCTATTGGGCAGATGCCGGGTATTTAACCATTGAAGAAAAAGAAAACGATACAATTTTACATAAAGTAAAAGAATTAGAAAAAGTTCCCCTTTATCAACAGATGATTTGGGATGGCTTGTTTAGTGGTAAAGAAAAGCGTTCTATGAATAAACTAACGAAACGTTTTGCCGAAAAGATGGAAGCTTCCAAAGAAGCTTTGGCAGATGTCTTTACGGGAAAGAAGGCATTATCTCAAACAAGTGGCAGTCTTGCGCTAGCCGTTTTTGCGATTCTTTTATTGAGTGTTAGTGTTCTAACTAATAGTAAAATCCGCTTGTTGAGTGGTTTGATTTATGCCGTCTTGGTTCTATGTTTTAGCTTTTTAGCTTTTGCGATGAACTATGTTGGCGGTATCAAGCAAACTTTCCAAAAGTCGAAAATGACGATTGCAATCAAAGTCTTGTCTATTCTTGTCTTTTTGGTCTTGTTGATTGCTCTGGTTGATGAAAAGAATCGTATGATGGGTATTTTACCAACCGCTTGGTTGTTGTTTGTAGCAATTCTGGTTTTTGCATCGATTTTCTTTATCCAGCGACTTCATACGCCAAGTGAATATTGGTTAAGTCAAGCTGGTCCTTTGTTGGGATTTAAAGAGTTTATCGAAAAGGCAGAATTAGATCAACTCGAAAAGCTTTCGCAAGAAAATCCACAATATTATTATCGGGTTATTCCGTATGCGATGGTTTTTGGCTTATCCAAAACATGGGCTGAAAAATTTACGAATATTCCTTTGGAACCGCCGACTTGGTATACACCATATTCGAATCAACCATATTCGGCATGGATGTATTATGCGATGTTAGATCAAGGCATTTCGATGCCGGTTCAAGATCGTATCGCCAGTTATCAAGAAGCGCAAATGAAGTCAGCTACTTCCTCTTCTTCGGGATCCTTTGGTGGATTCTCTGGTGGCGGCGCCGGTGGCGGTGGCGGCGGAAGCTGGTAAATATAAAAAAAGGCAGCATGTGCTGTCTTTTTTAGTGAAAGAGAAAAAATCCGATTCCGCCAAATAGCCAACCAAACAAGATTCCCACAACAACATCGCGAATCCAATGTACACCCATAAGTACCCGACATAGTCCAATCAATATTGTAAAGAGTAATAAACAAGCTCCCAGGATTGGATGAAGGGTATAAAAAGCAATGGATAAGATAGCTGCACTAAAAGCATGGCGACTAGGAAAGCTTTTGCCTTTTGTATCTTTTGGTTCGAGGGCAGGAACGGGTAAAACTTCATAAGGCCGAGGCCAATTTAATTTTGCCCGCAATAGCGTTTCGGTCAAAAAACCGATGGCTGGTACGCCAATAAATGCCCATATTCTTGCATCGTGTTTTATAAACAATAGGCCAACGGAAACGATATAGGCAAGATAGATCGCATCACTTAAAATGTGGCAGAGCGTAATTATGGCTTTAGAAAGTGTGGGACGCGCTTTTAACCACTTGTATTTTTTGATATACCAGGAAGCATTCATAGTTCTAGTTTATTACACTTTGGATAAAAAGTCTTGACTCTTTTCTTATCAAAAAAGGGGCTTTGTGCTATCCTGTAGATGGACTTTACTATGAATCAAGAACTCAAGCCATGGCGCTTGGATGATCGACAAGCTTTTGCGGATTTATGCAATGCGACAAACCATGCTTATCTCACGATGGATTTTCCTGTTCCGATGCGGCAAGCCGATGCCCGCTGGTGGTTGGAATATGCCGTAGGCAATGATGGAATTACGGGTGTCTTTCGTGCGGTTTATGTGGATGGCGAAATTGTTGGTCAAGTGTATCTGCGGAAAATGGAACAAGCGAAAGAGCAAATTTCCTTTTTTATTAAAAGAGCGTATGAGGGACAGGGTATTATGACCCAAGCTGTTTCTGATCTTTTAGAAGAAATCAAAGAAGGAAATTGGGATCCTGTGGTTTATGCCGAAGTTTACGCAAAAAACCATCGCAGTATTCGGGTTCTTGAAAAGAATGGCTTTATTCGTACAGCGATAAAAAAGCATGTCTTATTATGTAAAGATGGTTCCTTATCGGACCAATATACGTTTGAAAAGAAAATCTGACAGAACAATTGTTTTGTCTTTTTTGTTTTAAAAGGGGGAAATTGAATGAAGAAAGAGATGGATATGTTACATGGGCCATTGGCATCAAAAATATTATTGTTTGCGATTCCATTAGCCTGTACAGGGATTTTGCAGCAACTCTTTAATGCGGCAGATGTCATGGTTATTGGTCGCTTTGTTGGCAAACATGCCATGGCAGCGGTTGGAAGTAACAGTGCTTTTATTGGTTTGATGGTCAATTTGTTCGTAGGTATTTCTTTAGGGGCCAATGTCATTATTGCGCGCTATACTGGACAAGGAAATAAAGAAAAAGTGCATCAAGCGGTTCATGTGGCCATTTTAGTTGCCCTGATTGGTGGCATCATTATGACGGTTGTAGGAGAAACTGTGACAAATCCTCTACTTGTGCTTTTAGGTGTGCCAGATGAAGTATTTGCTTTAGCAAGGTTGTATTTGCGGGTTTATCTATTGGGTATGCCAGTTATTCTATTGTATAACTTTGAGTCGGCCATTTTTCGTAGCCAGGGAAACACCAAAACACCATTGATTTGTTTAACCATTTCGGGCTGTGTTAATGTTGTATTTAATCTGTTCTTTGTCCTTGTATGTGGACGTAGTGTGGATGGGGTTGCCTTAGGTACGGTATTATCGAATGCAATCAGTTCGGTTCTATTGTTTATATTGTTAGTTAAATCGCCAAGTGAAGTACGGATTCGTAAAGCAGATATGCACCTGCATAAAGATGTACTAAAAGAGATGTTCCGTATTGGTTTGCCGGCTGGTTTACAGGGTTGTGTTTTCTCTATTTCCAATATTATGGTGCAATCAGCGATTAACAGTTTAGGTGCGGATATTATGGCTGGTAGTTCAGCAGCCTTTAATATTGAGATTATGGCTTATTATCTGGCCAATTCATTCGGTCAGGCTTGTACAACGTTCATCGGTCAAAACCATGGTGCCGGCAATTTGGAACGCTGTAAGTCAGTTACGCACTGGTCACTTTTCCTGGCCACGATTTCAACCGCTATTGTTTCAGTGCTTGTTGTAATTTTTGCTCCAGATTTGATTCGTATCTTTAATAGTGATCCTACGGTTATAGAAAATGGTGCGATTCGCCTGTATTGGATTGTTGGCTTTGAGTGTATAAATATGTTGATTGAACTTTTTTCCGGATGCATGCGTGGTTATGGCTATTCGCTGGTTCCCGCTTTAGTTGCCTTGATTGGAATTTGTGGGGTGCGCATCATTTGGATCTATACCATCTTTGCCGCCCATCATACCTTTGGTACCTTGATGGTGGTATATCCTTTTAGCTGGGTTGTGACATCTATAGTTTTGATTGGGGTTTATTTTGTATTCAAGAAAAAAGTCCTTATCAAAGAATTTGCCTAAGTATCTTGCGGAATCGAAAAAATCGTTGTATAACAAGGCTGTAAAAAAGAGGGAGCTTGTAGCACAGGCTGAGAGGAAAGTAAGACTTTCGACCGTTACCTGATTTGGATAATGCCAACGTAGGGATCATTCTTGTTTTTAATAGGGAGAAGCTATGTGGCTCTCTCTTTTTTTAAAGGCAGATTGGGGGCACCACTTTCTGTCATGATTCATTTGAAAAAGGAGAACCATATGCAAACAAATGAAAAAACAGGCGCTACATACACAACTCAAATGGATGCAGCGCGCAAAGGAATCATCACACCACAGATGCAAATTGTGGCAAAGAAAGAAAAAATGCGTGAAGAAGAATTACGAGAACTTGTTGCGCAAGGGAAGGTTGCGATACCAGCTAATGTAGGACATACTTCACTTGATCCAGAGGGAGTTGGCTCTATGTTACGTACCAAAATCAATGTAAATTTGGGCGTATCAAGAGATTGTAAAGATTATGATGTGGAAATGGAAAAAGTATTATCGGCCGTAGATCTAGGTGCAGAAGCAATTATGGATCTATCCAGTCATGGAAATACGCAACCATTCCGTCAAAAGTTAACTTCAGAATGTCCAGCAATGATTGGAACGGTTCCTGTTTATGATAGTGTGATTCATTATCAAAGAGATCTAGGAACCCTTACAGCGCAAGATTTTATCGATGTAGTCGAATTACATGCCAAAGATGGTGTGGATTTTGTGACTTTACATTGTGGAATCACTAGAAAGACCATTGATCAAATTAAGCGCCATAAAAGAAAGATGAATATTGTCTCACGAGGTGGAAGTTTGGTTTTCGCGTGGATGTCTATGACCGGCCAAGAAAATCCCTTTTATGAATACTATGACCAAATCTTAGATATTTGTGAAAAATATGATGTAACGATTTCCTTAGGGGATGCTTGTCGTCCTGGTTGTTTGGCAGATGCTAGTGATGTTTGTCAGATTGAGGAACTGGTACGTTTGGGAGAATTGACAAAACGTGCATGGGATCACAATGTTCAAGTCATGGTTGAAGGACCTGGTCATGTACCGCTTGACCAAGTGGCTGCGAATATGAAAATTCAACAACAAATCTGCATGGGAGCACCTTTCTATGTATTAGGCCCACTTGTTACGGATATTGCACCGGGCTACGATCATATTACAGCAGCTATTGGTGGTGCTGTTGCAGCCATGTCTGGGGCCGCTTTCCTATGTTATGTTACCCCAGCAGAACATTTAGCTTTGCCAAATGTCGAAGATACCAAACAAGGTATTATTGCTTCTAAGATTGCCGCTCATGCAGCCGATATTGCCAAAGGTATTCCAGGGGCTAGAGATATAGATGATAAGATGGCAGATGCCCGAAGAGTTCTAGATTGGGATGCGCAATTTGCGTGTGCGCTGGATCCAAAAACGGCAAAAGCCATTCGCGATAGTCGTTTGCCAGAAGATGATCACAGTGATACTTGTAGTATGTGTGGAAAGTTCTGTGCTGTTCGCAGTATGAATAAAGCTCTTGCGGGAGAAGAAATCGATATTCTATAAAAAAGTGCAGCTACAATTGTAGCTGCATTCTTATTTTATGATTCTTGCACATCCAATTGCCAGACAACCAGGTCCGGTATGACAGGAAATGCTTAAAGAAAGTTGTTGGGCAACAATCTTGTGCTTTGGAAAGGCGGTTTGTACTTCATCAAGCCACTCTTGAATGATTTGTTCATCGGTATATGTATATGCAATAAATACGCGCATTTCATCTTTATCAGCGTATTCTTTAAAACGACCATCTAAGTCTTTTTTGATAGCTTTGATCATCGTCTTCTTAGCGGCTTTGATTCCATGGGACTTCGCAAAAGAATCGAGCTTTTCGCCTTGAATCTGCAGAACGGGTTTAATTTTTAACATACCACCTAATAAAGCAGCGGCTGGGGTTACTCGGCCTCCTTTTTTTAGATAATCTAAGGAGCCAACGGAAATATAAATACTTGAATCATATTTTTGCTCTTCCAAAATGGCTTTGATTTCTTTGGCGGATTTTCCTTGGTTTTTTAAGGTAATAGCATCTAAAACAGACTGTGTCTGAGTTAAAGAAATTCTTTGGTTATTGACTACTTGTACCTTTCCCTCGAATTCCATGGCTATTTGACTGGCTGCTGCACAAGAGCTACTAAGACCACTGGACATAGGAATATAAACAACTTCATCATGATCTTTTAGAAGTTCGGTCCAGATGGTATAGATTTCTCCGGTTGCGGGCATAGAAGTGGAAAATTCGATATTGGGATTGTTTTCCATGGTTTCAAAAAAATCTTTGGCGCTTAAATCATCATTTTCATAGTATTGTTTTCCATTAAGGAAAAAGGGCATACGTATTACAGTAATGCCAAGTTTTTGTCCTTCTTCAGGGAAGATGCCTGAATTTGTATCGGTTACGATAGCGATGTTTGATCTGAGCATATAATTACCTAGCTTTCTAAAGAACAATTTTAACGATTTTTTAGAATTTATCAACTAAAAGTTCCGTTATAAAAGGTACTGTGAAGACGCTTAAATTTTCTTTTATTTCACATATATAAGCTGTATGATAAAACTACGTAAGCAAATTTTAGATGGGAATAAGATTATGAGCGATTTAAGTAATCAAGATTTACAGGCATATTTTCAAATGGGAAATACGGGTTTTGGAAACTGGAAATCGAAACAAACAAACCGAAACGAATGTTTACCGATGATCTTATGAATGCGTGTTTGGGCGTGGATGATGCGATGTCTCCAGAAGATAAATATGTCTTCTTTTCTACGCATGTGTATATAGATGATGCCAAAATAGTCGCTGCATGTATAGAAGAGATGCAAGAGCATGAATCTGAGGTCATCCATCGGTATATGCATCCCAATAAAGGCCTTGTCTATATGCGTCTTTCCGGAAGAAGAATTTTGGCTCAAGCCAATCGGATTGAGATTGTCGGAACGTATCAAGAAGAAGATCAAGTCATGCACTTCGAATCTGACAAATTGTTGGAAAATCATTTGGTGCAACAGAATCAACAATTGCGGGATGAAAAACAGCTTTCTGATTTTTATTATAGAGATCTTTTAGATTTAGCTTCTTGCGGCATTCTTATGTATACATTACCGGGTTATCAAATTGTGCATATGAATAAAGAAGCTATGCGTATTTATGGACTGAAAAACTTTGAACAAGCGCAAAAAGAATTTGGTCAAATCGTTTCCAATGTGGAGTATTTTGATGTGAATGCGAAAGAAAAGCTGGCGCATTTGCGCGAACATAATGGTGCCGTAGATTATACGTGTATTATTCATGGCTTGCAGGGAGAGCAAATTCCTATTTTAGCTCGCACGGTAAGTAAAGAAACCTTAGGCCAGGAAACCGCTGTTATAACGACTTTTCTTGATATATCGGAAAACTTATATCTCCAAAAAGAAATCAAGCGCGCACGTGGTGTTCAAAATAAACTGGAACGTACATTGGCGGAATCACAAAAAAATGCTGGAATTATCATTACAATTGCCAAACTGTATCAAACGGTTCTTTATGAGAACTTTGTGACGAATACCTATGAGATCATAACTTCTAAAAACGGTTTAAGTAATATGGTCAAGAAAAAAGGAAAAATCACGGATATGAGCATTCGATTAGTTGATCTAATGATTGCGCCAGAAATGGTTAAACGAATGAAACGTTTTGTGGACCGGAATACGTTATCAAAACGTTTGCGAAAAGTTGATTCGATTTGGGAAGAATATAAAAATAGTAAAGGCAAATGGTATCGCTGCGGTTTTATTGTGAAAAAACGCGATGCGCAAGGAAACGTGATAGAAATTGTTTATGTTTCACGAGAAGTGACAAAAGAAAAACTGCAGGAAATTCAATACCAAAATGAATTGGAAAAGAAGGCCAAAAAAGCCAAAAATGCCAATGATGCCAAAACAAACTTCTTGCGTCGGATGAGTCATGATATTCGTACCCCAATCAATGGTATTTGCGGTATGGTTGAAGTGAGCGAATACTATAAAGATGATCTAGAAAAGCAGGCTGAATGTAGAGAGAAAATTCGTAATGCCGCGCATCTGTTACTAGAACTGGTCAATGAAGTTTTAGATATGGGAAAATTGGAATCTGGTGAGATCAACCTGGAACATGTACCTTTTAATATAGGTAAAACCTATGAAAGTGTTTTAGATATCATGGAGAAGCTTGCCAAAGAACGTGACATTGAAATCATCTGTAATGGAGAGGGAATTGAGCACTGGGATGTGATTGGCAGCCCCATACATGTTAAGCGAATCTTTATGAATTTTATGAGCAATGCGATTAAATATAATAAGGAACATGGAAAACTGTTCTTAAAAGGTAAAGAACTATCCTTTGATGGAAAAACCGCATGGATTGAATTTACTTGTCAAGATACAGGTGTGGGAATGAGTAAAGAATTTCAAAAGCACATCTTTGAACCTTTTACCCAAGACGCTTATAACAGTCATGCCCAATATAATGGAACCGGACTAGGCTAATCCATAGCCAAAGCTCTGGTAAAAAACGGGTGGTTTTGTAGCTTTTTCTAGTGAGCTGGGAAAGGGTACAACATTTGTGATTACTATTCCATTCCAAGTGAATACGTCCATTCACGTCAAAAATGAAACAGATGTACAAAAATCATCTATCCAAGGTTTAAATATTCTTTTAGTTGAGGATAATGATTTGAATATGGAATTTGCGGATTTTGTTCTTTTACAAAGTGGAGCAAATGTGACAAAAGCATGGAATGGAAAAGAAGCGGTTGAAATCTTTGAAAAGGCGCCGATGCATTCTTTTGATGTAGTTCTGATGGATATTATGATGCCAGTTTTAGATGGCTATGCAGCGACAAAGGCAATTCGTCATTTAAATCGCGAAGATGCACAAACTATTCCAATTATTGCGATGACAGCCAACGCCTTTATGGATGATAAACTCAAAGCTAAAGCAGTAGGAATGAATGGGCATGTTTCAAAACCCATTAATCCAGAGCTTTTAATAAATACGATTTTAGAAAATAAACATGATTAGTAAAAAATGAAAATAGGTTATGACAAATTAGAGTCAGATCCTATTTTCATTCTTTTTTCTATTTAATTCTTACTCAAAGATGCAAGCTTCTCACGATAGAAATCGCGGTCTTTTTCATCAATAGATAATGCATCCATAGCTTGGTCTGCATTGAGATTGAATTTAATCATAATGGAATGGAGGTTAGATATAGAAGTTTCAATCTTTACCTCATTTCTTGCATCTTCAAATAATTCACGCATTGCTTCACACACTTTAACGCCACCTT
>ULWL01074152.1_pt1 | contig 10402 bp, 7 predicted proteins | sample 1960171 | NCBI WGS metagenome assembly ULWL01 (sample SAMEA4835807, study PRJEB28245) | human gut metagenome | biome: gut microbiome; material: fecal sample | place: Denmark | collected 2008 | reverse complement strand
GTATGCATAGTGGTTGCTGGCGCAAAATACGCTCACTGCAAAACTCACGCCACAAAGAAGTTTGTCTGCCAGCGTGGTGACAAAAAGTGGAGTTTTTCATAAGGTGGGGTGGGTGGAATTTATTGTTCGTAAAGAAAAAATTAATTAGGTATTTCGTAAAATACAATGTAATTTTGTTGATTAACGAAACTTACATTGTTATAATTAAATTACATCATCAATAAGAAAGTTATTGAGTTAAAAGGAAGAAATATGAACGAAAAGAAAAAACTCTCACCGGGGTGGGTTGCTTTAATTGTTCTTGCTTCACTTGCTGTGGCGTTTGCAATAATTTTTCCAATTATATATTGTACAGTGCTGAAAGTTGACTTAAAGATTGAAGCAAGTCAAGTCGGAGATTCGCAATCTATTCTCGTAAAATGGGATAGTTCTAAACCTGTGGACAAGGTGTCTATTTCTGTTTACCACGGAAATGACCTTGTAAAGAAAGAAGTCTTGTCCAGTTTTGCAGACACCTATGCTGGACAAAGAAAAATTGATGCATTTTACGGCAAACTTACTGTTAAGGTGAAGATTGAAAAGGGTATTTACGCGACCACAGAAAAAACAAATGTGAACGTGTTTACCGATGAGTACGTTATTGCTCCAATCACTGCCACACTACCGGTAACGATGTTTACGCTATCATTGGACGAAGTGACAAACAAGGGTCAAATACCTACGTATGTTTGGTTCAAGCGTAGCGGAGCTTGGGACTGGAATAGTTTGCCAGAAAATGTTTATCCAATGCCAGTGGCTGACACGGATGAATTTTTGTCTAGTGGTCAAGACAAAATGTATGAAGAAACTAGCGAATGGGTAAAAGAATTGTATGAAATGAATAAAGAATCTAAATTCCATTTCTATTACAACGATTATTTCGCATTTGGCTGGTTGCAAGCGACGGTTGCCAACGGAATCCCTGCAAGCAATTATGATGTTGTATTGTTGAGTGATGGCAGTGGTTCGTTCACTGATATTAATAAACACTATGACAATGAAAATGCTGTCGCAGAATATGCTTCAATGAAAGCAAAATATGAAAAACTTAAAACACAAATTGCCAAGAATCGTTCTTTTGACAAGCACGACCGCTTTGCAGTTGGCTCGGGCGAATTGAGAGAATACGCTTACCTTATGGCAAATGAAGAATCTAACGTTGAATGGTGGCTATCTTGGGTGGCAAACACTTCAATTTGTCCAAACAATGCAGATTTCTTCAATGCAATAAAGAATAATCCAAGCGTTAAGGAAAAACGTTTGAGCAATATGCTTAAAAACATCGCTCCTAAGGTTATTGACCCAACTATCACGGATGAAGACGCTGAAAACATTGTTGCTGGTAGATATTTGACAGAAGAAAAGTTGAAAAAATTGTACAAGTTCAGCGACGATATGTTCAAGGCTGCTGAGACCCAAAACAAAAAGATTATGATTATTTTGGGCACATGGTCACCAACTAAACCAAATGAACCATATTTGAAAGAATATGCTGATGCAGTGAAGGCTTTGTATGGCGATGACTATGTCTATTACTACAAAGGTCACCCAAAATATCCAACTAATACAGTTAGCGGAAAGTTGGAGCAGATTGAGTCTTATGGTTTGATTGATGTGGACTCTACAATCCCAGCAGAATTGTTGTTCTTCTTCAATCCAACCGCGGTTGGTTCGGGTTACCTTTCATCAACTTTCACTTCGCTTACTGACGAAAGATGCGGTATGTTGTTCGGTCATTCAAAGGGCGAAACTTTGGACATTGTTTACAAGGATCGCCTTGACGGATTCATAACCAAAGTGGACAAGGGTTACAACTCGGTTGTTACTACAGACAACTGCTTCTTGGTGGAATTTAACGACACAACCAATTATGACTTCGCAATCTTTAATGCGGATAATAATCAACTAACTTATTACAAAACTAATGGCTCTAACTTTGATGTAGTAACTAAATAAGTTGGAGAGAGAAAAAAAGCAGGACCCCACTGCTTTTTTTGTTGTTCGGTAGAGTGGCGTGGGAGAAATGGTTATCTCTCACTCAGGTTGCTAACGCAAAAGACGTTCGAGATAACATTTCTCTCCCAAAACTCTACCTGCCAGCGTGGGTGACAAAATACAAGTATTTAAGCGGAATGATTTTATTTGAAAGTATGCATAGTGGTTGCTAACGCAAAATATGCTGACTGCAAAACTTACGCTACATAAGAGTTTGCCTACCAGAGTGGGTGACAAAAGTGTGAGATTTTCATAAGGTGTTGGATTGTAAAGGAGAACACACTTTTAGTGCGTTTTTATGTGGAATTGGAATTGTTTTGTTTGATTAAAATTATAGGTTATGATATAATTTGATTTGAATATGAAGAACAAAAGAAAAGTAAAATTTAATGGCGCAAAAATCTTGATGTTGACCACTACTGACAATATGGTGTGGCAGTTTTTAACACCGCACGTGCAAGACCTTATTGGCTATGGCGCGCGAGTGGATTGTGCGTGTGCCAAAACGGGTTTTTGGTTTGACGATTTGCGTGACAAATTTGGGTTTAATATGATTGAACTGCCTATCGCGAGAAAGTTGGCGGACAAGGGCAATTTCAAAGCGTACAAGATGTTGAAAAATTTGCAAAAGCAAAACGGCTATGACTTGATTTATTGTCATCAAGCGATTGGCTCAATGCTTGCAAGAATGCTAGGCAAAAAGTTTAACATTCCTGTCATTTATATGGCGCATGGTTTCGCATTTTGCAAGGGCGGAAACAAACTGAAAAACTTGGTTTACCGCACGGCAGAAAAGCATTTTGCCAAGAGCACTGACATCTTGATTACAATGAACCAAGAAGACTACGACGCGTGTGCGAAATGGAAGTGTGGAAAGCGATATAAGATTAATGGCATTGGATTAAATAGAAAAAGTGTTGATGACACCGCGATTGTGCGCAATGAAGTCCGTCAAGAATTGGGATTAAAAGATGAAATCGTTATTATGACGGTTGCAGAATTTATAGATAGAAAAAATTATGAAACTATGATAAAATCAATTGCCGAATTGAAGGACAAAAATATTAAATTTTTGGCGTGTGGTGTGGGTAGAGATTTTGACAAGATTAATGACTTGGCAAAGTCGTTGGATATTCAAGATAAAGTGGCATTTTTGGGCTTTCGAAGGGATATAGATCGCCTTATGACATCTGCCGACATTTTCTATTTGCCATCGAAGCAAGAAGGACTGACACTATCTATTATTGAAGCAATGTATTTCGGCTTACCAGTAGTTACCAGCAAGGCGCGCGGTAATGTGGACTTAATTGATGATGGAATAGGCGGTTTCGTGTGTGCGCCGAACGATGACGTTGCACAAGCAAACGCGCTTAATGTTATGCTAAACCACAAAGAACTTCGCGACGAGTTTGGCGAATACAACAAACAAAAATCTCAAAAATATAGTTTGCAACATGTTCGCGACGAGTTGCGCCAAATCTACAAAGAAAATGGATTTATTGATTAATGTTAGACAAAATAAGAACATTCATAAAAGATAATTATTACTATTTTGCAACGGCGATTATATCTGTGGTTGATATAGTTTGTTTGGCGTGCAATTTCCAGACAAAATTGGTGCTTGCAGTATCCGCATTTTTGATGGCGACGCTGTTTGCAATCATTGACGAGAGTAAAAGTTTTTACCTTGTGCTGTTTATATTGCCATTTAGATGTCTGGACAATGTCGGCATATTCAAATCTGTTGGCTACACATCTCTCGTTTGCTTGCTGTTTTCGGCGGTGATTTGCGTTAGATATTTAATCAAATTGATAATGAAAAGAGAAAAGATTTTGCTTTTGCCTTTCATTCTGTCGTGCGTTTTGATGTTGTTAGGATGCATCAATTTCGACCGCGCCAACTACCTTGATTTAGTGATGAATTGGGTAATGATTGCCACTTTCTATGTGATGTTCGTCAATTACAAAAAAGTAAACTACAAGTCTGCGTGCTACTCGATGTTGGTCGGGTTGGCGCTGTCCTTGTGCCTTTCGGGAGTGTTGTATCTCTCTTCTGCCAAGCGCGGAATGGTGATGTATTATGACCGCTTCATCGCGCTAACTGGCGACCCAAACGCTCTGCAACTTTTGTGCACGACCTTGATTGCCGTCTTGGTGTGCTTGTATCACAACAAGAAAGTCCAACTCTACCTATTTTATCCGCTAATTGCGGTGCTCGCAATGGTGGGTTTGGTGACAAAATCTAAATCATTCCTAATCTGCTTTGCGCTCATAATTTTGGTGCACTTGATTTTCACAATCATAAGCATTGCAAAGTCGGAAAAGAAGCAATCTAAAATATTTGAACTGGGAATTATGCTTCTTATCATTGGCGTGGCGATGTTTGCATTCAAAGACCAAATAAACAACATTCTTTACCGCTTCAAGCAAACCGTTTATAGCGGATTTTTCAACAGTATTACGACCGGACGTGTCAACATTTGGCTGACATATTTGAAACATTGGGCGTCAAGCGCGTGGTTCATTATTTTCGGTGTCGGCATTACGGCAGAGCCATTGTTGCCAGTGGCGCACTGTCACAACGACTTTGTATATTTACTCTATTCATACGGCATAGTTGGCGTGGGCGTGATTGTGGCGCTTGTTGTGTTCTATCTAAAAGCCGTAAATGACAAAAAATCTCGTTTCAAAATAATTAACCTTTTGCCAATCGCGACAATCTGCTTGTTGGCAATGATTGAATGTCTTATCACGTCACTGTTGTTCAAATTTTTGTTTATGCTGGCTGTTGGAATGATATTCGCGAGCGACAATCATACGCCAGCCAAAAGCGATTTAACCATCGCACAAGATAACCAAATCGAAAGTAAAGAAAATATAAACACTGAGGAAAAAATATGAAAAAGGTAATGCTAGTTTTCGGCACTAGGCCAGAAGCAATCAAGATGTGTCCATTAGTCAACGAATTGAAAAATCGAACCAATTTTGAAACTTATGTTTGTGTCACCGGTCAGCACCGCGAAATGTTGAAACAAGTACTGAACGTATTCAATGTCGTGCCGGATTTTGACCTTGACATAATGAAAGACAAGCAAACCTTGTTTGATGTGACGATAAACATTCTTAACCGAATAAAACCCGTACTCGAACAAGTTCAACCAGACATTGTTTTGGTGCACGGCGACACCACAACCACTTTTGCCACTGCATTGGCGTGCTTCTATTTGCACATCAAGGTAGGGCATGTGGAAGCGGGGTTAAGAACATACAATCTCGATTCGCCATGGCCAGAAGAATTCAATAGACAAGCGGTGAGCATTGTCTCCAGATTAAACTTCTGCCCAACCGAACTTTCCAAACAAAACTTGCTGAAAGAAGGCAAGGACGAAAGCACTATTTTTGTCACTGGCAACACCGCCATTGACGCCCTAAAATCCACCGTTAGCAAGGATTACGCTAACGACTATCTGGACTGGACAAAGGACAGCCGACTCATTATGCTCACGGCTCATCGACGCGAAAACCTTGGCGCACCGATGGAAAATATGTTTAGAGCAATCAAGCGCGTGGTTGATGAGCACGACGATGTAAAAGTGATTTATCCAATACACATGAACCCAGTCGTACGTGAGATTGCCAACAGAGTGCTCAAAGACAACGACCGCGTGAAAATTATTGAACCATTGGAAGTGGTGGATTTTCACAACTTTTTGGCACGCAGTTATATGATTCTCACAGACAGCGGTGGCATTCAAGAGGAAGCCCCATCACTTGGCAAACCAGTGCTCGTGATGCGCGACACGACCGAACGTCCAGAAGGTATTAAGGCGGGCACGCTCAAACTTGTGGGCACGGACGAAGAAAACATTTACCGCAATTTCAAACTTTTGTTGGAAGACGAAAACGAGTATAAGAAAATGAGCACGGCACAAAATCCTTATGGTGACGGCTATGCTTGCAAGCGTATCGCAGACATTTTGGAAAAGGAATTGTAGAATGAAAACGATAGTAATTTTGCGTAGTCAGTCGATTCCAGAAGACTCGCGCGTAACGAAATGGATTGGCGAACTTGTCCGACTTGGCTATACTGTCAAAGCGCTGGGCTGGGACAGAATGGATAAATATAATGCGAGTGAAACTCTTGACGTAAACGGCACAAGTGTGGAGATAAAATATTTCAAACAGCCTTGCACGTTCGGTGGCGGAATGAAAAATCTCAAAAAGATGATATCATTTCAGCGCTGGCTCAAAGGTGAATTAAACTCACTTAATGGCGACATCATTATTCACGCGTGCGATTATGATACGGGGCGCGTGGCGGGCAAGATTTGCAAGCGAAAAGGCTTCAAACTCGTGTATGATATTTTTGACTTTTACACTGACTCGCACCATCTACCATTTCCGTTTAATGTAATCGTGCGTCGCAAGGAAATCCGCCTAATAAACAGCGCCGACGCCACCGTAATTTGCACAGAACAAAGACAAGCGCAAATCGTGGGCTCAAAACCTAAAAAATTGGTGGTAATCCATAATACCCCGACCTTTAATGTGTCTAACTACGAAAACAAAATTAATGACCGACTAAAAGTATGCTTTATTGGCTCGCTTGGCTATGATAGACTCATCTTGGAAATTATGGAAGAGATTAAGAATCACCCACAATACGATTTCGTGTTTGGCGGGTTGGGCGCGTACGCCGAAGAGTGTAAACGTATGGCGGAAACCTTGCCGAATGTTGCCTATCTCGGTTCAATGCCATATTCGCAAGTGCTTGATGTGGAAAAGGATTGTGACGTGCTGTTTGCGACCTATAACCCTGTGATTAAAAATCATAAATATTCCGCACCGAACAAGTTTTACGAAGCGGGCTGTTTGATTAAGCCTATAATTGTTTGCAAAGGCACTGGCATTGATGAAATCGTGGCGCAGTATGGCACTGGACTGATAATTGACTATTCAGCAAAAGACTTTTTCGACAAACTCGACCAACTCAATGCTGACCGAAATCTGTTACGTAGGCTTGGCGAAAACGGACATAAGGCATATAACGAGCATTTCTCTTGGAAAATAATGGCTAAAAAGATTAAAGAACTTTACGAAAATTTGTAATATGAAAATTTTGATTATCAACCCCAATATGACAACGGGCGGACTTGAAACAAGTCTGCTTAATTTCATTAACGAACTAAAAGGCGAAAATGAGATTGATATGTTTTTGTTGTCGCATGAAGGCAAATTGATGAGCGCCTTGCCCAAAGATATCACGCTTTTGCCCGAGCAAGACAAGTTGAAACGTTTTGGTGTGGTGCGTCAACCAGTCAATCGCGATTTAGTAAAGGCTATTGCAATCAAAATGCTCAAAGCCGTTGGCGTCAAAAATATGCTCATTGACCGCGATTTGCGTGCGTTCGCTGACATCAATATTCAGTCATTTGCGGGCGAGTATGATTTGGCAATCAACTTCAATGCTTATGACCACATCTGCAATCAAATTTTAATCGACAAAGTGAACGCCAAACGCAAGTTTGCAATCGTGCACAATGACGTGTTTGTAATGCCGTTTAGCCGTAAACTCATTCAGCAACTCGACGCGCTTGACGTGTGTTTGGGTTGCTCGAAGTCGTGTATGGAGCACATCAAGCAAAAGCATTCAAAATTAAAAAACGTGGATTATCTCTACAACTTCCAAGATACGAAAAAGTTTGTAGATAAGTCGAACGAAATTTGCGATAGCATTAGACATAATAAGTTCAACTTTGTATGCGTGGGGCGAATGTCAAAGCAGAAAATGCCACTGCGATTATTAAAAGTGATTAAGAAACTAAATCAAGAGTTTGACAATTTCGATGTGTATTTTTTGGGCGAAGGCGAGTTGACCGCGTCGGCAAAGAAATATGTTGAACGTAACAGACTAAACAATGTTTATCTGTTGGGCAATCAAACCAACCCATATAAATATATTAAGCAGGCAGATATGCTTTTGCTGGCGTCGAAGAATGAAGCCGCGCCAATGGTCTATGCCGAAGCGATGACTCTCGGTGTGCCTGTCCTTTCCACGCGCACGTGCAGTGCGGACGAACTGGTGGGAGAGTTGGGAGTAGTTTGTGACAACAATTTCAACGCAATCTACACGGCAATTAAAGACGTTTTGAGCGGAAAGGTTGATTTGACAGCACTAAAAAATCAATTAGAAAACTACTCTTGGTTTAACCAAGCAATCAAGCAAAAACTTTATACATTAACAAAAGAAAAATAATATGTCGCGTACTGAAAATATAAAAAGAAACCTAATTTTCAATATGATAAAATTTGCAACACAGTTAATTTTGCAATTTGTTTTGCGCACTGTGATGATATATTTTATGGGTTCGCAGTATGTGGGCATAAGCGGGCTATACACCAACATATTTTCCTTTCTTAACCTAGCCGAACTGGGCATTGGCGGAGCAATCGTGTTCAGTATGTACAAGCCTATTGCTGACGGCGATGTTGAGAAGGTAAAAGCCTTGCAACAACTCTACAAAAAATTGTATTTAATCATCTTCTTTGTAGTGCTGGGCGTGGGTGGATTGATAACGCCGTTTATCGAATTTCTCATCAAAGACGCGGGTTCAATCAACATCAATATTTACATCACCTATGCAATCTATCTAGTCAACACTCTGGTGGGTTATTTCTCGGCACACAAACGCAGTTTGCTCTTTGCCTATCAGCGCAACGATGTGGAAAACAAAATACGCACAATCTGCATTCTCGCAATGACAGCGGTGCAGATTCTCGTCATAGTGCTGACCAAAAATTATTACATTTTTGCCATAACCAATGTTGTGTTCACTCTTTTGGAGGGAGTACTCATCTATCTGGTGGCGAACAAACTCTTCCCAGAAATCAATGGCAAGGCAGAGCCTATTGACTCCGTCACGAAGAAAGAAATTTCCAAAAACGTTTTCGCATTGAGTGCACACAAATTTGGTGGTGTCGTGGTCAACTCGACTGACAATGTCATCATTTCAGCGTTCTTGGGGTTATCCGTTTTGGGCGCGTATTCCAACTACACACTCATTCTTACTAGTCTTACATCATTCTTTATGCTTTTGTACAACGCACTCACTTCAAGCGTGGGCAACCTAATGGCTACGACGGACGAAAATTATTGTTATGAGAAATTTAAAGTAGTGAATTTCATATTCTCATATTTGGCGAGTTTCACAACCATATGTCTAGTTTGCCTGTTTCAGCCGTTCATCAAATATTGGACGCACGGCGGGGAATATCTGCTAGGCTTCGGCACAATGATTTTGCTTTGCGTTCAGCATTATGTGTCGCGTATGCGCACGTCGGTATTCGTATTTAAGGACGCGGCGGGGCTATTTTGGCAAGATAGGTGGAAACCAGTTATTGAGGCGGTCATAAACCTTGTCGTGTCAATAGTGCTCGTGATTTGGCTGGGAATTGACGGCGTCATCATTGGCACAATCGTCAGCACGATTTGTGCTCCTCTTTGGGTCGAACCTTGTGTATTGTACAAATATTATTTCAAGCGTAAACCAAAATACTATTTTCTAAAATATCTTTTAGACGCTGTCATTATGTGCGCTGTTTCTACTGTGTGTTATCTCGTCTGCTCGTTCATTCCGGACGCTGGACTATGGTGGCTCATCTTAAAGTTCTTGACCGCTATTGTGCTCTCAAACATTCTACTTATTCTCATCTATTTCAAGACGCGCGAGTTTCAAGACGCATATACGTTGGCAAAGAAGATGCTTCATAAAATGCGCAAGAAAAACGCCGAGCCTATCCCTGCCACACAGAATGAAGAACCATCTAAAACCGATTTGTAAATAAAAGCCCTACAAGGCTTTTATTTTTTGCGCTTTGATGGCTTATATTGTTTTTTGAAGCATTTACTCAATGGCGCGCCACATAAAGCAGAACACAGACTGCACCAGTCCGCTTGCTTGCAATTCGTCTTTTCAGATTTCTTGCGTCTTGAAGGTATGCTTACGACTGAAATTATGATTTCGTTTCAGCAGTTTTTAGAGAAGTCGATACGGATAGAATTTTGGGCGCGACAAACACTTGGACGCCAATGCAATGTGCGACGAATATGTTCGACCAAGGAATGTTTGTTGTTGATGGCACGACCATAACTTATGAACTTGTGAACGTACAAAAAAGAGTATCTATCTGTCTGGCTGTGACATCACAAAAACGACATCACATTCATACTTTTCCGTGCTAATGGTGTCGATGAATTTTATCAAATATATGTAAAAATTTAATAAAAAAATAATTAAATAATTAATTAAATTTGTTATTAAATTATTAATTAAATATAATAAATAAAAAAATAATTTATTTAATTAAA
>ULWL01056745.1_pt1 | contig 10406 bp, 6 predicted proteins | sample 1960171 | NCBI WGS metagenome assembly ULWL01 (sample SAMEA4835807, study PRJEB28245) | human gut metagenome | biome: gut microbiome; material: fecal sample | place: Denmark | collected 2008 | reverse complement strand
TTGCCATAGATAAAATAATTTTATTTTCTAATACAATTTCCTCAGTAGTAGAATTACAGATTTCTTTTGCAATATTTCTAAGTAAATCTAAATAGTTTTCATCTTTATCTGTTGAAAATGTATTATTAAATCCAATTTTTAAGTTGTTTGGTATGATATTCCAAACATCAGATAGTTTCAATTTAGTTGTATCAAATGGAGTAGATTTTAAATGTAGTAAACAAGTTAAGTTTAAAAATTCAGTACTTAATAACATATATTCAGTTAAATTTCTATAAAATGGTATGCTAGAAAGCAGCTTTATTTTTTTAGAATTTGTATTAATGTTTCCGTCTTTAATCGTTTTCACGATACCATTTAAGAAATAATCTTTTAAATATCCAAAATTCGTCATTTCTAGTTCTTCTTTTTCTGATTTTTGAACTATATAACATTGTTCTCTTGGAATTCTAACTCTACTAACTACAGTTCTATAAAAATCAAAGTTATGAGTAAGTACTAATAAATCAATGTGTTCATTTTTAGATATATCAGCAAGATATTCTACAATTGCATACTTATTCTTATAATCAAATGAATCTGCTATATCGTCAACTATTATTAAATGTTTTCCAGAACCTTGTACTGCTTTTTCTTTTATAATTTCTATATCAAATAAAATATATAAAAGATACATTGCTCTTTTTTCACCCATGCTTAAAGCTTTCATTAAATCGTCTTTTCCAAAATCAGCATTTTCTTCTTCAGGAGTACCTTTACACCTTGTATAAGTAAAGTATAGATTTGGTGCTTCATCTTTTAATAAAAAATTTGCTTTGTTTGAAATTTTTACTTCAAATGGAACTTTGAATCTTCTATTAAATTCATTAACTATTATTTGCCATCTTTCCGCCTGTTTTTCGGCACTTTCATAAAGAGTTTTTATTTGTGACGAATAAGAATTTATTTTTGAAAAATATGCAGAAAAATCTTTTTCTAGGTTATTTAAATAATTAACCCATAATAAAGTTTTCAATTTTTCTATATCATTAAAATAAATTAATATTTCTCTATTAGCTAGTATTATTTCTCTAAGAGTTCTGACACTATCGTTTCCAACTAATTTTTTCTTTAAATCTTGTAGCGATTTTCCGATTTCAGGATTAGAATATATTTTATCTAATTGTTCATTAATTACATTATTCCATTCAGATGCACTTTTAATTTCTCTACCATTTTGTAATACAATTTTATGATTATTTTTAAATAAATCATGCTTTTTAAAAGATTTTCCTAATTCTTCAGCATTATAATCACTAAAATTTTTAGACAAAATTTCATTATCTGAAATTAGTTTATTTAATAAATCTACATAGCTATCAATCAATTTTAAAAAGCTTGGACTTGTTATAATAGTTTCGGTTTTTTCGTTTATTAAATCAGTATATTTGATGTTATTAAATAACTCTATGTTTTCAGTTGTAGAAAATAATTCATTTATTTTAAAAAAAATATCAGACCAATCAGATTTTTTACTAATTTTAAAATCTTTCTTTAACTTTTCTTCTATATCATTCTGAGCAAACCCTGATAATTTACTTAAATTACTTTTAAATTCTGATAATTCATCAGAAAATTGAGAGACTAATATTTCATAATCTTTTCTAGTTTTTTCATCTGAAAGCAGTGTACCAATAGTTTCTTTTGATAATTCAAATTTTTCGTCAAATGACTTTACTACATAAATGTTATCTTGCTTTGAAAGTTGAGAATTAGTATATGTACTAGAATAATATTTCACATTATAACTTGAATTTAAACCATTAAATATTCTGTCTGTTGTTTTATTTCCTTTTGAAATATCGTCAAAAACATTGGAAAATGATGTTTTCATTACTCCATTTGGTGCATAGATAATCGCTTTATTTGAAGTAGTAAAATCTATTTCTTTTAATTCAAAATTTTTTAATCCATAACAATTTTCAAATTTCCCACTTAGCATATATATTTTTCCTTTCTTTCTACTATTTAAAACTAGTAGTATTATAGCATAGAATGTCAGAAATTTCCAGTAATGTCTAAAAACTGTATAAATTGTTTATTCTTCTATTGATAAAATACAATTTTTATGTTAAAGTATAATCAAATAAATCGAATTATATAAAAAGAGCATTACATTTGCAGTTATATTTTTTCGCATACCTACTCCGTAAACGCTCCATAAAAAAGAAGTTCACAGACTAATTAAAGTTCTTGAACTTCTTTTTTATGAAGAGAATCTAGAGTACTTTCTTTCGTGAGGTAAGGTGTGCCAAAATTCCCCGTCCCCATTGGCACAATGTTTGAGTTTTACGCTTACCACTACCACTTAATGTGTTGCCATTTATATCTCTCCGATCTAAAAAACACTAATTTATATTATGATTATATAATATAAAACTGATAGATTCAATTAACTATTTTTATTATATCAGAATGCTGTAACGACCCAATTAAAATGATTAAACATCTAAAAATTGCTATAAAATTCTGACTCAAAAAACTAACCCTAAAAATTAGATTTTTAGGGCAGGTATTTAAAATCTTTATGAACGTTTTCAAGAATTATTAACAATTTTCATGTATTGTAGTTCCTAGCAACAGTTTATAAATTACCAACCAGTATTTAAATTTGTGCTATCAACCAGGTTGCCGTTTCTTAAACATTCACAAGCAATTTTGTTAATTATCCATTCACCTTCTACTTTACCATTTCCTGCTATCCAAGATGTAGCAGTTACATTTTTGGGTTTTACAGAATATGTAACATATGCTAGTATGTCAGTTGAATTATAACCAAAGTCTATAAGTGATTGCTTTTTGCTATTACTTAAAATTTCAACTTTATCAACTCTATAATCTAATAATTTTTCTGAATTACTATTGTCTAATGCTTTTAGCTTAGCTAAAAATAAATTTTTTATAGTCTCTTCTGTTGTAAGTTGAGATGAAGAATTTTTGTTATAATTATATTTATCATCAATATTAGTTGTATTAGACTTATCAGAATTTATTTCATCTACCTTTTCTTGTAAGCTACTTACTGTTTTATTTAAGTTACTTACTTGTGTTTGTAATTCAGCAGTTTTTTCATTTGCTTCTATTTTTTCATTATAAAACTTATACATAAAAACAGTCATTATCACAATTATGATTATTGCTAATATTAGAAATAATGTTGATAAACTTATTTTTACAACTTTCTTTTCTTCCATATATTATCACCACCTTTCTTTAGTAAAAACAATTAATTTATTTAAATTTTATTTTTTTTACAATAATAATTTATTATTAATATCCACCAGTTTCTTGTTGTAGTGTTAAAGTAACAACGGTACCTTGTTCAACAGTTTTTCCAGAAGCAACATCTTGTGCAATTACAATTCCAGACCCATTAATTACTAAATTTAAATTAGAAGCTTCAGCAGAGTTGATTGCACTTGCGGCAGACATTCCCTTAAAGTTAGGTATTGTGGTTTCAGTTCTTTCATTTGACTTCTCTGTAAATAAATGAACTGTAGAATTCTTTATTAAAGACACACCTGGCTTTGGTAGCTGATCTGTTATAACAGTAGTAGAAGCGTCCTCATCACTAGAAATTTTAACAGAAAAACCTGCATCTTTTAGAATTTGTCTTGCTTCTGCAATTGTTTTTCCTGTAACGTCAGGAAGAGTTGTTGTTGTGTAAGTAGAATTTGTAGAACTACTTGCAATTTCATTGTTAGAAGGTATACCTAAGTATGGCAATACTTCTGATAAAATCTGAGATACAACAGGGCCAGCTACTTGACTACCTTGATAGCTATCACCTTTTGGATTATATATTGTAACTAAAACTACTACTTGTGTATTTACAGTTGGAGCAAGCCCAATAAAAGATGCAACATAACCTTCATCTTCACTTCCAGAAAGAGGCTCAGATGTACCAGTTTTACCACCAACAGAATAACCTTGAACTCTAGCATATTTACCAGTACCTTCTGCAACAACATATTCCAACATATCCATTAGCTTATCTGCAGTTTCTTTTGAAACGACTTGTCTTATTTCTTTTGGTTCAACAGTGGTTACTGAATTAGTATCTGTATTTTTAATTTCTTTTACTATACGTGGTTGCATAAGAACACCTTCATTTGCAATAGAGGATACAGCGGTAATTAATTGAATAGGTGTAATTGTAAATCTTTGACCAAATGACATTGTAGCTACGTTAAATTCATTAATATTGTTTTCTGGGAAGAATACGCTATTTGATTCACCATAAAAATATGGATTAGTTCTATTAAATAGTCCGAAAGCTCTATAATACTTGTATAAAGTTTTTGCACCAATTTTTCTGCCCAATTGTATAAAAGCAGGGTTACAAGAGTTTGCTAATGCATCTCTTAAACTTTCTGAACCATGAGGATTATTGTGTCTCCAGCAATTCATAGTAACACTAGAAACTTGCTCAGAACCGGCACAGTAAAAATCTCCACGGTTGTCTGTCGTAACAATTCCTTCTTCTAAGCCGGTAGCAGCAGTAATTATTTTAAAAGTAGAACCTGGTTCATATGTACTTTGAACGGCACTATTATTCCACATTTTATAAAGAGCAGAATCTTTATCTGATGATGATAAAGTATCCCATTTTTCTTTTAATTCATTAGAATTTATAGTATATGGTGTGTTTAGATTGTAATCTGGATATGTTGCCATTGCCAAAACATCTCCAGTAGAAGGGTTCATAACTATAACATTTCCACCATCAGCTTTATTATCAATAACTGATTGAGAAAGGTATTTTTCAACAATTAATTGGATATTAACATCAAGAGTAAGAGTAACATCATTACCATTTTGAGCTGGAACGTAAGAAATTTCACCATTTGGTATTTCGCCATTTATAGAATCAGTTGTTGCAAGTAACTTGCCAGCAGTTCCAGACAAAAGATTATCAAGACTGTACTCTAATCCCATTGCACCAGAACCATCAGAACGAGTAAAACCTATTAAGTTTGATGCTAGATTATTGTATGGGTATGCTCTTTTATTATCGTCTTCTATTCTGATTCCAGAAACTATCTTGTTATCAGAAAGCCAATTTTGAAGTGAAACAATTTTTTCATGATCAACTTTTTCTACTATTTTAAAAGATGAAGTTTTTGTATTAAGCTTTTCTAAAGTTTTTGCATAATCAAGTTCAAAAATTTCGCTAAATTTGTGGGCTAAAATTTCTTTATTTACTTCTGTTTTATCTTTATATTTAACCTCTGAAGGATTTATATATACTGTATCTACACTAGTGCTTTTGGCAAGTATTTTTCCAGTAGAATCATAAATAGTTCCTCTAGAAGGGTTAATAAGTTTACTAGAAAGTTGCCTTTGAACAGCTTCTTCCTTTAAACTAGCACCTTGAACAAATTGCAAAATGCATAAACGCAAAACTAATAGGATAAGTAAAGCAAATCCAATAGAAAGGGAAATGCGCAAACGCTTTTGACCTTTATTATCTATTTTAATAATTTTTGTTTTCTTTTTCATAAAATAATCACCTATAACTATTTATTAAGGAAATTGTATATTAACAAACAAAAAAAATCAATAAAATTACTAAAAAACAATGGAATAAAAAAAGTATATAGTGTATAATTTAAAAAGGTGAATTTTATTGAATTTATATGAAGAAACAAAATATATTTTAAAAAAATACAATATCGTGGCAAATAAAAAACTAGGACAGAACTTTTTAATAGATGAAAACGCAATAGAAAAGACAATAGAAGGAGCACAAACATGCGAGCATGATTTAGTTATAGAAATAGGGCCAGGACTCCGGAACTCTTACAAAACCACTATTAGAAACAGCAGGAAAGGTTATATGTATAGAACTAGATACCAGAATGATACAAATCTTGCAAGATAGATTTTCTATGTATAGTAACTTTGAATTAATAAATGATGATGTTTTAAAAGTAGATTTAAAAAGTTTAATAAAAGAAAACAAAAAAGATAAAATAAAAGCTGTTAAAATAGTTGCAAATTTGCCATACTATATAACAACACCAATAATAATGAAGTTATTGGAGGAAAGACTAGAAATAGAGAGTATAACTGTTATGGTTCAAAAAGAGGTGGCGGATAGGCTAGTTGCAAAACCAGGAGAAAAGAATTCAGGAGCTATAACATACGCTATTAGCTATTTTGCAGATGCCGAAAAAGTATTAGAAGTTCCAAACACATCATTTATGCCAGCACCAGAGGTTAATTCTAGTGTTATAAAGTTAAACATATTAAGAGAGCCATCTGTTAAAGTGGAAAGTGAAAAAATGCTATTTAATGTAATAAAACTTGCATTTGCACAAAAGAGAAAAACACTTTTAAATGCACTTACAAATGGAAAACTAGCAAACAAAGAAGAGGTAGAAAAAATGCTTATTGATTTGAATTTAGATTTGAAAATAAGAGGAGAAAAACTATCTTTACAAGACTTTGCAAGAATTGCAGATTATATGGAAGAGAAAAGATAATATATGAATAAGGAGGAACAAATGAAAAAAGAAAAAGGTATAACTCTTGTTGCTTTAGTTATAACAATTGTAGTAATGCTAATACTTGCAACAGTTACAGTTACGGTATCAATTAATGGGGGATTAATAAATACAACAAAAAGTGCAAAAGAAGAGTCAAGAGGAATGGATGTTGCAGAAGCAAAAGAAATGTGGGAAATGAGTGTAAGAGAAGATAGAGAAAATGGAAATCAAGAAAAGACACTTGACCAAATACTGGAAGAACTAAAAAATAAAGGCTTGCTTACAGAAAAAGAAGTTGAAGAGATAAAAGAAAGTGAAACCAAAACAATAACAATAGGCAGTAGAACAATTAGTTTTGATATAAAAAATAATGATATAGGTGACATAGATACATGGGATAGAACATATATTGAATCCATAAAAATAGGAGACTACGTTGATTATAATCCAACACAAAGAGTAAGTGAGAAAAACAAAAGTAAATTAACATATGTTTCTCCAGTGGGAACAGCAAGCAGTCATGGAAATGGATATGAGGAACAAACCTTTGAAGCAAGAACAGATATAAAATGGAGAGTATATGACATAAATAAAGAAACAGGAGTAATAACTCTAATATCAGAAGAGGTAATTGGGCCTAAAAGAGGAGGAACATTACAAAGCAACTTTATTTTATATACTGGAATTGGCTATTTATATTCAGAACAAGAAATAGAAAGCGCATGTGCTATTTATGGTTATGGTTATGGAGCTGATACTTCTAAAAGCACAGCATATACAGTAGGCGGACCGTTTGATGATAAGATTACTGGAGCGATAGAAGGAACAGGAGCAAGAAGCATGGATTTAACAGATATTATTAGCTCAAATCCAACATTTCTATTAGGAACAATCGGCTCAATATATTATCCAACAATGTCAGGAGATAGCCTAGGAAAATCAACAGAAAAGACAGATAAGAATTTAGAATATTCTTCAACTCAAAAATATGATGTAAATGAATTGGAAGTTGGAAAGGCAAAATTCAACCTAATATTTAAAGCAAAGGATGAAGAAACAAATTTAGCATATTGGTTAAAAACAAGAACGGTTAGAAGGACTATAAGGAGTGATGCAGCAAACAATAGTATGGGATTTTGTAACTGGGTTGTTATTAACGGAAATAGAGTTAACAATAAGTATATATGTGGGTCAACAACAATAAGATTTGGTACTTCGCCAGCAACAGAGCTAGGCATTAGGCCAATAGTTGTGCTAAAAAAGGGACAAGAATTAAAAAAAGCTGAAAATCAATCAGAAGATGAAAAATATACTTTATGGAATCTGATTTAGAATAAAGCCTACAAAATGTTGACATATATATAAGAAAGATTTAAAATATATAATTATATTTTATTAATAATACAAAAGAGGAGGAAAATAAAAAATGAAAAACAACAAAGGAATAACTTTAATAGCATTAGTAATTACAATAATAGTAATGCTAATATTAGTGGGAGTAACAGTAAGTGCTGCCATAAATGGAAAACTATTTGATACAGCGAAAAAAGCGGCAAAAGATACAGAAAAAGCAAAACAAGAAGAACTTGATTATATGGAAGATGCTAAAAATAAAATTGATGAAATTTTAGGAGTAACTACTGATGATAAAGTAGAAGAAATAATTTCTAAACCAGTAGAGGGAGAAACAGAAGTATATGCAATACTATTTTCAGATGGAACTATGGAATTAAGAAAAGAAAAACCAACAGAAACAGAAAATGTAGTATTTAAGACAGATGAGAGCTTTTCAAACAAATTATTTAAAAGCCAAGAAGAAATACCTTGGATATCATATGTAGATTCAATAAAAAAAGTAAAAATAGCTGATGAAATAGTACCAAGGACAACGGCAAGGTGGTTTCAAGGATTAAAAAATTTAACAACAATTTCTAATATTGAAAATTTAAAAACTGATAAAGTAGTATCTATGGAATCAATGTTTGAGGGATGTACATCATTAAAAGAAGTTGATGTGTCAAGATTTAATACACAAGAAGTAATAAATATGAGCTTCATGTTCTATGGATGCACTGGACTAGAAAATTTAGATGTATCTAATTTTGATACGAGCAAAGTAACTACATTGTATGCTATGTTTTATGACTGTAGGAAGGTAAAAACATTAGATGTTGCCAATTGGGATACAAGCAATGTAAAAAATATGGGCTGGATGTTTTATCGTACAAGTGTAACAAAATTATCTGTGGAAAATTGGAAAACAAATAAAGTTGAAAGTTTTACACATATGTTCTGGCAATGTGAAAAAGTAACCGAACTTAATTTAAGTAAATGGGATACAAGTAGTGCGACAAACATGAATGCAATGTTTGCTAGATGCTATGGACTAACAAAGATAGATGTAAGTAGCTTTAATACAAGTAAAGTTAAGGATATGGTATGGATGTTTAGAATGTGTAGTAGTCTATCAAAACTAGACATATCTAATTTTGATACATCTAATTGTTTATATTTTTATTGGATGTTTGAAAGCTGCTCAAATTTAGAGGAATTAAACCTTGGAAATATAAACACATCAAAAGTAGAATCTTACCATGGAATGTTTAATGGATGTACAAAAATAAAAACTACTATCACAATTGATGCTAAAGCACTAGAAGGAGTTAAAATAGATAAGGATCATGGATATGCTCAAATGTTATCAGGAGCAGCAACAGCAGAAGGAGCACAAATAACAATTAGATATAAAGCAAGTCAAAAAGATATAATAGACAAAATGGTAGAAACAAAATCAGCTAATTCTAATATTGTATTAGAAGTTGTAGCAGAATAACAAAACAAATTAGAGGTCATCAACAGATGGCCTCTTTTGCTACTTAAAAATTGACAAAATAGCCATTTTGAGGTACAATTATAGTGTTTTGAATTAAAGGAGAGATAAAAATATATGTCAAATTTAAATGTTAAATTGCTAAAAAATGTAGAGTCAAAAACAAAAATATATTTAGCGATAATAGCAATTATTTTAATAGCATTATGTATAAATAATATAGCATATATAATTCCAAGTATAATTGGATATGCATTAATAATTGTATACACAATATGGGTTTATAAGAGAAGAAAAAGTGAAATATCAAATTATATAACGGATTTAACAATAAATGTAGACTCAGCAGCTAAAAACACATTAATAAATTCACCGTTTCCAATAATAATACTAGAAACAGATGGAAATGTTATATGGAGAAGCTCAAAATTTAATAAAGAGTTTGCAAATGTTGGAATAAATTCTTATATAGATGATATAGCAAAAGAAATAAAGATGGATATAGAAAATCAAGATACAACTCAAATTGATAAACAAATAAGCATAGAAGATAAAATTTATCATGTAATAGGAAACTTCGTAAAAATAAAGCAAAAGAATACTAAAAAAACAAGCAAGTATATGACAATATTATATTTTGTAGATGTAACAGAAAAGCAAGAAATACTAAAAAAATATGAACAATCAAAATTATGTGTTGGTATTATTATGGTGGATAATTACGAAGAAGTAATTCAAAGAGTTCAACCAGAAGAAACACCGCAAATAATGGCAAAAATAGAAAAAGAATTATATGACTGGGCAAATGATGTTCAAGGAATTATGATAAAAAAAGAAAGAGATACATTTGTATTTATATTTGAACAAAAATTTCTAGACAAAATGAAAGAAGAGAAATTTGCTATACTAGACAAGATAAAAGAAATAAGAAATGAAGAAAATTTACAAATAACATTAAGTATAGCAATATCTAATGAGGGAAATACAAATTATGAAAAATATCAATCAGCAACAGATGCAATGGATATTGCATTAGGTAGAGGCGG
>ULWL01031578.1_pt1 | contig 10453 bp, 7 predicted proteins | sample 1960171 | NCBI WGS metagenome assembly ULWL01 (sample SAMEA4835807, study PRJEB28245) | human gut metagenome | biome: gut microbiome; material: fecal sample | place: Denmark | collected 2008 | reverse complement strand
GGACTTCGTCCCTTTTCGTCTGCCCCTTGCAGGGTCAAGGGCCAGCGTCCCTTGCGGGGCTTGGGGCAACGCCCCAACTGTTCCGCGGGTGGTCAGCATCTTAAACGCGCTCAACAAAGGCGCAGGCAGCGAAGCGTCCCTGCCAGTAACTTTGCGCGTCCGCAGACGCGCCTCCAAGCTGCTCTTCCCCCAAGATTCCGTGAAGAACCATTCATCTACGCCACCTTGGCACTCTTATTTAAAAAATAAAAACGGGTACTGTGGAGGATTTCGTCCTCACACAGTACCCGTTTTTTTGATGCAATCGAGGGGGGATTACTCCGCAGCAGGCACAGAGAAGGAAATCTGCGTCGCACCGGTCATGGCATCGGCGGACAGCATCGTGATGGGAGACGTTTCGACGCTCAGGGTCGCGAAGGAGCCTTCATAGCCGCTTTCGGTCGTGAAAGCGAAGGTCAGCGCACCGTCGCCGTCCAGCGCGCCGTCCATCGAGAAGACAATCACCTTCACCGCATCAGCCGGAACGTCCGTCGCCATGACAAACTTTTCACCGGTCGCATTGATGGTAATGCTGACTTCCTTTACGGTTTCGCCGGTCTTGTTGTAGACGGTGTAGTAGCCGGTCTGGTTGTTCGCAGCCTTGGCAGCGGCCAGCAGACCCTGCACATAGCCCAGCGTATCCACCAGCGTGCTGCTGGAGACGGCGTCTACCATTTCTTCCTTGGTCTTGCCTTCGATGGCAGCTTCCAGTTCAGCAATGGTCTTGCCGGTCACGAAAGCTTCGATGGCGTTGTAGCTCACGCCCAGCGGCGTGGTTGCGCCCGCCTTGGTCGTCATGTTGGTGCTGTACAGACCGTCGTTCACAACCTTAGAAGCCAGCACCTTGCCTTCGGGATAGTTCTGACCGAAGGAAGCGTCGGAGTTCGGAACGCCTTCCGCCGTGGCGGCATCCATGAACTGGAACTCGTCGATGTGCGCGGCAACGATGGTGTCGCCATCCATCGCGACGGTCAGCACAGCGAAGCAGGACGTGCCATGTGCGGCATACTCAACCTGACCGATTTTGACTTCAGCCAGCGCAGCCGTGGACAGCAGCATGATGGACAGGAGCAGTGCGAAAAACTTTTTCATAGGAGCCAACCTCTTTTTTGCGAAACTTGGCAGAATTTCTACCAGCAACACTATTATACGCGCAGCAATGCCGGTTTGTCCAGACAAACTTGTCAGAAAAATAGCAAAATCGTCGCTTGATGCAATCAAACGTTATTGCCGTATCGACCAGTCATTTGCGTCCGTACTTGCTCGATAACCTCATCCAGCACAAAATTACGGAACCAGTATTCCCCGTCATCAGGGAAATCAAGGTAGTCCGTGTAGAAGGGCATGACGCGCGTGTCCTGCTGGCGGAGCGTCCGAATCGCGCCTGTCCGGCAGTCCACTTCCGCGTTGAAGCTGCGCCCGTCGGGGTAATCCAGCGTCACTTTCCAGATGGGGTCGCCCTCGCCGGGGTCAATCAGCACACCGCCGCGCAGGGAGTAGTCATCGTCGCCCAGCGCGCGGGCAGCGTATTCCGCCGCGACCGCTTGAGAAATTGCGTAGTCAGGGACGTCGGGGTAAATCGTCTGACACAGGCAGGCAACAGACCAGTCGCCGACGTAGCTGCCGCTGATGCTTATCGCGGACTGGAAAGAACGGAGCGTCGCCTGATCCCAGCGCAGGATGTTGGCGCCGTACAAATCAACATAGCGCTGAACAATATGATTGGCGTACATGCCGTAGACGATGCCGGGCTGCGTGTTCGCGTCGCGGTAGAAGCTGGTGACGCGAAGGTCTTCCGCCAGCGTGTTCCAGACGCGCACGGGCAGCAGAATGCTGGTGCGCAGGGCGCAGAAGCTCGGAATCTGTACGGAATCCACCACGGACAAGTCGCTGTCGCGCACGTCCAAGAGGAAGTACCCCATGTCGGTGGACAGCCAGAAATGCCAAATCAGCTCACCATCCTCGCGATAAACAAGGAACGAGGAATTCTCATAGCACAGATGGGCGTTCAGCGATTTCAAGGCGGCAGCGGTCACATCATCGGCGGTGGATTTCGTGCTGGCATCAGGAACGACCTCCAGCGCCAGCAGGGCGTTGAACAGCGGCAGGGTACCGTCTGCCTCCATCTGGCGCAGACCGGCTTCGTCCGTCAGGCTGCCGGTCAGCAGCGCTTGCAGCTGCTGGACGGTTTCGCGCTGGTAAATCGGGGGCAGATAGCCCTGCATCAGCAGCGTGAAGCGCGCTGCATCCAGCGGATTGCGGTTCCAGCCGACATCCAGCACTTCGCCGTACCAGTTCAGCGCTGCCCAGTAAATGTCACCCTGCGACGTGTTCTGCGCATCCTTGGTGAAAATCACGACACCGCCGCCCGTGTAGTAGGAGAATCCGCCTGCCGTGTCCTCAAAATCGCTTTCAATAAAGCAGGTGTATCCTTCTTCCGCCATATTCCGCTGATATTGGCGCTCAATGGCGGCACTGGCGGCAGATTGCGCCGTTTCGGCATCCACGGCGGGTACGCCATGGGAGAAGTCCGTGCGGTCAAGGGTGGACAGCAACTGACTGGGGAAAAACTCCTGCGGCAAACCGTAGAGATTGCCGGAGTACGTCGTCGTCAGCAGCGCACCGGTCAGCCCGTTCAGCTCCAGATAGACGATGCTCTGCCCGCTGGGGGCATTCGGCTGGCGGATGGCAATCTTCCAGAAGTCGCCGGACGCGCCCGCAAGGTACTCTGCCGCCAGCACGTCGGACGATGAACCGCCCTGAATGGCGAGCGCGGCGTCAATGGCTTCTTCGCGGGTCAGCGCTTCCGCCGGAACATCCGGGAAGCCATCGCGCCCGACGCTCAGGAACAGCTCATGCACCGTCTGCATTGACGAACGATCCGCCCGCGAAAGCGCCAGAATGTACACACGCAGCTGCATGGGCGTCCATGTGCGCATGTCGTAGCCGAAAATGCGCCGGAAGCCGCGGGTCACTTCGTCTGCCGTGTGATCGCTGCCCGCACCGCGTTCCCGCCGCATTCGGCAAATGCTGCCGTTCTCCGCGTTCACCGCGACTTCGTATGTCGTGCCGAACGCATCCAGCGCATCAAAATTTACGCAGTAATACGCTCCCTCACAGGTGCCGTCATAAACACCGGAAAGGAAGCGGATACCTACACGATAGAAATCAAGATTGGTGAAATCCGCCTGCGGGTCGTCATTGGTGCGGATGTAGGCAACTGCGCGGGCAAGGGCGTCCTGCGCGGTGATTTCGGTGGAGAGCGGTTCGCGCGTCATGCCCGGCAGAATCCCCTGATAGCCGATTCTTTCAAGCGTCTGGCTGAGCGCCACCTGCGCGCGGATATCCCACTGCCCCAGCGACGACCCCACAGGGCAGAGAATTTCCAGCAGCGTGGAGAGCGAACAGCCACCGTCCTTTTCGACCTGCGTCATCAGCGCCGAAATCGCCTCTTCATCCACTGAAAACTGCAAATCCGCCGCGCTGGCCAGAAGCTTTTTCACCTGTGCCGCCGTCAGGAAATCGCCCTGACGGGTGACGTCGGCAGTGAGCTGCGGGGAATCGTCCGACAAAATCCCGGTTTGCAGCAGGACACCCGCGCCCAGTACCAGCACGAGCAGCACCGCAGCGATGGCCTGCCAGCGAATCACGCGCGGACGCTGTTCATCCTGCGAAACGCGGCGCAGGACGGCATTCACCTGCGCGTCGGTGACGTGCAGTCCAGCTAAATTCGTATCCAGCACCCGCTTGAGTTTATCAGACATAGCAGTCACCTCCTGTCAGCGAAAGTTTGAGCGCCTGTTCCGCTTTTTTGAGCCGCGTATGCACCGTCGACTTGCTGATGCCCAGTGCATCGGCGGTTTCCTGAAGGTTCATGTCCTGATAATAGTAGAGAATCAGCGGCTTTTTGAGGTCGTCGGGCAAGCGCAGGATGTCCAGCATCAATTCCCGATCCTCTGGCAGCACGGTCATCATGCCCTGCGGCAAGTCCTCCAGCGCGTGCCGCATGTCAATGTGCCGAAACCACCGTTTCCGCTGATAATCGCGGCAGACATTGATGGCAATGCGCATCAGCCACGTTTTGACGCTCGCGCCGTTGCGCTGCTCGAAGGTGTCCATGGCGCGCCAGGCGCGGAGGAAGGTGTCCTGCATGGCATCCTCGGCTTCACGCGCGTCGGAAAGGATGACGAAGCATGTGCGCAGGATGGCGGTGCCGTAGGTGCGCATCCAGTCTTCCAAGCGGCGTTCATTGGGGGATTGCTGCTCCATGCTTTGCCCTCCTTTCATTTTCATGGTGATTTCAATGGATTAGACGCATAAAGCGGTGCGTTTTTCCAGGGGTAAGGAAAAATTGCGGAGAAAAATAATACGATTTCCCAGTTCATTTGCGCTATTTGCTTGCGCCGCGCATTTTCATCCGGAAATAGTATAAGAAATCCTTATAGCCCCCTTCCTGAATTGATGTTTGTGTTTTGGAGAAAAGTATGGTATATTTTTCACAAAGTTGCGAAGAGCAACCAGAGTGTCTTCCCTGCACGGGGACATTCAAAAAGGAAAGGGGTTTTTCATCATGAAGAAGCTGACGGCGCTGCTGCTCAGCCTGTGTATGGTGCTGACGATGGCCTGCGCGACGGCGCTGGCGGAGGGCAAGACAGCGAGTGCGACGGCGGAAGGGTTTGGCGGCGGAAACGTGACGGTCACGCTGAGCGTGGACGGCGACAAGCTGGTGAACGTGGAAATCGACGCGACATCGCAGACTGATTCCATCGGCGGAGCGGCGGCGAAGGTGCTGGCGGAGCAGATGCTGACGAACAACTCCGTCGAGGTGGATGGCGTGACGGCGGCGACGGTGACATCCGACGCGGTGAAAGCGGCCGCAGCGGCTGCGCTGGCGGAGCTGGGGCTGACGAACGCGGACTTGGCGAAGGTCGAGGCGGCGGAGAAGGAAACCTATACCGACCTGACCTGCGATGTGCTGGTCATTGGTACGGGCGCGGCTGGCGGAGCAGCGGCGATGGCGGCTGCGGAAGCCGGCGCAAAGGTCATTGCGATTGAAAAGCTGGCGACCATCGGCGGCACGTCTGCGATGGCGGGCGGCGGCATTGCGGCGCCGGAATCCTCCGAGCAGAAGAAGTACGGCATCGAGGATACCTGCGAAGCCTACGTCGATCTGTGGGTGGAATACAACCACAACGAGTATTTCCGCGAAGACAGCGGCATGGATGAAGACCGCATCCGCTTCGTGGTGGGTCAGGCGGCGGGTCTGATTGACTGGCTGGAGGAGAACGGCTTCGAGTTCGGCCGTCCGATGAGCTTCGACCTGATTGAGGGCGTGGATCGCTTCCACTATGCCTCCAACGGCAAGCCCACTGACCTGCTCTATGCGAAGAATCAGGAGCTGGGCGTGGAATACTGGCTGGAGACGAAGGCAACGGCGCTGCTGACCGACGAAAACGGCAACTGCATCGGCGCGACGGTCGAAAAGGACGGTCAGACCTTCAACATCTACGCCAAGGGCACGGTATTGGCGACTGGCGGCTTCGGCAACAATCAGGAAATGATGGAACGCTTCACGCCCGTTGACGCGGCGCAGGTGGCGTACTTCTACGGCTCCGCGGGTCAGACTGGCGAGGGCATCCTGATGGCGGAGGCCATCGGCGCGGCGGTCTATGAGAAGGGCGCGCGTCTGGGCATGTCCTACGTTGTGGGCGACGGCACGAACGCGGAGCTGACCTCTCTGGGCGGCCCGTGGAGTCAGGCGCCGATTGTGGACAACACGGGTGTCCGCTTCGTCAATGAATACTGCCATTCCCTGAATTATCCGAGCCTGATTTACCATCATGCGGCGCCGTACTACTGCATCTACGGCTCTGACCGCGAGGACTATGCGGCGATTTTGGCGAACAACGTTGATGACCCGGCAGTGACCTCTGCGGACACGCTTGAAGAACTGGCGGACAAGCTGGGCTTTGACAAGCAGGCGTTCCTTGACTGCATCGCGGTCTACAATGCGGCGAAGGAAACCGGCGTGGATGCGGCGTTTGGCGCGCGCGTGGATTTCATGAATTTCGCGACGGTTGGCCCGTTCTACGCGGTGCAGATTGCGCCTCAGTACACAGGCACGATCGGCGGCGTTGTGACGGACACCTCCGCGCAGGTGCTTCGCGCGGACGGCACGGTCATCGGTGGGCTGTACGCTGCGGGCGAAGCCTCCAACGGCGCGCTGTACGATCTGGTCTATATGTCCGGTTCGTCTTTCCTGAACGCGCTGTCGATGGGTCGCATTGCGGGCGAAAACGCGGCGAACCAGCAGTAATCGGTTGATAAAAATGGCACCAGACCGAAGCGGCAAATGCTGCGAAGGGCTGGTGCTTTTTTTGAGTGCGGGGATGGGTGTGATTCGTTGTACTGAGGAACAAGTCAATGCTGGTAGGGGTCAAGGGAGCGATTAGAAAACACTTTGGTCGTCTCCGTTGGACTCCGCGCGATTGAGCTGGTTTCGCCACTCTACTTTTTCCGCGTGTTTAGCCCTTCTTCATTTTCTCTATCATGCAGTCCCGAATCATCCGAATCGCCGGTGTCAGCCGTCTGCACACCAGCACCGACCGATGATGTCCAATATCCTCCGTCAGCGGAATCAGCTTCACGCCCTTGAAATAGGATGGCTTTCTCGCTGGAAAGAAGGAAATCCCCAGATTCAGCGAAACCATCAAAATCTGCATATCTGCCGAATCCGCATAAATAATCAACGGATGCGAAAATCCCAGATTTTGCGCCCAGTCGTGAATCGCGCCGCGCCCGCTGCGGGATTGGTCGGGGGCAAGCAGAATCAACGGATACGCGCGTAAATCAGAAAGCGACACAACCGACTTTTTCGCTAATGGCGACGCTTCGGAAACGGCAGCAATCATCGGCACATCGTAGAGTACCTCCTGATAGGTGTTCCTCTGGTCGATTTCGCCGGGAAGCGTCAGCACCATGTCGCATTGCCCGCGATAGAGGGCGTCGGACATGGCCGTCAGCGATAGGTATAGCGGGTGAATTACCAAATTGGGCAGGTGCGGATGCAGGGAAAGGTACGCATCGACAATCAGTTCTTTTTCCAGCGGCCCGTTGTAGCCGATGTGGATGGCGCTCACACGGTGCGCATCGGCGAAAGCGTCCTGCAATTCAAGCTGAATCCCCATCAGGCGCTCGGCGTAGGGGAGAAACTGCTCGCCTTGGTCGGTCAGCACCGCGCCGGTAGACAGACGGTGGAACAGCGCACAGCCCATTTCTTTTTCCAACGACGCAATCTGCTGGCTGATGGCGGTCTGGGAGACGTACATGTTCTTCGCAGCGGCGGAAAAGCTGCCTTCGCGGACGACGGCGAGAAAATACGCGATTCGGTCGGTGTTCATGCGAAAAGACCTCCACTGGGGACAAAAAACTCCCTTCCGCGGTGCGCAGAAGGGAGCAAAGATGCGAGAGGTTAAGGGCGCTGACCCATGCCGCCTTCGAGGGTGATGGTTTCGCCGGACATGAATTTGAAGTCCGGGGAAGCCAGCTGGACGCACACATGGCCAATTTCCACCTCGGAATCGCCGTAGTGACCCATCGGGGGCATCTTGACATTCGCCTTGAACGCCTCGGGATATGCCTTCTGGAAGTTCTCCAGCTGCGTCGTCCATGCCAGCGGGCAGACGACGTTGACGTTGATACCGTCCTTGCCCCATTCGGTGGCGGCAACGCGGGTCAGACCGCGAATGCCTTCTTTTGCCGCGGCATACGCGCACTGCCCATAGTTGCCGAACAGGCCCGCGCCGGAGGCGAAGTTGATGACCGCGCCCTTTGTTTCCTTCAGGTAGGGGTAGCACGCCTTCATATAATAGAACGTGGCGTACAGACCGGAATACAGTGCGAGATTGAACTGCTCGGTGGTATGGTCAGCCAGCGGAACGCCGGATGCGGAAGCCTGCGCGTTGTTAATCAGCACGTCGATGCGGCCGAAGGTGTCAATCGCCTGTTTGACGACATTGTTCACAACAGCCTCGTTGTCCGCGCTGTCATTCACGTCCGCCTGCACGCACACCACCTTCACGCCATAGAGGCGTTCCAGTTCTTCCTTCGCGTCGGTCAGTTTCTTCACGTTGCGGCCCGTGATGACCAGATTCGCGCCTTCCTTGGCGTAAGCGGTCGCAATGCCGTAGCCAATCGAACCGCAGCGGCCGTTGCTGAGCTTCGCATAGCCCGCGCCGGTAATAATCGCCGTCTTTCCTGCCAGAAAACCCATTATATAATTCCTCCTTCATGGTGAAGGGCTGAACAAGCAGCCTGTGCGTTTATGGTATCACAGATGATGCGGAAAAGCAAGAGCGGACGGCACAAAATGGACAAAAATTGATGATTTTTTCACAATACCGCCGGCTTCCAATCGGAAAAACGGAAAAGAAACAGCAAAAGTCTGATGAATTGTTTGACGCATCCCATTCATTGCACTATAATGGAGCCAGTAGCGTTCCGGGCGTACTGCGCGTCCGGCAAAGTGGGAGGAACGCGGAATGAAGGCAGAGAGCAAACGCTCGGTGCGCATCATGCTTCGGTGGCTGCTGGGAGTGGCGACGGTGCTGATGGCGGCGCTGTTGATTTGGCAGTGCGTGACCATCTATCATGAGGGCATCGCGCCGGAAAACATGGGCGAAAACGGACTGCGGATTCACGATATTTACAGCCGGGAAATTGTTACGGCGCACTTCGCTTCGATTGCGTGGAGCGTGTGGGTCTTTCTGGCGCTGCTGGCGGCGAACATCATCGCCGGAAAGCCGGAGCAGAAGGAATCGCTTCGCGCGCCGGTGGAGAATCAGTTGCTGATGCTGCGCGCGCGGACGGAGGAGACGGACGAAATCCGCAAAGTGAAGAAACAGTGTATCGGCGTATGGTGCGGCGCGGCGATTCTGTGCCTGATTTGCGGGGGCATGGCGGGGCGATTCCTGCTGGACTGGTCGAATTTTGCCTCGCGTGATTTGGAAGTCGTCGTGCGCCAGATGGCGATTGACACGTTCCCGTGGATTGGGCTGGCGTTCATCCTCCTGATGGCGGCTGAGCAGTGGAATTTCCGCCTGTTGATGAAGGAACTGGAACTGCGCAGGAGCGCCCCGAAGCGCAAGCCGGATGCAGCCGCTCCGGAAAAGACGACAGGCAGGAACGTCATCCGCGTGATCATCGCGGCGGCGGCGGTGGCGCTGATTGTGCTGGGTGTGATGAACGGCGGCATGTTCGATGTGCTGGTGAAGGCAATCAATATTTGTACGGAGTGTATCGGCCTTGGCTAAGAAATTTGCGGCATGGTGGAGCGCCCATAAGCCCACCACCCGGCGGCTCATACAGGTCTACGCCGCCCTGCTCTACAACGCCTATGTGAAGGGATTCATCAAGGGCGACATCTACACCGGCGGCATCAAGAACTTTTGCGTGCCGGGGTTCAACTGCTACTCCTGTCCGGGCGCGATTGGCGCATGTCCGCTGGGGGCGCTGCAAAACGCGCTGGCGTCCTCGGATAAGCGCGCGCCGTACTACGTTCTGGGCATTCTGATGCTCTACGGGCTGATTCTGGGGCGCACCATCTGCGGCTGGCTCTGTCCGCTGGGGCTGATTCAGGAATTGTTCTACAAAATTCCGACGCCGAAGGTGAAGAAGAGCCGCTTCACCCATGCGCTGTCGTATCTCAAATACGTCCTGCTGGCGGTGTTCGTGGTCATCATCCCGCTGGCGTACAGCTTGCAGCAGTATCCCGTGCCGGGATTCTGCAAGTACATCTGCCCGGCGGGGACGTTCGAGGGCGCAATGGGCTTGCTGGCGAACCCGGTCAATGCGGGCAAGTTCTCCATCCTCAACATCCTCTTTACGCGCAAATTCGTCATCATGGTGGCGATTCTGCTGGCATGCGTGTTCTTCTACCGCGCGTTCTGCCGCTTCCTCTGCCCGCTGGGGGCGATTTACGGTCTGTTCGCGCGCGTGTCGATTCTCGGCGTGAAGGTCGAGAAAAGCAAATGCACGCACTGCGGGCGCTGCGTGGCGCACTGCAAGATGGATATTCGGCATGTGGGCGACCATGAGTGCATCCACTGCGCATCGTGCGTGGACGTTTGCCCGACGAAAGCCATCAGCATGAGAATGGGCAAAATTACGCTGAAAGCGAACGAAGTGCAGCCGATGAAGCCGGAAGACAACAAAAAGCGCACGAACCGCCGCATCCGCGTGATGGCGGCGTGGACGGTGGCGTTGGTAGTGTTGGGCGTGGTGATGTGGCAGGTAAACAAGGCGGACACGGTGGAAGAACCGGTAAGTCAGCCCGCCGCGACGGAAACGCTTGCGCCCGAAGCCACGGAAGCGCCGGACGACGACACGCCGGTTGGCTACGAAGTCGGCATGAAAT
>ULWL01024950.1_pt1 | contig 10527 bp, 6 predicted proteins | sample 1960171 | NCBI WGS metagenome assembly ULWL01 (sample SAMEA4835807, study PRJEB28245) | human gut metagenome | biome: gut microbiome; material: fecal sample | place: Denmark | collected 2008 | reverse complement strand
TTGTCTTTGCTTGAACAGCGCGATCGAGCAAGGACATGCTATCATCGTGATATGCACCGTTCTCGTTTAAGATGTAACCGTTCGTTGTTGCATCAACAGAGTAATGTGCAGCTTCATATCCGACCCTTGAAACCAACTGCGCTTCAATTTCAGAAACAATTTCTTTTTGAAAACGCTCCTCGTTTTCATATATAGCGGGATCCATCTCCTTTTCTTTAATCATTGCTTCTGTAATGACATTGTGATCAATATCATTTAGCCATATGTACACTGGTATCAAGTCCGTATCCGTCTTGCTTGCCATTACTTCCAGCAGTTCATTGCTTATCTTGCTTTCCCAGTTAATCTGTTCTTGATTTTCCGCTGCGGAAACAGGAATCACGGAGCATAGCATCATAACGGCTATGACAATTGCAAATAGGCGAAGATGTTTGTTCATCATGGTGTTTTCCTCCTAAAAACGAATCATTTTTTGAGATGTCGAACTACGGATTGATTTTTTCGACCTTTTCAAATGCCCACGGGACATCGTAAAAATCAATTTTGATATAGGGTAGGTAGAGCGCGTTGTTGTAATTTGAAATGACTTTTGCCTCATCGCTAATAGCTGAAATGAGCAAGCCGAAGTCTTCAGTATTTTGTGTATCATCGTGTATACATGCTTTGACGTAATTTGTGATATCAAACCTATATGCACCTACGTTGGATACACAAATACTGTTTTCTTCCATATAACCGATCGGTAACTCCGGTGTGGTATATGTCCAAAATTCATTTAGACGTTCACTTCTAATCTTTACGTCTGATTTTGAACCACCCAAGGCAACGAAGCATAATGAGGCGTTTTTGACATTTTGTTCATAGCTTTTCAGCACATATCCAATGCGGAATTTCATGTACAAAGAGCCCTCCCCATAAAAAGTATTAGGCCCAATGACAGAATAATTGGACAACGTATCATTAGGCTTATCAGAATATGCGGTGATATTGGGCAGCGAATTTGCCAACACATCAAAAGCCAGTGAAATTGATAGCGGATATGTAAGTTCAGAATTTTTTAGAAAGTCCTTGTCCATTTCCACTATACACTTCACCTTTTGTCCATATTCTTCAAACCTTATCATGCTGTTAAAGCAGACATTTCCGGATGCATCCTGTAAATATGAGCTACGAATGGCGCAAATCTGGGATGGATCCGCATTTGGAGTTATAACAGCGGTGTTGTTGGTAGCCGATATAGATTGAATTGATTGATTACCAAAATAAAATGATACTTCCCCGGTCTTTGGCTCTTTATCAAACGAGATATTGACAACGGTTCCGGTTGATGTTGGAACACATTCAAAACTGCAATCATCGCTTGAATTATAGATTACTGATGAACGCTCTCGTCCGAGAATATCTCGAAATATTGCTTTTTGGCACTCATCGCTTGGTTCGCAATCGATAGCAAACGATAATAGGGACGTGTCTCCTTTTGTTATGGTAATCTCACCATTTGCTTTTTGAGGATAATAGCTCTTTACATCACCGGCTTTTGTTTGAAATACATATCCTCTTCTCTTGTAGTCCGTGTCTTTAACGCTTGTTAGAGAAACATCTATAAGCTCGAGATCGCCATTTCCGTTCTTGTATGAGATAGGCAATGGAAAAATATAGAGGCTCGCAGAACCATCATTGTTTTGGTAACAAAGCGTGTATGGGGTTTCCACATCAAACAATCTGTTTTTGTGCATACTGGTATCTTCGTTTATCAGCAGATTATTTAATATTTCGTGACTACCAGAGATATCACTTTTTCCACAAGAAAAAAGCGTACTCATAACTACAATAACCAGTATCGGGATCAGTAAAATATTTGATTTATGCATAACATCCATCTTTTGCTATACAACAATGCAGACAAAAGAAAATATCAAAATGATTTATTTATAAAACTATTTGATATCCACCTTAGCATGATAGCAAATTCTCCTTCCACTAAGATGTATGGCTTTTTGATTGTTGAAACAAGCGCATAAACCCACTTTGCCCAGAAAGTTTATGCGCCAAAATACAGGAAGGCAAACTTCCTATACTGAATGTAAAGATCAATCACCAACGGCCTGACGGTGGAAGTATGAAAATATCTTTTGAAATATAACTTGAGCCAATGCACCATAATATATTTCTGACTCCTTTCTCTTAAATTGCCCTTTTTCTATGACGTCGTATTGTTACAGCTTATAAACTGTAAGTTTTTTTAAATCAGTATTACCCCATATCCTTTCGAATGATAAACATCCCAAGCTCCATCAGCATAATTAATTGATATTGTAGCATTGTTCTGCAGATACGATTATCATACCCGGAACGATCCGGTTGCTTCATTTGCGAAATAATATATGCCAATGGAGCTTGTGTGTAAACGGGTTATTCTACCGCATATCTGTCATCCAACACATAATTGTTTTACCTATTTCATGCACAATTATCGGGAATATCACCTCCGTCTGGAAGCAGTCCTCCATTAGGGGCAACACGCGAGTAAAGTGCGAAAACGCACTCCGACAGTTTACTGAGTTTTACGCCTGAAAGCTCATCGGCTGTTACAAACAGTACTGCATAACCGTTGTACATACGAATGCAAATATTCTTATTTTTCTCTTGCAATTCACTTAAATATCTAACGGAATTTTGTTTGTTATACTCATTCCATAATTCATCGCGTTCTGCACTCAATGAATTTGCGAGATCGCAGGTGTTTTTTATATCCGCTGCGATGTCAGCAGCCTCAAATTTTCCTTCATGAATGTATTTGGACAGCAATTCATCCCCATAATAAGAGACGCGTTCATCGTAAAGCGCCCTCGTCCACTTCTCACCGCCGATAACAGGTACATCCGCGGGAATTCCGGTTGTGTACAGCGTTTCGCCCCAGCAAAGCAGCAAGCCTTCTTTTTCCAACTTGCTTAGCTTATCAAACTCAGCCTTGTTTTGCTTGATTTCGTCGGTTAGTGCTTTATAGGTCTTTCCGTTGTACACAAAAGAATCCATGTCCGAACGGTCTTTCTTTGAAATCACGACTGCGAAATACTTTCCCGCATTATCGGTGTCTTCAAGCGCGTCTTTCAGCGACATTTTAACGGTCAATCCGTTCCACTCGGTAAAACCGTCTACAATTTCAGATGTTGAATCGTGAGGCGCCCATATCATGTTTTCGAGCGCATCCGGGAACTCCGGTTTTGCTGGATCTAAAAGTTTACCGAACAATCCACTGAAATATCCGAAACATAACGCAAGAGCAAGACACGCGGCAATCGTGGATGCCTTTATCCATGGTTTAGTTTTCTTTTTATCCTTTTTGATCTGTGACGCCATGATATCCGTTCCCGCTCTTACAATCAAGTCGTCATCAATGCCTCCGATGGAAGTGAGTAACCTCATATTATTCATATAGTGAACCCTTCTTTCTCTAAATAATCTTTCAGCAAAATGCGGGTGCGGTGCAGGATGCTGCCTACATTTGTTTCGCTTATGTGATATAGTGACGCTATCTCACGGTTAGTACTCATATACCAATACCTGCGCACAAAAACATTACAAGTCTGTTCGGGCAGTGTATGCAGGAATTCTGAAATAGCTTTCGATAATGCAAACTCATCTGCAAGATCCGATACAGAGTCCGGATCAGGAATGCAATCCGACAATTCCTCCAACACAATGTCAACCTGGCCTGCGCCCCGTTTTTTTGCTTTTAACTTATCATATTTGTCAAGGGCAAGATTTCTTGTGATTTTCGCGAGAAACGCTGGCAATACGTTCGGTCGATTCGGAGGAATACTATTCCATGTTTTTAGATACACATCGTTTTCACACTCTTCGGCATCCTCATGGTTGCCAAGAATTCGGTATGCTATATACTTGATGTATCGCGTATATTTCTTCTCAGTTTCGCGAATGGCACTTTCGGCGCGTTGCCAGAAAAGCTCTACGATCTTATCATCATCCAAATCTATGCCCTCCCTTCGGTATGATTAAAGGCCTTTCACCCATATAGACGGTTATTGAGTTGTATGTATCACAGAAAATGAAAAATATTATGAAAAAAATCGATACATCTCCACGCCACCCCCGGCACATTTTCGCTCGACGAACAACTCTGGCAATTTTTTAATATACATTCTTCCCAGCGCCGAACTGCCGAGATACGCCTCCACATTCGTCACGGGCAGAACGCACCAATCGCTGTCGGCGGGTTTGTTCGCAAGGTAATATTCGAAAATGGTTCTTGTCACATGGAGCGGTACTTTCTGTAGCGTAACCTCTGCAAGCCACTGCTCTTGTTGTTCTGTCAGGGTAATCGGTTCTCGCCGCAAAGCCCCCAGCTCCAGCGCATCGGCAATCACATCATCAAAACGAAGGATCAGGTCGCCTTTCGTGCCTTCCGAGAAGATCGGTATCTGAAACTGAATGACCTTTTTCCGCCATGCGTCTTCGAGTTTTTCCATGTTGTCGGCAAGTTTATGTGTGGTTTTGCCCACCTTGTCACGGTTGCTATTGACGAAATCCGCGATGCCATGCAGGTGGCGGATATACCATCCACAGCCGCCTTCGTTTACCAGCTCGGGAAACGCATCTTGAAGCTCACGAAAATCTGTTTTGAACTGCCACTCCGCCCTCGGCGTGGCATTCTTTTTGTCAGGAATACTGCACCACGCGCAGAGAGCACGGCGGGCATCGTCGGTGCGCTCATACGGATCACCGCCTTTCGGTGTCCCGTCCGGGTTGTGAAAGAGATATCCCCTTGCAAGGGCAGTCAATATCCGCGCAAAGCCGTAGTTTTCCATGAGCATATCCAGGGTAAACCGACCGAGAAAGCTGTTGTCCTTCTTGTTCCGAACGGCATAGGTCGGTTCTTTGGTATAGGCGAGAAACTCTGCCCATTCGTTTGTTATCGATTCCTGTATCATCCGTTTCCGCCTCCGATCAGATAAAATTCCGCTTCTTCAAGCAGTACATCAAAGATAAAATCCCGCCTGTCCATCGCTTCGGCATAGCGGATTGCCTGAAACGGCGGCGTGATTCTTGCAATGCAAACTCTGCAAGTCTCTGCCACCGCCTCGCGGTAGTCCGTGCCGGGGATGCGGTTGTTGTAGGCATCGATCATTGCCGTCATTTCCGGCGTGTCGTGCTTGTAGTGAAGTTTGCTTTTGTCAGCCAGCCTGTTGGTGTCGTCAATATCACAGATGATGTCGCCGAACACCCGGTACCCGCCCATGCGGAAGTCCGAAAACAAGCCGTCATACGCCCGAAAAGCCTCCTCCGGGAGGTATTCGTGCAGGAAGAACAAACGCTCCTCCGGCTTCATGAAATGCCACTGTTCGGCTCGTAGCGCGTCACGGACGGCTTTGATGTGCGTTGCGTCCATCCCGGTGAACGGTGCATACAGGCTGTCGGTGTCGTAGGCGTTTTCCTGATCCCGCATAGTCAGAATACGGTCAATGTCCCGGCGCTTGGAGTTGCCGGGCGTCGGGTGCTTATGCGACCGAATACGCCGCAGGCAATGGTCGTAGGTATCGATCAGCTCCCGAATCGGCGGGAACAGTGACGGGTCAAGGTTATCTTTCCAATTCGGATGCCTGGCAAAGGTAAACAGTTCTGCGGATGGCGCAGGCTTTATCACTTTTCGCGGCGTGTGCTTTTTCAGCATGTGGGCATAGTACGGCAGCTTCTCTACATTTGCCGTGACGCTCTCCCAATCCGTGCCGTCGATATAATCCTTCATCTGTTCCGCAAAGGTGTCCTCATACCATGCAGGGCGGTCTTCCGCATCCTCAAGCAGTCGCTTGTATTTCAGATACCGGCTGCGCGGCTTGTCGTTTGTGTTCAGGTATGCCGTCAGGTCGGGCTTGATACCGCTTTGGGCAGAGTCGATCTCAAGTCCCGTCAGGATAGCAAGCGTTTCGGTTTCCTGTCTGCACTTTTCCTTGATGTCGACATCCGCATTTTCATCGTAAGCGAGAATACTGCGGTCAAGAGCGGCATTGGAAATCTGCCCGACACGCGAGGAAAAGGTGCTCTTGACTGCCTCAAACCGAGCGTGCAGGTCATTTGCATTCCGCAACTGCGGATCGGCAGTCGGAATACTGAGCAGGGGTAGATTGTTCCGATTTGAAAATCTGTCCTCGGATTTTCTTGTCGCCGCCTTATAGTGAGAGGCAATACTTTCACATATGACCGGCTCACGGATGACTTTGACCATATCCCCGTCATAGTCCGCGCCGCCCAGTCGTTCGGCAATGAGCGACCACGGTTCTACCATTACGACACCGGACAGGTGTGAAAGATACCGGCGGCGGATGTCATGTTCATGGTTCGGCGGATATACCACGACCTCCTCATTCTTTGCAATATGCGGATTGCGCAGGATCGCCGTCATGTGACTGCCGGTCAGACCGTAGGCGGTTGTGTAACGGCAACGCGCGTCAAGCAGCTCCCGGTAGATCTCTTCCGCATTTCTGTTGCCGTCCGTATAGGGTTTTAGCAGTTCGGCAAGAAACAAGGTCAGATCCGCCGAAAGATAGGCAACTCTTCCGCGCACGAGCAGATTGCCGCGGTCAAAATTCCGCAAAATGGTATCCGCGGCGCGGTCAAGCTCCCGTCGATACTCTTTTTCTGCGAGCAAAAGGTCATTGCGGTGAAGCATCCCGGCAAGGCGGAAGCCACGGCTTTTCGGATTTTTCGGTGCATGGTCGACATAGTAGTCAAACTGAAACCATTCGTCGTTGAGAAGGCGATAGTAGATTTCCTCGGTCGTTTTGGTCAGCCACGCTCCGGTATCGCTGTCAGTTTGTTCGTCCTCTTTGTCCATACGGTCTTTCATCCAATCAAACGGTAAATCAACCGGTCTAAACTGCTCGCCGCTCAGGGCGAGGGTAGAAAGGAACTGATAGTTCAGATCTGTAAACTGTTCACTATCCGTTCGGTTTACGCCCGTAATATACAGCGTGTGACGGTAGGCGCGCAGGCGTTTCAGATATTCCTCAAAGGTCAGCCCGTTTTCCGTCATCCAACCGCATCCCTTGAACTGGCTCCCCGTCAGAATCATCCGGACGCGTTCAATGGGATGCTCCACACCCCACAGATCCGTGATTTTCGTGACGGTTGCCTCACGGAACAGTCCGTGAAAGTCTACCTCATGCACCATGCCCTTGATATACGGCATCCGGATCTGGAACGATGTATGGGTGTGCTTTCCGCAGTACAGCCGATCGATCTCTTCCGTAAGCGCAGGGGAAAGAATGCCTTCGCCGTCAAACAGCGTGACCGCGACATCACTCTTTTTCTCCACTCTTTCGTAGTTGCGAACATCGCCGACACCTGTCCTATCTTCCACGGTAATGACATCCACATCCGGATAGACAGACGTCGGGTTATCGATGACAACGATCGCATCCTTGTCCCACAGCATATCCGTTTCTATGCGTGTTCCGCTCGAAAACAGCAGACCGTTATAGGCGTAGAGCTTGGACAATTGGCAAACGCCAAGTGTCATGCCGACCGTCATCCGGCGAAAAAGCTCCTCATATACATCCGCACGGACAAAAGAAAGCACAGCGCTGCGGCTCATACTGCCCGAGCGTTCAAAGGCGAGATAGCGTGCGCCTCCCTGACCGAAGTTCAATGTAATCCCCACCGGGGAAAACATGGCTTCGGTCTTTTTTTGCATGAGCGCCGCTTTCGGGTTATCCGCATCCCGATCAAATATTCCTTTGAAGTCAAGGTAGAGTATTACATCCGCAAGATCGGAGATCAGCGTGTCCGAGGTGGGCTCTTTGTATTTCTCCCCGCGGAGGATGCACATAGCCTGAAAGAAAATGGCGTTGTCCTCCTGCCATGTCTCGCCGTCTCCCATGATGACTTCCTTGGTCTGCGCCGGTGTCAGAGAGAAAGCATATTGATCCTCGCCGATGGGCTGCGCATAGGACAGCATTGCCTGCACCGACAGCCGCCGTATGAGATATCTGAGTTTCGCCATGGATACCTCCGTGATCGTTTTTTATAGTATACCATGAAATGACTCGGAAGTCAATCTGTATTATTAAAACTACTCCCATATCAAATTTACAAACAGAAAGGAAGTTCAAATGGATCAAGAAAAACAAACAGGCAACTACTATACGCCGCCGTACTGCACAGAAAACGGCTGTCTTTGCTATCGCCCACCGGAACGGCAGGATGCACAAGGCATTATGCTTTGCAACTTTGCCCCTCGTATCGTCAGTGAGATCATCGTAGATGATGGTGCAGAGGTCACAAGAAAGTATCGCATCGGCGGAACGGATGCTTACGGAAATGAGATTTCACCCGTAGAAATACCGGCAGGCGAGCTTGAAAAGATGGCGTGGATCGCCAACTGCTTGGACGCCTCATGCGATCTTTGTGTGGTCAGCCAAGTGGAAAAGCATGTGCGGTGTGCCATCAAGACAACGGCAAGATTTGCCGACAAGCGGTATATCTTCTCGCATACCGGGTGGAAGAAGATCGGAGGTGAATGGCACTATCTTCTGCCCGGGGACAAGACCTATCAGGTTGAGCTGAAGGGAAAGCAGAGGAATTACTACGGTGCCGAAGGCTTTGTCAAAGAGGATGCGGAGGAACTTGTCAAACTGCTCTCGTGCGGTATGATGCCCGACGAGGTGCTTCTGTCGTGCCTCGCCACGGTATTCCTCTCGCCTCTCAATGAGTTCCTTCGTCAGATTGGTCATGAACCGAAATATCTTTTAACCCTCATCGGCAGAACTGGCAGCATGAAAAGCACGGTAGCGGCGCTTATGCTGTCTTTCTTCGGCAACTTTTCGGCGACCGACCTGCCCATGAGCTTCCGAGATACGGCAAACAGTATCGTTCATAACGCCTTTGCGCTTAAGGATGTTCTGACTTGTGTGGACGATTATCACCCGACAGCAAGGTCGGATGCAAGTCAGATGAAGGCTGCTATGCAGACCCTGGCAAGAGGTTACGGCGACAGAGCCGCACGAAATCGACTCGGCTCGGATATCACCCTTCGTCAGCCAAGACCGCCGCAGGGCAATGTCATCGTGACGGCAGAGTTCGCCCCCGACATCGGAGAAAGTGGAACGGCACGTCTTTTCTGTATTGAGATGAAGCCGGGCGGTATCAATCTCCCTCTTTTGACCGAGGCACAGGACAAGGCTCTTGAAGGAAAATACGCCGTTTGTATGCGCGGGTACACCGATATGTTGAAGTTCTTTGCTGACAAGGGAGAGATCTGCGGCATACTGAAATCGAATTTTATGACCTACCGAAGCAAATGGCGTGAACGCCTGAGAGAAAATGAAATACAGTTTCATGACCGACTTCCCGACACGCTTGCGTGTTTGGAAATCGTTTTTTCTTTTATGGAGATATTTCTGAGTGCCGAAACGGACTTCGGTGAAGAAGATATCGCGGTTCTTAATGCACGTTTTGAAAGTGTTCTCCTGCGTCTTGCCGCAAGGCAATGTGAATCGGTCGAGCAGGACAGACCGACGCATATATTCCTCCGCAAGCTGTATTCTCTGATTGAGTGCGGAAATGTTTTCCTGTTGCCTGCAACGGGAAGAACGGAAATTCCGCCGAAAAACTATATCGGATACGAGGACGAAACCTATTACTATCTCATGCTGGATGCTTCTCACAAAGCTGTTAAACGGTTATGCGGAGAGCAGGACGAAGGCTTTGCTATCTCTGCCAAGTCTCTTGCCAAGGCGTTGGCTGACGAAGGCTTGATCGAGCCGGGCGATAACGGAACAAACACACGAACAATGCGCTTCGGCGGAAGGCTGAAACGGGTCATGCTTCTGCACAAAGAGAAAGCAAACAAACTGGTATCTGTATAAAAAATGGCGTAACAAGCGGAACAAATAAAATTCGGGAGTCGGTTTTGTTTCGTTTGTTACGCCAAATTCAGATAAGCAGGTGCTTTCTTTTCACAGAATTGTATTTATAAAAACTGCTCCCATATCATCAGAAAGGAGGTAAAGCAAATGATAGAAATTGCGGACAATGTACACGGGTCGTAGCGAGACGACTTCCCGCTTCAGCGGTGGCAAGATGCTTTGCCCGCCGTTGCGGCACGCCGCCCCGACAGGGCAAGCAGAGCGTTTGGACTCCCACCGCCAAAGGCGGCGTGTGCCAAAACGCATTATTTTTTTGGGGGGCAGAAGCCCCGCGCTTACGCGCTCCCCACTTACCTTTTCTTTGCGAAAAGAAAAGGGTAAGCCAAAAGAAACGAATTCAATTATATCAATTTTCAGAGAGGTGATTTGTCATGGCGACCAAAGGTCGCAAACGAAACAGAAAAAAGTCCTTTTGGGTGACAGAGGGCGAATGGAAAGCAATCGAAAAGATTGCCGCCGGTACCGGCATGGGCATCGGTGAATACCTTCGCATCTCTGCACTCGGTAAGACAATCTATCAGATTGAAGAACTGAAGCCGGTTCTTCATGAGCTGAAATGTATCAGCCGCAATCTCAATCAGCT
>ULWL01047515.1_pt1 | contig 10573 bp, 9 predicted proteins | sample 1960171 | NCBI WGS metagenome assembly ULWL01 (sample SAMEA4835807, study PRJEB28245) | human gut metagenome | biome: gut microbiome; material: fecal sample | place: Denmark | collected 2008 | reverse complement strand
CATACGAGGATCGCGGGTCAGGAAGCCAGCCTTCTTCAGAATGGGACGGAACTCGGGGTTCACCAGCAGCAGGGCGCGGCTGATGCCATGGCGCAGAGCGCCGGCCTGGCCGGAAACGCCGCCGCCCTCCACGGTAGCAACGATGTCCACCTTGCCCAGGGTATCGGTGGCGTTCAGGGGCTGACGGACCACCATCTTCAGGGTCTCCAGACCGAAGTAATCGTCGATGTCGCGGCCGTTGATGGTGATGGAGCCGGTGCCGTTGGGGAACAGGTGCACACGGGCCACGGAGGACTTACGACGGCCGGTGCCGTACAGATAGGGATTCTTGGACTGATACATGTTTCTTTTCCTCCTTACTTGACCAGCTCGGGCTTCTGAGCCTCGTGGATGTGCTGCTCACCGGCATAGATGTGCAGGCGCTTCAGGGAATCCTTGGTAACGGTGTTGCGGGGCATCATACCGCGGACGGCCACGCGCATGGCCAGCTCAGGCTTGTCCTGCATCAGCAGGCGATACTTGGTCTCCTTCAGGCCGCCGATCCAGCCGGAGTGGGTGCGGTAATACTTCTGCTCCATCTTGTTGCCGGACAGAGTGGCCTTGCCGGCGTTGATGACGATGACGTTATCGCCGCAGTCGGCATGGGGGGTGTAGGTGGGCTTGCCCTTGCCGCGCAGCAGGTCGGCCACGATGACGGCGGTCTTGCCCAGGGGCTTGCCGGCGGCATCAACGACGTACCACTTGCGCTCAATGGTGGCCTTGTTTGCCATATAAGTGGACATGGTGTTTTTCCTCCAATTTATAGAATGTATTGCTTTACTTTTTCAGGCTCCCTTGCTATGATGAGGGAGAGAAACGCGCCGAACGCGCAAGGATATTTATAGCATATCCCGGGGAGATTGTCAACAGCATTTTAATTTATGATAAAAGCATCTGGCATTTTCTCTTGTTTTCTCTGAATAGCTCTTATTTTCTCAAATGGCAATTTTATTTTCCGACCCTGGGAGGGATGTCACATGCAGAAGCTTTTGGGACAGGTGCGCCGGTGCGTGGAGGATTACCGCATGATCGACGCGGGGGACACGGTGGCCGTGGGCGTATCCGGCGGCAAGGACAGCCTGGTGACGCTGACCGCGCTGGCCCGGCTGCGGGCCTTTTATCCCATTCCCTTCACCGTTCACGCCATCACCCTGGAGACCGGCACCCCGGGTATGTGCTTCGACGCCGTGGCGGACCTGTGCCGGCAGCTGGACGTGCCCTATACCCGCATCCAGGTGCCGGTATACGACATTGTGTTCAATGAGCGGAAGGAGAAGAACCCCTGCTCCCTGTGCGCCAAGCTGCGGCGGGGCAGCCTGAACACGGCCCTTACGGACCTGGGCATCCGGAAGATCGCCCTGGGCCATCACTATGACGACGCCATCGAGACGCTGCTGATGAACCTGCTGTTTGAGGGGCGCATCGGCTGCTTCCAGCCGGTGACTTACCTGGACCGCACCGGCATTACCCAGATCCGTCCCCTGCTGTACTGCCGGGAGGACGACATCCGCCGGGCGGCTCAGCGGCTCCGGCTGCCGGTGGTGCACAATCCCTGTCCCGCCAACGGCCACAGCCGCCGTCAGGAGGTGAAGGAGCTCATCGCCGGGCTGGAGGGCCGGTATCCGGATATCAAGCAGAAGCTGTTCGGCAGTCTCCAGCGGTATCCCCTGTACGGCTGGAATCTTCACGAGGAGGAGCGGTGATATGAAAGCAAAGCTGGGCGGCCGCACCTGGGCGGCGCTGCTGACCTTCGGTCTGGTGGGTCAGATCGCCTGGGTCATTGAGAACATGTACTTTAATGTGTTCCTGTACAACACCATCTCCGGGGACACGTCCATGATCGCGGCCATGGTGGCCTGGAGCGCTGTCACCGCCACCGTCACCACCCTGGTGATGGGGGCCCTCAGCGACCGGCTGGGGCGGCGGAAGGCCTTTATCGTGGCGGGCTATCTGCTGTGGGGCGTCAGCATCGGGGCCTTTGCCCTGATCAAAAGCAGCCCCGTGGCCGCTGCCGCCCACAGCGCGGCGGTGCTGGTGGTGGTGCTGGACTGCGTTATGACCTTCTTCGGGTCCACCGCCAACGACGCAGCCTTCAACGCCTGGGTCACCGACGTCACCGTGCCGGAAAACCGGGGCCGGGTGGAGACGGTGCTGGCCATCATGCCGCTTGTGGCTATGCTGGTAGTGTTCGGCGCTCTGGACGGTCTGACCCAGGCGGGAAGCTGGCGGCTGTTCTTCCTGATCGTAGGCGGCGTCACGGGGCTGGGCGGCGTGCTGGGCTTCTTTTTCATCCGGGAGCCGGACCTGCCCCGGGGCCAGGGGACCACATTCTCCAACATTCTGTACGGCTTCCGTCCCGCCGTTGTCCGGGACAACCCGCGGCTGTATCTGTCCCTGGCGGCGCTGGGAGTATACTGCATGAGCCAGCAGGTGTATATGCCGTATCTCATTATTTATATCCAGCGGTTTTTGGGCATCACGGACTACACGTTCCTGCTGGCCGGAGTGCTGATCGTCAGCTCTGTGCTGTCGGTGCTGGCCGGGCGGCCCATTGACCGGCTGGGGAAGCTCCGCTGTCTGATCCCGGCGGGGATCGTGGGCTTTGCGGGGCTGGTGCTGATGTACTTTGCCCGGAGCCAGTGGTTCGTGCTGGCGGCGGGCATCGTGATGCTGGGCGGCGGCATGGTGATCTCTGCCTGCTGCAATGGGCTCATCCGGGACTATACCCCCGCCGGAAAGGCCGGCCTGTTCCAGGGCATCCGCATCGTATTCCAGGTGCTGCTGCCCATGGTCACGGGGCCGTATATCGGCGCGGCGGTGATCCGGGGCACCGGCATGACCTACGAGGATCTGGGCACCGTAAAGCAGGTGCCCACAGCGGAAATTTTCCTGGCGGCTGCCGCCGCCCTGGTGCTGCTGGCGATCCCGGCGGCGCTGCTGAAGCGGAAGGAGGCTGCGAAATGACGGCGCTTTATACCCCCTGGGGAGAGCATCCGGACAAAACCTGCCCGCTGCCGGAGTACCCCCGGCCCCAGCTGCGGCGGGACAGCTATCTCTGCCTCAACGGCCTGTGGGACTACACCGTGGAGGACGGCGACGAGTATTCCCGCCGCCGCAGCGGAAAAATATTGGTGCCCTTTTCGCCGGAGAGCCTGCTGTCCGGCTGCGATTTCCGGCTGCAAAGCGGGGAAACGCTGTGGTATGAGCGGACGTTCACCCTGCCGGAGGGCTTTCGCCGGGACCGGGTGCTGCTGCACTTCGGCGCGGTGGACCAGTGCTGCCGGGTGCTGGTGAACGACCGGCCTGTGGGCGGCCATGAGGGGGGCTATCTGCCCTTCACCCTGGACATTACCGGCGCCCTGGTCCCCGGGGAAAACCGGCTGACTGTGGCCGTCACCGACGACCCGGAGGGCGGTGTCCACGCCTTCGGCAAGCAGCGCACGGACCGGGGCGGCATCTGGTACACCGCCCAATCCGGCATCTGGCAGACGGTGTGGCTGGAGAGTACAGCGGACAACTACGTCCGCTCCCTGCGCCTGACCCCGGATTTTGACGGGAAATGCCTGCGGTACGCCGTCCGGGCGGAGGACCCGGCAGGAGCCCGGGTCACGGTGCTGTGCGGCGGGCGGGTCGTTGCCCGCAGCTGGGCCGATGAGCGGGGAGAGGGCGTGTGCCCCATTCCGGCGGAGCACTTCCGCCCCTGGAGCCCGGAGGATCCGTATCTGTACGACCTGGAGGTGACTCTGCCCTCCGGCGACCGGGTAGAGAGCTATTTCGGCATGCGGCAGTTCTCCGTTATGGAACACCGGGGCCGCCGGGTGCTGGCCCTGAACCACCGGCCCTGCTTCCAGTCGGGGCTGCTGGACCAGGGCTACTGGTCCGACGGACTGTACACCCCGCCTGCCGACGAGGCCATGGTATGGGATATTCAGACCGCCCGGGATATGGGCTTTTCCATGCTGCGCAAGCACATCAAGATCGAGCCCCTGCGGTGGTACTATCACTGCGACCGGCTGGGGATGATCGTTTGGCAGGACATGGTATCCTGCTTCGAGGGATGGCGGACCCTGACCATGCAGGTGCTGCCCTTTCTGGGCCTGCACCTACATGACGCGCCGTCGGCCCGGCTGGGCCGGGCCGGGGAGCCTGGACGGCAGCAGTTCCTCCGGGACATGGCCGACACGGTGGACCTGCTGTATAACTGCGTGTCCCTGGGCCTGTGGGTGCCCTTCAACGAGGGCTGGGGCCAGTTCAGCGCCCTGGAGGTCGCGGACCGGCTGCGGGCCATGGACCCTACCCGGCCCATCGACCATGCCTCCGGCTGGCACGACCAGGGCGGCGGCGACCTGAAAAGCCGCCACGTATACTATCGGCCCGTGCGCCTGAAAAACGACGGGCGGCGGGTGCTGGCCCTGACGGAGTTCGGGGGCTACAGCCTGCAGTGCCCGGGTCACCTGGCGACGGACAAAAAATTCGGCTACCGCATGTATGACGATGCGGCAGCCTGGATGGACGCGGTGGAAAAGCTGTATGAAACGGAGGTTTTGCCCCTGATCCAGGCCCAGGGACTGTCGGCGGCGGTGTATACCCAGCTGTCCGACGTGGAGGACGAGGTCAACGGCCTGGTGACCTTCGACCGCCGGGTGTGTAAGATGGACCCGGCCCGCATGCGGAAAATCAACAAGAAATTGCATTTTTAGCACAGGATATTGCACTTTCGACATGCGATAGCCCGAAGAGATAGGGCCGACAGAGTCGTCGGCCCCTATGGAGCATCCCGGGGAGAATGCCTGCGGGGCGGACAATTCTGTCCGCCCCGCAGGATGCCCCTATGTAAGCACCCACTGCAGCAGAAGCAGCAGGCCGAAGCCGGGAAGGCCCAGCACCCCGATCACCAGGGCGTTGAACACGTTCAGGCCCAGGTGCAGCCCGGGAACGGTGCGGCCCAGGAGCCACAGGGCGCCAAAGCCCAGGGCCGCGTTGCCCGCTACCCGGAATACCGTTTTCAGGGGGCTTTTCGTCAGACGCAGCACCCCCAGCAGGATAAACAGCGCCCCCACGCCCAGGGCGACTTTTTCTAAGACGGACACACAGTCCCTCCCTTCACGGAGGACGCCGCCACGCAGGGGCCCTCCCCCAGCTGGGTCTTGATGCATCGCAGCAGATAGTCGCTGCGGGCCTTCAGGGCGTTGATCTCGTAAATGCTGGCCTCTACCAGCTCCGGGGCGGTGACGTAATTGAACTTATCATAGGCGTTGCGCAGGGCTTGGTTGGTCTGATACAGCTCCTGCCGCAGGTCCCCCAGGGTGGGGGAGGCCGTGTCCTTGTTTTTCATGGCGATACCTCCTGATGGCTATTGTACGGTTATTTTGGACAGATATGACAGGCTTTAATCAGGGGACAGGAACATTTTTCCGGGGAGGTGCGCGAAATGCACGAGGAATACATGCGCCAGGCGCTGGACCTGGCCCGGGAGGCCGCCGCCGCCGGGGAGGTGCCGGTGGGCTGCGTCATCGTCCGGGACGGGGCAGTGGTGGGCCGGGGCCGCAACCGGCGGGAGGAGCGCCAGGCCGCCTGGTCCCACGCGGAAATGGAGGCCATGGCCGAAGCCAACCGGACCCTGGGCACCTGGCGGCTGGACGGCTGCACGCTGTATGTGACTCTGGAGCCCTGCCCCATGTGTGCCGGGGCCATTCTCAACGCACGAGTCAGCCGGGTGTACTTTGGGGCCCGGGACCGGGAGATGGGCGCCTGCGGCGGGGTCATGAATCTGTTTATGGAGGATTTCCCTCACCCTCCCGCCCTGGTGGGCGGCGTGCTGGAGGCCGAATGCGCCCGGGTTCTGTCGGATTTTTTTCGCTCTGTGCGGAAAAAGTGAATTTTCCCTATTTTCCCGTTGACAAAACCGGGAAAAGTGGCTATATTATGTGGTGATCCAGTGCAAATGCAGTGATGGGGACCAGTAGCGCTCCTTCCCGATGCCAAGAGAGCCGCCGTTTCGGTGCAAGGCGGTCACGGGCGAAGCGGCGAATATCACCCCGGAGCATCCGGCTGAAACGGCATACCCGGATTAGGTGCGGACGGCGGAGGGCCGTTATCATCCCTCGCCCACGGATGGTGGGGCGGAGCGGTCGCGTTTTCGCGGCAATAAGAGTGGTACCGCAGAGGTTTTTCACGGCCCTTGTCTCTTACAGAGACAAGGGCCGCTTTTTTATTGGCTTTCAAATACAATTTTCGTATACGGAGGTAACATATGGAGTACAAAAAGACGCTGAATATGCCGAAATCCGGCTTTCCCATGCGGGCGGGCCTGCCCAAGCGGGAGCCGGAGATGCTGCACTATTGGGAGCAGCTGGACCTTTACAACGAGCTGCTGAAGAAGAACGAGGGCAAGCCCCTGTTCTCCCTCCACGACGGCCCTCCCTTCTCCAACGGCGCCCTGCACATGGGCCACGCCCTGAACAAGGCCCTGAAGGACTTCATCAACCGCAGCTATGCCATGCGCGGGTACTACACCCCCTATATCCCCGGCTGGGACAACCACGGCATGCCCATTGAGTCCGCCATCATCAAGCAGAACAAGCTCAACCACAAGGCCATGAGCGTGGCGGATTTCCGCACCGCCTGCCACGAGTTCGCCGACCACTATATCGACGTGCAGCGGGAGGGCTTCAAGCGCATGGGCGTGGTGGCCGACTGGGACCACCCCTACAAGACCATGGACCCGGGCTTTGAGGCCCGGGAGGTCCGGGTGTTCGGCAAGATGTACAAAAACGGCCACATCTACAAGGGCCTCAAGCCCGTGTACTGGTGCCCCCACGACGAGACCGCCCTGGCCGAGGCGGAGATCGAGTATCAGGACGACCCCTGCACCACGGTGTATGTGAAGTTCCCCATGCACGACGACCTGGGCAAGCTCCCCCACCTGGACAAGAGCAAGCTCAGCTTCGTCATCTGGACCACCACCATCTGGACCCTGCCCGGCAACCTGGCCATCGCCCTGAACCCGGCGGAGAGCTACGCCGTCGTCAAGCCGGAGGGCCGCGACGAGCTGTATATCATGGCGGAGGCCCTGACGGAGAAGGTCATGGGCATCGGCGGCTTCGACCGCTATGAGATCGTGGAGACCCACCCCGGTGCCTTCTTCGAGAACATGCTGGCCAGCCATCCCTTCCTGCCCAAGACCAGCCGCCTGGTGCTGGCGGACTATGTCACCATGGACTCCGGTACCGGCTGCGTCCACACCGCCCCCGGCTTCGGCGCCGACGACTATCAGACCTGCCTGCGCTACGGCATGGACATGGTGGTGCCCGTGGACGACCAGGGCCGCCACACCGACTATGCCGGCAAGTACGCCGGCATGAAGACCGAGGAATCCAACCCCGTGATCCTCCAGGATATGAAGGAGGCCGGGTCCCTGTTTGCCAGCCAGGAGATCGTCCACAGCTATCCCCACTGCTGGCGCTGCAAGAAGCCCATCATCTTCCGTGCCACTCCCCAGTGGTTCTGCTCCGTGGAGTCCTTCAAGGATGACGCCATCGCCGCCTGCGAGGACGTGCGCTGGGTGCCCTCCTGGGGCAAGGACCGCCTGCGCTCCATGGTCCTGGAGCGCACCGACTGGTGCATCAGCCGCCAGCGCCGCTGGGGCCTGCCTATCCCGGTGTTCTACTGCAAGGACTGCGGCAAGCCCATCTGCACCGACGAGACCATCGACGCCATCGCGGGCCTCTTTGAAAAGAAGGGCTCCAACGCCTGGTTCGAGATGGAGGCGGAGGACATGCTGCCGGAGGGCTTCACCTGCCCCCACTGCGGCAAGGCCGCAGGCTTCGAGAAGGAGAGCGACACCCTGGACGGCTGGTTCGATTCCGGCTCCACCCACTATGCCTCTATGGAGCGCACCCAGGGCTTCTGGCCCGCCACCATGTATATCGAGGGTCTGGACCAGTATCGCGGCTGGTTCCAGAGCTCCCTGCTGGTGGCCGTGGGCGCGCTGGAGCGGGGGGCTCCCTTCAAGGAGTGCCTGACCCACGGCTGGACCGTGGACGGTCAGGGCCGCGCCATGCACAAGTCCCTGGGCAACGGCATGGACCCCGCCGAGATCTTCAACAAGTACGGCGCGGACCTGCTGCGCCTGTGGGCCGGCTCCTCCGACTATCACGTGGACGTCCGCTGCTCCGACGACATCTTCAAGCAGCTGTCCCAGAACTATCTGAAGTTCCGCAACACGGCCAAGTTCTGCCTGGATAACCTGACGGGCTTCGATCCGGAGACGGAGCTGGTGGCCCCCGCCCGGATGCAGGAGCTGGACCGCTGGGCCGTTACCCGGCTCAACAGCCTGATCCGCCGGGTGTTCGACAGCTACGATGCCTACGAGTTCCACGCCGTGTCCCATGCCATCAACGATTTCTGCGTGGTGGACCTGAGCTCCTTCTATTTCGACATCATCAAGGATCGCCTGTACTGCGACGGCGAGCACAGCGCCAGCCGCCGCAGCGCCCAGACCGCCCTGTTCCTGATCCTGGACGCCATGACCCGGATGTTTGCCCCCATCCTGGCCTTCACCTGCGAGGAAATCTGGCTGGCTATGCCCCACCGCAGTGCCGACGACAGCCGCAGCGTCCTGTTCAACTGCATGGTGCAGCCGTATGAGGGCTATGCTCTGCCGGAGGACGCCATGGACCGCTGGGCAAGGATCGCCGCCGTCCGCACCGCCGTCAACGGTGCGCTGGAGCAGGCCCGGGCCGACAAGACCATCGGCAAGAGCTTGGAGGCGGAGGTGGATGTCACCGTTCCCGCCGAGGACGCCTTCCTGGCGGACATGGACGCGGATACCCTGGCGGATCTGCTGATCGTGTCCCAGGTACGGGTCACCGTGGGCGACGAGCTGACCGTCACCGTGGCTCCCGCCCGGGGCGTCAAGTGCGCCCGCTGCTGGAAGGTGCTCTCCAGCGTGGGCACCGTGGAGGGTCACGATACCCTGTGCCCCCGCTGCGCCGCTGTGGTGAAGTCCCTGCCCGTGGTGGAGTGATCGGAATTTCAAGCAATCCCCAAGCCCCGGCGCCGCTGCGCCGGGGCTTGCCCTGCCCATTATCATGACCGGAGAGGAATCACATGAACGACAAGCAGGAAGCAAAATTTCGGGAGCTCACCGGCCAGCCGGTGGGCCATCTGGTGTGCAAAATGGCGGCGCCCACCATCATCAGCATGATGGTGACGGCCTGCTATAACATGGTGGATACCTATTTTGTGGGCCAGCTCCACAGCAACAGCGCCACCGGCGCGGTGGGGGTGGTGTTCTCCCTGATGGCGGTAATCCAGGCGGTGGGCTTTTTCTTCGGCCACGGGTCCGGCAACTACATCTCCCGACAGCTGGGCCGCCATGAATCCGGCGACGCCGGGAAAATGGCCGCCACCGGCGTGACCCTGGCGTTTCTGGCAGGGTGCGTCATTCTGACGCTGGGCCAGATCTTTCTCACGCCCCTGGCCCGGCTGCTGGGCTCCACGGATACCATCCTGCCCTATGCCCGCAGCTATCTGCGGATCATCCTGCTGGGGGCCCCGTATATGACGGCATCCTTCGTGCTGAATAACCAGCTGCGCTTTCAGGGCAGCGCCGCCTACGGCATGGTGGGCATCGCTGCCGGAGCGGTGCTGAACGTGGGGCTGGATCCGCTGCTGATCTTCGTATTGGATATGGGCGTGGCCGGGGCGGCCCTGGCCACCATTCTCAGCCAGCTGGCGTCGTTCTGCATGCTGCTTTTAGGCTGCTCCCGGGGCGGCAACCTGCGCATCCGCCTGCGGAACGTGTGCATCCGCCGGGACCTGCTGGTGGAGATCTGCAAGGGCGGCGTGCCGTCCCTGTGCCGCCAGGGGCTGGCCAGCATCGCCACCATCTGCCTCAACCGCAGCGCGGGCCTGTACGGCGACGCGGCCATTGCCGCCATGAGCGTGGTGACCCGTGCCATGCAGCTGGCCCAGTCGGCGCTGATCGGCTTCGGCCAGGGATTTCAGCCGGTGTGCGGTTTCAACTACGGCGCGGGGCTGTATGGCCGGGTGAAGGACGCCTTCCGCTTTTGCGTCAAGTGGGCCACGGTGTTTCTGGCGGCGGCGTCGGTGCTGGGGATGATCTTCGCGCCCCAAATCGTGGCGGTGTTCCGCAACGACCCGGAGGTTATCGCCTTCGGGGCCCGGGCTCTGCGCTGTCAGTGCACGGTGTTCCCTCTGTGCGGGGTCATCGTCATCTCCAGCATGCTGACCCAGACCATCAACAAGGTGTGGCAGGCGTCGCTGCTGGCGGTGGCCCGGCAGGGACTGTTCTTCATTCCGGCAGTGCTGATCCTGCCCCATGTGCTGGGAGAGCTGGGGGTACAGCTGGCCCAGTCGTTGTCCGTTGTGTGCGCCTTCGCCCTGACGGTGCCGCTGGTGCTGGGCGTCCTGCGGGATATGGACCGCCAGGAGCGCCTGGAAAGGATCTCCTGACGAAAAAATCGCGGGCCTTAGATGGGTGTTCATAAAACAGTCAATGGAGCGTATC
>ULWL01023999.1_pt1 | contig 10618 bp, 7 predicted proteins | sample 1960171 | NCBI WGS metagenome assembly ULWL01 (sample SAMEA4835807, study PRJEB28245) | human gut metagenome | biome: gut microbiome; material: fecal sample | place: Denmark | collected 2008 | reverse complement strand
GCCATATGAACCGATATCCGATGAGACTTACCAGAAGGCATTAAAGATCATGGAAAAATGTGGAAAGGTAATCAATGCGGGAGTGAAAGTTGGAAGTATGAACCAAAAGATGGGGGAACTGCTTCGGATTGCGGAGGAGAGAAGGATGTTGGTTTCTATTTAATCATCATGGCGGCTTCCCCCGGTCCTGAATAATTAAATACCGGGAATTGTAACCGTTGTGATGCCGGAAGTGTATCTATCGGAAAAGTTGGAAAATTAAGGCATTCACTATAACTTTCCAGTTACACACAAAGGTTACAGCCCTCTATTGAATTCATTATCATTGGCCTATCACGACATGAGAAAGACTTGGTGTTATGTTTGATGCGTATTTTGGCGCGATGTGTAGATGTTCTTAGGTAGTTTGCCTTCCCGTTAAAGGGACGGAGCGAAGTGTTTGAGGCGAATGCCGAGTTTTGAGCGGAGGCCCTTTTGTTCTTAGGGAAGGCGGACTGCCTTAGAACATCTACATCGTGACATTCAGCAACAAACATAACACCAAGTCTTTCTCATGGACTGAGAGGTCACGATGATGAATTAATTAAATAGAAACCGAATTCAACGTCGCATAAAACTCCGGATAAGACACATCCACGCACTGACTATCCACTATCTGCGTTTCACCGTCAGATGCAAGTCCCGCAACCGAGAATGCCATTGCGATCCGGTGATCAAGGTAGCTTTGGATAGAAGCACCATTTAAATGTCCGGTACCTTCAATGATCATGCCGTCATCGGTTGGTGTAATATCAGCTCCCATCGCTTTTAATCCTGCAGTGACAGTATCGATTCGGTTCGTTTCTTTTACCTTTAACTCAGCTGCATCTCTGATGACTGTCTGACCATCTGCAAAGGCTGCCATAATTGCGATCATCGGAATCTCGTCGATCAGAGTCGGGATGATATCACCCTTGATTACAGTTCCTTTTAAGTGGCTGTAGCGGACAAGAAGATCAGCACGGCTTTCGCCGCCCTCGATTGTCTGGCTGACGGTTTCGATATCGGCTCCCATGGCTTTGCAGACTTTTAAGAAACCGGCACGTGTGAAGTTGGTTCCTACATTTTTAACAAGAAGCTCGGAACCAGGAACTAACAGTGCGGCCGCAATAAAGTAAGCAGCAGAAGAGATATCGCCAGGAACACAGATCTGTTGTCCGTAAAGTTCTTTGCATGGTTCTACATGTGCAGTGGCAGTTCCGTCTGTATGAAGATCTGTGGCAACGTATGCGCCGAATCCCTGAAGCATAAGTTCCGTATGATTACGGGAAAGAGCAGGTTCTGTAACAGAAGTAGGACTGTCTGCATAAAGTCCGGCTAACAGAACTGCCGATTTTACCTGGGCAGAGGCAACCGGTGACTGGTAATGAATACCATGCAGAGCACCAGGTCTTATGTGAAGCGGGGCGCATCCGTTGTCGTTGAGACTTCTGATATGTGCTCCCATGGTGTTAAGTGGTGTCATAATGCGCTTCATTGGTCTGGAGTTCAAAGAATCATCGCCGGATAATGTAGTTGCAAAATTTTGCCCGGACAAAATTCCGGAGATCAGGCGGGTTGTAGTTCCGCTGTTTCCTACATTTAAAGTAGAAGCCGGGGCGGTCAGGCCGCGCAGACCTTTCCCGTGTACCAGGATACTGGATGGTTTTCTTTCAATCTCAACACCCATTTTACGGAAACAGTCAATCGTGGAAAGACAGTCGGCTCCTTCCAGAAAATGAGTGATCTCTGTGGTTCCAAGCGCAATGGAACCTAACATAATGGAACGATGTGAGATGGATTTGTCTCCCGGTATGGTTACTTCTCCTTTTAATCCCCTTGTGGGTGCAATTGTTCTAACGCTCATAAACGATATACCTGAATTTCTGCAGTAATCCTACGGCGCGTTTGCTGGAATCTTCGTCGTAGAATTCAATACGCAGAACCCCTTCTTCAAATTCTCTGTTGTGTACGATTCCAATGTTTTTGATACTGATATTATTGGAAGCAAGAATGGTTGCGATAGCAGCAATCCCACCGGCTTCATCAATGATGTCACAGTATACGGCAAATGCTTTCTTGATCGGTCCGGCCGAAGAAGATGGCATGGAATTACGATAATTTCTGGAGGATTCAAACCGGTTATAAAGATCCAGATCATCTTCACGTTCGATAGCTTCTTTGAAATCTTCCAGAGAGTCTATATACTGATCTAATATATCTACAATATTGTCCTTGTTCTTCAGGCAGATATTCTGCCACATGATCGGAGAAGAAGAGGCAATACGTGTGATATCTTTAAATCCTCCAGCAGCAAGATTTTTCATCATCTCATCATGTGTATCGTGTGTTTTGACAAAATTAACGAGTGAAGAAGCAATGATATGTGGGAGATGGCTGATGGTTCCTGTAATCTGGTCATGAAGCTGGTAGTCCAGAATAACCGGAAGGGCCTTCAGGCTTTCCACGAATTTTTCATAAGTTTGTACTTTTTCTTCAGCTACCTGAGGAGTCGGAGTAAGAATATAGTATGCATTTTCAATCAGCATAGCTTTGGAATTACTGTAACCGCTTTTCTCGGATCCGGCCATCGGATGTCCCCCGATGAAATACTTCCCAATACCGAGATTCTGCACTTCTTCGTGGATGTTCGTCTTTACACTTCCGACATCTGTGAGGATGCAGTCATCATTCAGATATTCCGTCAGCTGTTTCAGATAGGCGGTATTATATGCGACCGGTGCGCATAAGAATATATAGTTACAATTTTGAAAATTATTGTCAATGGTAGTTGCGGCAACATCGATCATAGATTCCTGGGTTGCAAGTGCAAGGGATTCTTTGTTTTTGTCGAAAGCCACAATCTCATAATCGGGATAATACTGGCGGATGGCCTTTGCAATAGAACCACCGATCAGTCCGAGCCCGATAAAACCAATTTTGTGTTTCATGATGTTTCCTCCTTGTGCTTTGATCTAGAAACTCAGTTCATATTGTAACGTGTTGTAAGAGGATTTGTCAATACTATAATGCTTTAAAGCGAAAAAGCGAATGGGGTAAAACGAGAAAATAGACAATCTGCAGTATAAAATTGCAAAGAAAATTCTGAAATAAGTGAAAATTCACATTTATTTGAAAATAAATACAAAAATAATATGGTTAAAGTGTATAAAAGTGTTGTAAAAAAACAGAAAGTTTAGTACAATATCTACATGAGATTTTACCAAAATAAGGAGGCAGCTATATGAAAGTTTACAGAACGGACGAAATCAGGAACGTGGTTCTCTTAGGACACGGTGGAAGCGGAAAGACCAGTCTTGCAGAGGCCATGGCATATGTGTCAGGGGCGACAAACCGTATGGGAAAGATTACGGATGGTAACACGATCAGTGATTTTGATAAAGAAGAGCAGAAACGTGAATTTTCAATCAGTACAAGCTTAATCCCGATTGAATGGGAGAAAGCCAAGATCAATATTCTGGATACACCGGGATATTTCGACTTTGTCGGAGAAGTCGAAGAAGCTGTAAGTGCCGCTGATGCAGCTGTTATTGTTGTATCCGGTAAAGCAGGAGTTGAAGTCGGTACAGAGAAAGCATGGGAACTTTGTGACAAGTACAAACTTCCAAGAATGATATATGTGACGGAGATGGATGTAGACGACGCAAGTTTCCGTCAGGTGGTACAGGACCTTACAGATCGTTATGGAAAGGTGATCGCACCTCATTTCCAGCCGATCCGTGAGAATGAGAAACTGGTAGGATATGTGAACGTTATCAAGAATGCGGCAAGACGTTACACAGGTGTCGGACAGAGAGAAGAATGTGAGATTCCGGAATATTGTAAACCAAATCTGGAGATTTATCGTGATAAGTTACTGGAAGCAGTTGCAGAGACAAGTGAAGCATTTATGGAAAGATACTTTGATGGAGATGAGTTCTCAGTAGAAGAGATTCGTTCTGCAATGCGTACCGAAGTTATGGACGGAGATATCGTACCGGTTGCTATGGGATCTAATATTCAGGCACAGGGAGTTGCAAACTTACTTTCCGATATCGTAAGATTTTTCCCAAGTCCTGATAATAGAAGCTGTGCAGGAATCAACCGCAAGACCAATGAGATTTTTGAAGGTAATTATGATTTCGCAAAAGCGAAATCAGCATATGTATTTAAGACGATGGTAGACCCATTTATCGGAAAGTATTCATTTATCAAAGTATGCTCCGGTGTATTAAAAGGGGATGATACATTATATAATGGAGATTCTGATGCAGAGGCAAAACTTGGAAAGATATATACAATGGTAGGTAACAAGCCGACAGAAGTCAGCGAATTATTTGCAGGAGATATCGGAGCAATTGCCAAGCTTGCGAATACAAAGACCGGTGATACACTGTCTACGAAGAATACGCCTGTTATGTATGGAAAGACAGAATATTCCAAACCATATACATATATGAAATATATCTGCAACAATAAAGGTGATGAGGATAAAGTATCTCAGGCACTGCAGAAGATGATGGCAGAAGATGTGACATTGAAAACAGTCAATGACAGTGAGAACCGTCAGACACTGCTTTATGGTATGGGAGACCAGCATCTGGAGATTACAGCAAGTAAACTTGCAACACGTTATAAATGTGAGATCAAACTGGAGACACCAAAGGTGGCTTTCCGTGAGACGATCAAGAAGAAATCCGATGTCGATTCCAAATACAAGAAACAATCAGGAGGACATGGACAGTACGGACATGTAAAGATGAGATTTGAAGCATCTGGTGATCTTGAGACACCTTATGTATTTGAAGAAGAAGTGGTAGGTGGAGCAGTTCCGAAGAATTACTTCCCGGCAGTAGAAAAAGGTCTGCAGGAAGCAGTTGTAAAAGGACCTCTTGCAGGATATCCGGTAGTTGGAGTAAAAGCTGTATTATATGATGGATCTTATCATCCGGTAGATTCTTCCGAAATGGCATTCAAGACGGCTACGATCCAGGCATTCAAGAAAGGATTCATGGAAGCTTCCCCGGTACTTCTGGAACCAATCGCATCTCTTACAGTAACAGTTCCGGATGATTACACAGGTGATGTTATGGGAGATCTGAACAAACGCAGAGGACGTGTACTTGGAATGAATCCTGTTTCTGGTGGAAAACAGGAGATCGTGGCAGATATTCCGATGACAGGACTCTTTGGTTATTGTACAGTGCTTCGCTCTATGACAGGTGGAAGAGGAGTATATTCTTACGAATTCAGCCGCTACGAGCAGGCACCGTCAGATGTGCAGGAAGCAGAGATCAGTAAACGTGCAAAAGAAGAATAAACTGCTAAGAAAATGTATAAATAGAAGAAAAGCCCGTAAGGGCTTTTTTTCTTAATACAAAGATGCTATAATCTCTTGTGTTAAAAATACAGGTATCCGGATAATAATAAAGATACAAAGTGGATAATTGTGAGGTCAGGGAATGAAAATTGTGATTATTGGGGACGGAAAGGTTGGTCATAAATTGACAACCCAGCTGTCCGAAGAAAATTATGATGTGGTTTTGATTGATCAAAATGAGGGAAAATTAAAGGAGGCCGTGAACAAGCTTGATATTTTCTGCATTACCGGAAATGGAGCAGATGTAGACGTTCAGAGACAGGCAGATGTTCCGCATGCAGATCTGGTGATCGCATGTGCATCGACAGATGAATTGAATATGTTAAGTTGTCTGCTGGCCAAGAGATTAGGCGCCAGACATACGATTGCACGTGTACGAAATCCGATCTATTATCGACAGATCGATCTGTTGAAAGAAGATCTGCATCTGAGTATGGCAGTCAATCCGGAAAGAACAGCGGCAAATGAGATTGCCAGGGTATTGCTTTTCCCGGAGACGAGTAAAGTAGAGACGTTCATGAAGGGACGTGTGGAACTGGTAGAATTCATTGTAAGAGAAGACAGTGCACTTGCAGGACTTTCTCTTGCAGAAGTATATCGGAAATTCCAGATTAAAATTTTGGTATGTGCAGTAAAAAGAGGTCAGAAAATCTATATCCCGGATGGAGAGTTTATTCTGGAAAAAGGCGATAAAATGCATATCGTTGCAGCGCATCAGGATCTGAAGTCATTTTTCCGTGCACTGGGACACAGAAATGCAAAAGTGAAAAAGGTACTGATCTGTGGTGGAGGACATGTATGTTTTTATCTTGCAATGCAGCTTTTGCAGGTAGGCATGCAGGTGAAGATCATTGAGCAGAATATGAAAAGATGCGAGGAATTATGTGAACTTTTGCCGAAGGCAACGGTTATTCACGGAGATGCAGCCAATCATGATCTTCTTATGGAAGAAGGAATCCATGAAGCGGACGCATTGATCGCACTTACCGGTATGGACGAAGAGAATATTATTATGGCACTCTTTGCAAAACTGCAGGGAGTCAATAAGATTGTCGCAAAGGTCAATGAGGATTCCAGAGCGCAGATGGTAGAAGGGCTTGGAATTGATTCGATCGTGTCGGCAAAAAGTGCAACGGCAGATGCAATTATGAGTTATGTCAGAGCGAGAAATGAATCTGCGAGCAATGTGAACGTAGAATCTGTGTATCAGCTCCTGGGTGGAAAAGTGGAAGCATTGGAATTCATTATCAAATGCGAATGCAGTTTCACGAATGTACCGCTTCGTGAACTGCGGACAAAGAAGAATAATCTGATCGCCTGCATAGGAAGAAAAAGGCGTATTATTATTCCAAATGGTGAGGATCATCTGGAAGTCGGTGACAGTGTAGTGGTCGTAACAATGGATCATATTGATAAATTCAGCGACATACTGGAATAAGGAGATAGACAAAGGTTATGAATACAAAAATGATAAGATATATCCTTTGCAGAATGCTGGGAGTTGAGGCAGTGCTTCTTATGATCCCGGTAATCGTAGCGGCATTATATCAGGAAATGAGTGGTATTGCATTTCTGATACCTGCGGGGATATTATTGTTACTGTTTTTTCTGGCAGGTGTAAAAAAGCCGGAGCAAAGTCATATTTACGGAAAAGAAGGTATGGTAATCGTTGCACTTGCATGGATTTTATGGTCTTTGTTTGGCGCAATGCCTTTTACGATATCAGGCTTTATACCAAACTACATGGATGCGTTTTTTGAGACGGTTTCCGGATTCACAACGACAGGTTCCAGTATTTTAAGAGATGTAGAAGCGCTTCCGCAGTGTCTGTTGTTCTGGCGGAGTCTGACTCACTGGATCGGAGGAATGGGAGTGCTGGTGTTTGTACTGGTGCTTACATCATTAGATAAAAAGAACTCAATGTACCTGATGCGTGCAGAGGTTCCGGGGCCGGAGAAGGACAAACTCGTTCCGAAAGCAATGTCTACAGCGCGTATCTTATATGGTATGTATCTGATCATGACGGTTGTAGAGATCATTTTTCTGATGCTGGGTGGAGTGAATCTGTTTGACAGTATGATCTTTTCTTTTGGATCCGCAGGAACAGGTGGATTCTCGAATTATGCAGACAGTGTTGCACATTTCCACAGTGCTTATATTGATGGAGTGATCACAACATTCTGTGCATTATTCGGAGTGAATTTTTCGTTATTTTATTTTATGTTGTTAGGTGATTTTAAGTCAGTCAGAAAGAATGAGGAACTGCGTACGTATATTATGCTGATCGTCGGAGCAACAGCGTTGATCACACTGAATATCCATTCGATGTTCCCGAGTATGATCAAGGCGTTCCGCTATGCAATATTCCAGGTCGTGACGGTTATCACAACAACCGGATATGCGACAACGGATTTTGCAAAATGGCCGATGTTCTCAAAATCAATACTTATGATGCTGACGGTCGTGGGAGCGTGTGCTTCTTCAACCGGAGGTGGTATTAAGGTATCCCGTCTTCTGGTGGGAATCAAATGTATAAAAAGAGAGATCGTACAGCTTGCACACCCGAAATCAGTCGGAATCATCCGGATCGGCGGTAAGAAAGTCGGTTCCGATATTCTGCGTACGATTTACATTTATTTTATAGCATATGTCGGAATTTTGATCGTATCGGTCATGTTGGTATCACTGGATAATTTTGATTTTGAGACGACATTCAGTGCGGTCCTTACAACACTTGGCAATGTCGGACCGGGTATGGCAAAGGTTGGACCGATGGGTAATTTTGCTGATTTTTCTATATTATCAAAATTAGTATTATGTTTTGACATGCTGGCAGGACGTTTGGAGATATTCCCGTTCCTAGTGCTGTTTACGGCACCGGCATGGCGCAGAAAATTTTAGAATAACAGGTGGCACTTAGGAAGCCGCCTGATTTTCTATACCAAAGTATCACTGTATGAGAGGAGAGAATTATGAAAGGTAAAACGAAAGCAATAATCACGGTATTTGTTGTAATCCTTGCAGGTATCTATTACTATGCGGCAATACCGGCGATCAACATTCATTCATCGGAGACATGGTTTTTTATCATGATCTTTCTGGTGATCCTGGCTGTTCTGTATCTGGGAAGAAAGAAATTGAACAGATATGAAGTCAGAGAAAGTAAAGTAGTAAAAGGATTTCTTGGAGTGATAGTGTTTCTAGGAGTTGTATATCTGTTGGGAACACTGTTTTCTTCTCCGGTTATTAATGCCAAAAAGTATCAGAAGCTTATGACAGTTAAAGAGGGTGAATTTACAAAGGATGTAGATGAACTGTCATTTGACAAGATCCCGCTTCTGGATAAGGATACGGCAGCACTTCTCGGTGACCGTAAGATGGGAAGCATGGTGGACATGGTATCACAGTTTGAGGCGGATGATATCTACAGCCAGATCAACTATAAGGGCAATCCGGTCCGTGTGACTCCGCTGAAATACGCGAGCCTGATCAAATGGTTTACCAACCAGAGTGAAGGAATTCCGTCTTATATCCGGATTAATATGGCGAATCAGTCTACGGAGCTTGTCAAATTGAAACAGGGTATGAAATATACAACGAGTGATCATTTCAACCGTAATATTTATCGTCATTTACGTTTCGCACATCCGACATATATTTATGGAGAGCTGAGCTTTGAGATTGATGAAAATGGAGATCCATATTGGATCGCACCGGTAAAGAAATTCAACATTGGATTATTTGGTGGTGAAACAGTAGGAAAAGTAGTAATCTGTAATGCTGTGACGGGAAAAACAAAGACATATGATGTCGGAAATGTTCCACAGTGGGTAGACCGTGTATATTCCGCAGACTTATTAGTAAATTTATTTGATTATTATGGAAAATTAAAACACGGATTCTTTAACAGTGTGCTGAGTCAGAAAGACTGTCTGGAGACAACGGACGGTTATAACTATCTGGCATTAAATGATGATGTGTGGATGTATACCGGAGTTACTTCTGTAAACGGAGATCAGTCAAATGTTGGATTTGTTCTGGCAAATCAGCGTACAATGGAGACGAAATATTATAAAGTAGAAGGTGCAACAGAATCTTCTGCAATGTCATCCGCAGAAGGACAGGTGCAGAACCTGAAATACCAGGCAACATTTCCATTACTTTTGAACATTGCGGGTGAGCCGACATATTTTGTTGCATTAAAAGACGATGCCGGTCTGGTTAAAAAATATGCCATGGTAAATGTTCAGAAATATCAGATCGTTGCAATCGGGGACAGTGTCAGCCAGTGTCAGGAGAATTATAACGAACTTCTTCTGAAAAATGGTGTGAAGGAAAAAGAAAAGGACACGCGTAAGGAAGAAGAAATATCCGGAAAAATTACAAAGATTGCGCAGGCGGTTCTGGATGGAAATTCACATTATTATCTGATGTTGGAAGATTCTGATGCGATTTATGATGTGTCAGTAGCAGATATTATTGATGTAATAAAGTGTGAACTTGGAGAACAGGTGACAGTCACTTACAAAGAAGATAAAGATGTCAATACGGTTACCAAACTTGACATCGGTGAAAAAGCAAAAGATAAAACTTCTTCTGATAAGATAGAGAAGGAAACAGGTACACAGGAGTAACAAGATTCATCATATAGAAATGATGCAGGAAATGAGAGAGGATAATGGAAATTAGTATACTTCTTGCGGAGCAGATTTTGGCTATGTTTCTTACGATGGCAGTGGGATTCGGAGTGGTCAGGGCTGGTCTTTTTAAAACAGAGGACAGCCGGATCATTTCAAATATGGTTGTGTATATCTGTAATCCGTGTGTCGTTGTTCATTCGTTTCAGATTGAATTGACAGATGATAAGATTAAGGGGCTGATGATCGCAATCGGACTGTCAGTGGTAGTGCATATGGTTCTGATCATCGGATCGGAAATTTTATCATTCATATTCCACTTTAACAGTATTGAAAAAGCATCTATCATTTATACAAATGCAGGGTATCTTGTGATTCCACTGGTGGGAGCTGTTCTGGGAGAAGAATGGGTTTTTTATACGACTGCATTTATCCTGGTACAGACGGTACTGATGTGGACGCATGGTGTGAAACTGATCGGACAGGAAAAGGAGCTGAATATCAGGAAAATCCTGTGTAATCCGAATGTGATCGCGATGATCATAGGAATTGCGCTTTTTGCGCTGGAGATCCGGCTTCCAAC
>ULWL01074912.1_pt1 | contig 10659 bp, 8 predicted proteins | sample 1960171 | NCBI WGS metagenome assembly ULWL01 (sample SAMEA4835807, study PRJEB28245) | human gut metagenome | biome: gut microbiome; material: fecal sample | place: Denmark | collected 2008 | reverse complement strand
GTGAGAACACCGCCGAGACCGCCGCCGCCCGCACGAATCATTTCGGCAAGGGAACCCTGCGGAATGAGCTGCACTTCGAGAGTGCCGTCAACCATGGACTGGGTCGCAACCTCGGGATTGAGGCCGACATGGGTTGCGATGAGCTTTTTAATCTGCTTGTTGTGAACGAGCTTTGCAACGCCGTAGTAATCCTCACCCATGGGGCCGCCGGGCATTGATGCATCGTTGCTGATCATGGTCAGATCCTTAACGCCGCTCTTTGAGAGAGCATCGATGAATTTGTGGGCGTTGCCGCAGCCCATAAAGCCGCCGAACATAACGGTTGCGCCGTCGGGGATAAGCTTTACGGCTTCTTCCACAGTAATGAATTTAGGCATACTTTCTCTCCTTTTGATACTGACCCGAAAAGGGTCGGATTTTTGAAATCATTTAAACAGAAACGGCGGAGCAAACGGGGTTTGTGCCGCAGCTCCTCCGTTCAACTGTAAGTATATACCTGTCGGAGGAAAAAATCAAGCAAAGTTTCCGCAAAACTTCGATTATGCGGGGACAGCGGGCAGATATGCGGGGAAAGCGGGCAGGTATGCGGGGGACTTTATGCATCAGTCTTCATTTTCGCCGTTCGGCAGCGGCGGAATGCTGAGCTTTGTTTTTGCTTCTCCGCGCTTCAGCTCCGCCATGATGCCGCGAAGCTTTTCGTTCACGCTTTCAACCTCTGCTTCAAGCTCCCGCGCCGTCATGCGCAAAGTGCCGGTGCGCGTGCTTGCAAGCTGGATCATTCCGTCGCCCGTTGCAACGCGAACGGAGTAGTTTTTTCCGATTTCGAATATCAGCCGCTCGATGAACATATCGGCCGTTTCGTTTTCCTTTGTGTATGCAACGCGCAGAGAATGATAATTGAAACGCTCTCCGGCATTGCCCTTCAGTTTATAGCCGTCAAAAACGAGTATGACCTCGTTCTTTTTGTATGCGCAATAGTTGCTGAGGATGTCCATCAGTTTTTTTCGCGCGGCGGCGATATCGCTTTTTGCAAGCTTATTCAGCCCTTCCCATGCGAATATGATGTTATATCCGTCAACGATGAGGTAATCCTTCTTTTTGGGTTCGGCAGGCTCGGAGCTTTTAAATTTTGAATCCGAATCTCCGTTTTGCGCGGGGCGTTTGTACTCCGGCCGCTTGATCGGGCCGAATTCACGGAGCATAATGGCTTCAAGCTCCTTTTCGTCAACATTCAAATTGCGGGAAAGCACTTTCGGGTTTACGGCACGGTGATTATCCGATTCGGGCGGCACGGAGTCGCTCGGGCGCGGAGTGCCTGTAAGGTTCAGCCCGGTATCAATATGCATATAGTTCCGAACGTCATTCCATTTAACAATGACTCCTGCGCCGTGGGAGCAGAAAACTGAATCGGGAGTGTTTTCAAGGTCACGCTCCGGGTCATAGGCGAATTGCGCGATTACGCTTTCGGCATTTCGGCATTGCCCGTAGTGCGAAAATTCACAGCCGAGCCGCCCTCTGCCGCGTGTGTATGCCGCAAGCTCACGCGTGTAGCCGCGCATGGCGGAGACGGGCGCAGTGCCGCAGAATGCGCAGCTTTCGCCGTCGGCACCTTCTTCGGGCGCGGAAAAACTGCCGCCCATGCCGCGAATGTCGTTTATTGCTCTGCCGAGGTTTTCACGCGGGAGTTCAAGTCGGAACGAGTAGAAGGGCTCCAACAGGATGCTTTGCGCGCACATCAATCCCTGCCGTACGGCGCGATAGGTTGCCTGTCGGAAATCGCCGCCCTCGGTATGGTGAAGGCTCGCCCGCCCCGCAACGAGGGTCAGCTTCATATCCGTTATCGGTGAACCTGTCAGCACACCGAGATGAATTTTTTCGCGGAGATGCGCCAGCACAAGCCTTTGAATATCCGGATCGAGTGAATTAGGCGCACATGCGGAGGCGAAAACAAGCCCGCTCCCCGCGGGCAGCGGCTCCAACAGCAGATGAACTTCCGCGTAATGCCGCAGCGGTTCAAAATGCCCGACACCTTCAACAGGGGCAAGAATCGTTTCGCGGTATAAAATTCGCCCGTCATCAACCGAAATTTCAACGCCGAACCGCTCCGAAATAAGCTTTTTCAGAATTTCAATCTGCATTTCGCCCATCAGCCTTGCCTGAAGTTCGTGCACATTATCGGTTTTGTCGAGTTTCAGCGTCGGGTCCTCGTCCTCCAGCCGTTTGAGTTTCGGAAGGAATGTGCGTGCATCGCAATCGGAGGGAAGAAGAATTCGATAGCTCAGAACAGGTTCAAGCAGCGGAGGAAGTGCGGAATCCTCATCGCCCAAGCCCTGCCCGGGGTACGTTGCGGAAAGTCCGGAAACGGCCGCAAGATCGCCGCATTCGGCGCGTTCGGTTTGAGTGAATTTTGCACCGGAACAGAACACTATGCGGGCAATTTTTTCGGTCAGTCGTTCGCCGTTTCGTGCAGTATAGGCAACGGCGGTGCGCGGGGACAGACTTCCACCCGTGAGACGGATGTGTGTCAGGCGCGTTCCCTGCGGGTCGTATGTGATTTTATAAACTCTTGCCGCAAAATCTTTTTTAAACCCGCGCTCGCGTGAATAATGCGAAAGGCAGGCGATAAAGTCGGAAACACCGTCCGTTTTCAGCGCCGAACCGAAAAAACAGGGAAAAATCCTCCGTTCCGAAATTGCGGCGGCAATGTCCGCATCGACAATTCGTTTCGCGGAATGCTTTTCAAAAAGCTCATCATCGGCAAGAGCAAGATTTTCAAAGAAGGCTTCGCTTTTTAAATACTCGGTCTTCGTGCCTCCGCATGGTTCGAATGCAATACATCTTTCCGAGAGCCGCCGCTGAACCTCGTCAATAAGCTCGGTGCGGCTTCGCTGCATTATGTCTGTTTTATTGATGAAAATAAATGTCGGAATGCTGTACCTGTGCAAAAGCCGCCAAAGGGTTTCGGTATGGGACTGAACTCCGTCGGTGCCGCTTACAACAAGCACCGCGTAATCAAGTACGCTCAGCGCGCGTTCCGCTTCGGCGGAAAAATCAACATGCCCGGGCGTGTCAACCACAGTGAACTCTGTATTATTATAATTGAATTTTGCCTGCTTTGAAAATATCGTTATTCCGCGCGCCTTTTCAAGAGTGTGCGTGTCGAGGTATGCATCGCCCCTGTCCACCCTGCCGCGCTTTCTTATCGCGCCGCTGAGGTAGAGCAGTGCTTCGCATAATGTTGTTTTGCCTGCGTCAACATGCGCAAGAATTCCGATTGCAAGCTTTTTCATAAATATCCTGCCTGTTTCACCGCAAATGCGGACGAACTTCATTTTAAGGTAATTATAACAGGAACGGAAGGGAAAACAAAGATATATTTAAAGCCCGAAAACGGAAAATAAAATGCGGACAGGTGCGGAAGCTTAATGCTTTTAATAATACCGAATCCTGCATTTTTCTGCATTGACACGGCCTCCGGTGAATGTTATAATAGGCTGTCAATTGATTTTTTGCGATGAATGGGCAAAAACCGCGCTCAACGGAGCACAGAGAGTCTGCATTAGGTGCGAGCAGATGTCCGCGTTCGGTTATCCCGCCCATGAGCACGGAAAAGTAAAGTGCATTGAGCCGTTTGCGGCTTGCAGTGTTCCGCAATTTTCTGCGCAGAAGTGCGTTACAACTTTCGAGGCGGAGTGGCTGCCATTTCGCGAAATAAGGTGGTACAGTGCTTAACGCGCCCTTGTGAATTTTTTCGCACGGGTGCTTTTTTTAAGCAAAAGTCAGATGCTTTTATTATTCTTAACGGAAATATTAATAACAACGGAGGAAGTATTGCAATGGCAAAACAAAAAGAAGAATTCGTTACGCATATCGCGTCCCGAACCGAAGATTTTCCGCAGTGGTACACGGATATCATTCTGAAGTCCGACATGGTTGACTATTCCGAGGTTAAGGGCTGCATGGTCATAAAACCCTACGGTTACGCCGTGTGGGAGCTTATGCAGCATGAACTTGATACGCGCTTTAAGGCGACAGGGCATAAAAACGCGTATTTCCCGCTGTTCATCCCCGAACACCTGCTCCAAAAAGAGAAAGACCATGTTGAAGGCTTTGCGCCCGAGGTTGCATGGGTCACTCAGGGCGGTGAAGAAAATCTTGCGGAGCGTCTCTGCGTTCGCCCCACGAGCGAGACTATCATATGCTCAATGTATTCAAAATGGATCCAGTCCTACCGTGATTTACCTCTGCTCTATAACCAGTGGGCAAACGTTGTAAGATGGGAAAAGAACACCCGCCCCTTCCTGCGCACGAGCGAATTCCTCTGGCAGGAGGGCCACACCGCGCACGCAACCGCCGAGGAAGCACAGGAAGAAACCGAGCGTATGCTTGAAGTTTACCGTGAATTTATGGAAAACGTGCTTGCAATTCCCGTTATCTGCGGCAGAAAGAGCGAAAAAGAGAAATTTGCGGGAGCGGAAGCAACCTATACCCTTGAGGCGATGATGCAGGACGGAAAAGCTTTGCAGATGGGAACGAGTCATAATCTCGGCGACCATTTTGCAAAGGCATATGACATCACTTATCTCAGCCGCGAGGGCAGGCATGAATACTGCTTCACAACGAGCTGGGGCGTCAGCACACGCATGATCGGCGGCCTTATCATGACTCACGGCGACGACCGCGGGCTTATGTTCCCGCCGCGCATTGCGCCCGTGCAGCTCATCATACTGCCCATTGCACAGCATAAGCCCGGCGTTCTCGACAAGGCATATGAGCTGAAGAAAATGCTTTCCGATGCAGGTATTCGCGTTGAACTCGACGACAGCGACCAGAGCGCGGGTTGGAAGTTCAACCAGTGGGAGATGAAGGGCGTATCCGTTCGTCTTGAAATCGGTCCGAAGGACATCGAAAACAATCAGGTTGTTCTTGTTCGCCGTGATACGCACGAAAAACTCTTCGTTTCCATCGACGGCCTTGCAGACACGCTCAAACAACTTTTTGATACCGTGCAGAACGATATGTATAACCGCGCAAAAGAAAATCGTGTTATGCATACTGTCGTTGCAAAGAATATGGACGAGCTTAATGCGGGTGTTCAAAACGGATTTGTAAAGGCAATGTGGTGCGGTGACCGTGCATGTGAGGATAAAATTAAGGAAATGACGGGCGCAACCACCCGCTGCATGCCCTTTGATGCCGACGATATCGGCAGCGATACCTGTGTTTGCTGCGGCAAAAAAGCAAAGGCAATGACATATTTTGCAAAGAGCTATTGAGAGCTGCCAATCTGAAAAAAAGTGAAGTCGAGACGGGTTTTTCAAAAAAACTAAATCGACCGAGCCGATTAATTAAGCCCCCGGCAAATTGCCGGGGGCTTGTGCGGTACATCGGCTTCGCCGATGCACCGCGGACGACGGGGTGAACCCGATGGAGACTGTGCGGTTAAGGCTTTACCGCTTTTTGCCTTTTTTCTTGTCATCACGGCGTACGGAGTCGATCGTTTTGTCGCTGCGCATTTTACGCCCGTCTTTGTGGCGGAGTGTGCCTTCGGGCAGGCCGTTCTTTTTTTCAAATGTGCCGACAGTGCAGTCGCTGCGCGTTTGTCTTGCCATGGAGAACCTCCTTTCTAAAACATTGAAGTGGACAGAATCAGAAATGAACGGATATTGTCGGTTCGCTGATTTGACTGTAGTTCTCATCTTGAATGACAAGCTCAAATTCCAGCCCTGTAATTTCGGAAAAGTCGCTGATATCGAGCTCATCGGTGATTTCGATGTCAAGAAGCGCAAATTCTCCGTTCAGGAGGATTTGCGAGTTGCCATAGGCACCTGACAGTAATTCGTTTATCGAGACATACTCACCCTCAAAACCAACAATTAGTCCTTCTTCCCCGGTGTTTTCGACTATAAACAAGGCACTGATACGATCGGTTAATCCGTACGGATCTTTAGCGAACCCCTTGAACACAAGACGAATCCCATAATCGTTATATGCTTCGATTCCCGTTTTATCGAATGAAGCGGAAGCATCGGAAACGTTTACGTTGACACGCTCCTTGTCTATGACATCATAAATAGTATTTTCGAGGATAAGATCAAACGAAACGGAGCCGATTTCGGTGATGCCGAGAACACCGCGGTATTCCTCTGCGTGCCAGGGGGTGAGATTTACAGTAACGGCACGATGCGTTGACGGACGGATCGGTTCCGACTCAGCCAGGTAGCTGCTGTTGATAACAAGTCCGTTCAGAGCAACGCGGTTGATATTTATGAGAATTGTATCGCGCGAATCATTTACAAATTCAAGATACAACATCATTCCATTATCTTCGGAAATCATTGTCTGTGAAACGAGGCGGATTCCGGAAGAGTTATAGAGTTCCTCGGTGCCGAAAAAATCAACGCTGTAGTCGAGTTCGCTCTTTGCAGCATTGCTTGTTACAGCATCTTGAAAGCCGTTGGGGTTGAACGTGTATGAGTCGAAAGCGGAAGTTTTGAGAATAACGAAATCGGTTTCCGCTTTAAAATCGGAGTAATCTTCAACGGTGAATTGAAGCCCCAACTCAGCAAGTTCATAAATTCCGTGCAGTCTCATTTCATTGTAGCTGATATACATTTCTCCGTCAGCTTTCTCACCGGTGGCAACGTCACAGTTCAGATTTCCTCCGTACAGCATGTACCCGTTCACCGAGGTGCTATTAACGGATGAGAAACTGAGCTCTTCATCACGATTGTTTTCAAGCAGCAGGTTGAGAGTTACTCCGCTGTCTTCGTAGGTGAGATCCTTTGCCGTGATTACAATATCGTTATCATTATAGAGTACGGTTTCCTCGATGGTCGCGGTTTTCTTGAATTCATCGAATTTAGCATCGGCAGGATCTTCCGTTTCCTGCGGTTCACCGGTTCGTTCGGGGTCTTTGGTGGTGGGATCGGGATCGTTGGTTGTCTGCTCTTGCTTATTGCCGTCATCAGGATCGCCGTCGTGTATGTTTATGACACACGCGGCAAGGCTGAGCATCATTAAAAGTGCCAGCAGCATTGCGAGAGTTTTTTTAAGCATGGTTAATTCCTCCGTTCAATGGGTACTTCTCAAGAGTAGTTGCAGTTCGTTCCCTGCGTCCGTGATTTGCGGCATGAAACTGCGTAGATCGCGGACTCACGGGCGTTTGGGTGTGATAATGCCGGCATGGTTCGGTTCAATGGCATCGGACAAATCTTTGCTTTTGAATTCAACCGTTACTGCGGCAAAATCGGATTGTTTGGCAAACATCGTTATGCAATCGGTTAAACTGCTGCAGACCAATCAACGGTTTTCTCGACCGAAATGTGTCCCCCCCCTTTCGGATTTAAACTGCGAGCGACTAAAGCCCGGCACAGATATATATATTTCCACAGCAATCCTAACATAATAATTGTACAATAAAAAACAAGTTAAGTCAAGCACTTTAACCTCGTCCCGAGCACTGCGGCTGTTCCTGCCGCCCGAAATGCCGAATCGTTCAGGCAAATCGGCTGCTGCATTTATCGGAAAGGCAGCTCGTTTTTTTACAATTAATCCGCTTTTCGTTGGGTTTTATGCAAATTAATTATGCGCGAATGCAGCAAACCGGACAACCCTTCTTGAGTTGCCCGGTTTTGTTTTGGGACTTATGCAGCAGCCACTTTTGCATTACATCGTCAAGCCGATGTGATGCGGACGACGGGCTGAACCCGATGGAGAGACTGTGCGGTTAATGCTTTACCGCTTTCCGCCTTTTTTCTCGGCTTCACGGCGTACTGCGCCGATCGTTTTGTCGCTGCGAGTTTGCCTTGCCATGGAGAGCCTCCTTCCCGCAAGATTGAAACGTGCTGAATCAGAACTGAATGCTAATCGTCGGTTCGCTGATAACCGAGCCGTCGGAATCGCTGATTTTCAGTTCGAATTCAACTGAGCTGATTTGAGAAGCAGCACTTAAGCTGTTTTCCTCAAGAAAGCTTTCATCGATTTCGACAAAGAAAACGGAAGTTGTGCCGTTGGGCGTTTCGTTCGGATAAATAGTGCTATCGCAGGCAATTCCGTTTATTTTGAGAGTGTCGCTAATATATTCCACCGAAATTTGTTCACCGCTGTTATTCTTCAACAGCAGAGCAACGATAATATCAGAGCGATATTCACTGATTGGGTCGATTGCAGGTTTTGCAGTAATGCTGATCCCGTCACTGTTAAAAACTTCAGTTCCTGTTGAATCGAAGGAAGCTGTGTCATCCGAAGTCTTCATTGAAACCGTTTTACCGTCGGCGATAGTGTTATAATTCTCATCATAGGCTTCAACGCTGAAGGAAACGGTGTTCATTCGTGCAGCATTGAGTGCGCTTGCGCAAGCGGGATCTGCAAGCATGTCTCGTGTGTCTACTTTAATAATGGTGCGTTTGCCGGGGTTGGGGGTTTCAACAGCGCAAGAGCTGTCGTTTATCAGCAAACCATTGACCGTAAGCTGTGAAATGCTAATCGTTGCTGCAATATCGGAGTTATTTTCAAACTCGAGCATTAAATACTGCTCATTTTCGTCATTGGTGTACAATACCTCCGTAACGAGACGGATTCCGCCTTCATTATACAGTTCATCAGCTGCAAAATAATCGATGTTGTAATGATAGGTGTTCTGCGCAGCCTGCGTTGCGGCCGTGTTTGCAAAGCTGTGCTTGCTGTAGTCATAGCCGTCTGCGATGGATGTTTTGACTGCGAGCGGCCCCGTATACGTCTTGTTGTATTCCTCGTCCGTAATTGAAAAACCGATTTCAAAGTCCGCTATTTCAAAAATCCCGTACTGCTTAAGCGAGTAGAAAGACATATCAAAGGATTCGTCCTGGGTCGTGTTTGCGGGAACCTGACAATTCATGAATCCTTCACTTACCATGTAGCCGTTCACGGAGTTGACACAATACCCGGCGGAGCCGCAGCTGTAGTCGAGTTCTCCGTCCGTTTTGTTCTCGATTGAAAGGTTGAAGATTGCCTCATAGTCGGTATATTCAAGACTTTTGAGAGTTATTTTTGAGATTTCGTTATCAAACAGAACCGTTTCTTCAACCGTTCCCGTCGGATTGAACTCAGCAAGCTTTTCGCCGACATCATGCGGGTCAACGGTGGGTTCGGGTTCGTCGGTTTCAACGGGCGCATCAGTGGTATCGCTTGTTTTGGGTTTATCGTTGCCCTTGTTTTCATCTTCGGGCTTTTCCCCTCCGCAGCCGACAAGGCCTGTTATCATAAGTACTGCAAGCAGGACTGCGATAATTTTTTTGAACATAATTTTTCCTCCGATTGATTAATTAAATTTTGATTGGTTGCGCCTGCGTTTCAGCCCGCACAGCAGCTCGGCTCATGCGGGCGGAATAAGGCGGGGTTACTTTTGTTTGCTTGTAAAAGCCGGTTTAGTCCGTTTCGGAGCCTCAGTTCAACTCAAGCAATTTCTGACTGACACGGCCCATGACTTCTATATAGTAGGCATAATCCGCAGCGGACAGATTATCCCCGTTATAGGCAGCCATTGTTTCGGCAAATTCCGAGTATTGGGTCATCAGCTCGGTGTATTCGGAAAGCATGGAAAGGGGACGACCCTCTTCTTCGTACTTCTTCATGAACTTCACATATTTGTCGATGAATTTTTCGTATTCATCCATAACGTCTCGAAAATCTGCACTGACCTCTTCGGGTTCTTCGGTGGGTTCTTCGGTGGGCTCTTCGGTTTCCGCAGGTTCCTCCGTCTCTTTCGGTTCCGCTGTTTTCTCCGGTTCCGCTGTTTTCTTCGGCTCTTCGGTCACGCGTTCCTGCCGGTTTCCGTCGTCATCGGGTTCTGTGGGTTTGTTTCCGCCGCAGGCGGTAAGGCTGAGCATCATTACAAATGCCAGCAGCATTGCGAGAATTTTCTTTAACATGATTAATTTCCTCCGTTTAATTGATATGTTTTAATGATGTTTGAGGCTGCGTTCCCCGGCATTCGTGATTTGCTGCACGAATCGGTTCGGAACGCAGCTGCATGGTCGTTTGTGTGTGATAACGCTGACAGGGTTCAGTTCAATGTCAGCAGTTTTGCCTGTACACGGGCGTTAACCTGAATGAGATATGCCGCATCGGCATCGGAAAGCTCTTCACTTTCATACTCAGCCATTGCCGCGGCAAATTCGGAGTATTGGGTCATCATCTTTGTGTAGTCGGCAAGCATGGATACGGGTTTGTCCTCTTCTTCGTACTTCTTAATGAATTTTACGTACTCATCGATGAAAGCTTCATACTCGTCCATTGCAGCTTTAAAATCCGGGTCAACACCGTCGGCAGCATCCGGTTTTTCCGTAGGCTTGCTGCTGTCCTTATCATCCTTGCCGGATTGCTCCGTTTTATCGGAAGTACGCGGCTTTTCGGTTCGGACAGTCTCGGTTTGTGCGCTGTTCGATGATCCCGAAGGCTCAGAGTCCTTTTGGGACTTCGACACGCATAAAACGATAACGCAGACAACAACGGCGGCAGCAATGACAAGCACCGCAAGAAACTTGAAGAATCCTTTAAAAAATCCACTCATTATTATTCTCCCTTCTCGGATTCATCGGCGGCACCGGCAAAATTTGCTGCGGTACCGCCGTCGATTATGTGAAGTTTTTTCATTTTTGCCCTCTCGGCAAGCGTCAG
>ULWL01011115.1_pt1 | contig 10665 bp, 16 predicted proteins | sample 1960171 | NCBI WGS metagenome assembly ULWL01 (sample SAMEA4835807, study PRJEB28245) | human gut metagenome | biome: gut microbiome; material: fecal sample | place: Denmark | collected 2008 | reverse complement strand
CTCCTTTTACGGAGCTACTGTTGTCCGTGAGAGCAAAAGAGAACGATTCGTCCTCCGAAAACCCGAGGTCTCTATATACGGATGCGTCCAGGGAAATTTTAAGCGCTTTCAGCCAAGAGGATTTGAAACACATATCGTACACTTACTTTCTACCATATATGCCAGGCAGACGGGAAAAACGCAACCATCTCAATAAATTAATTTTATCACTCTTTCCGATTAAGCTCGAATACAGGCGGCAGAAATGCGCGGCAATATACAAAAAGCTCCCGCCCTTAAGGGCAGGAGCTTTTTGGCAGCGGGAGAAGGATTCGAATTATCAAAGCGGGTGAAATTAAGGAAAACTGAGCAGAAAAAAGCGTTGATTATCAATACTTTTCTGAAATTGACAGAAATTACCGATAAGGGAAAACAATTCGCGTAAGGGAAAAAATAAGGGAAAACTTTTGCCCGGTTTTTGGTGCTCGTTATGGTTCTTACGCTCCGATTATCGCATAAAGATGCGAAAATTCTTGCAGTCTGCCGTAATCCGTGTTATTGTGTCTGTGGTGCTTCTGCGGAAGTACCAGGGCGCTGCACAAAACGGCAGGCGGTTGGCTCACACCATCCCGAAAGGGGGTGGAGCTATGCGTATTACGTTACATATCGGACGGTTCACCGTGACGATCATCGTAAAAAGCAAAGACCGCCACTCGGCCAAGTGACGGTCTTTCGTAGCTTTGCTATGAACTGTTAATGTCGGGGTTAACCGCTTGTCGCAGCGCCCTTTTATATGCTCATTATATCGCCCGCTCCGTGCTCTGTCAAGCATGAGAGCGGGTGCTTTTTATTTTCCTGCCGGATTGATCCCGATTTTCAGAGACACCACGTCACGCGCCATGGTGTCCTCTATGGCGCGGTCTACAAACTCCTCCGGTGTCTCGCCGGTGCGCTTTATATGCTCGCTGATCTTTGCAAAGCGTTCCGGCGTTACGAGGGGAGTGGGAGCATGACCTCCCGCCGCCTGTTCTCCGCTCATAGCGGCGTTTACAGCGCGGTTTATGAAGCCGTTGACACTTTCTCCCTGCGCATCGGCAAACGCCTTTATAATGTCCTTGCGGCCTTTTTCTACGGTCAGGTTAATGCGATCATACGCACTTGCAATCCACCTGTTCTGCGCTTTCTGCTGCGCTTTAGACGCGGGCTTTCTTTCTTCTGCCATTACGTACGCTCCTGCTTGATTCGTTGAGGGGGGATGGGCTGCGGATGTTTCCCCTCCCATCATAGCTATATTATACCGCGCAACGCAATATTACGCAATATACAATCTGCACAAATATCATTGCGCAATATTGTCGTTTTGCGAATTGCATATCATTGCGCAATATGATAATATATAGACAGTTAAGGGAGAGACCTTGAACAAGTCGATCAGGGCGGCAGACATACTGGTGACAGGACAATGGCCAAGTAGCTGCTACATTCCAGACGCCGCCCGCTCCCTAAAAACAAAGGAGGTACGCAAGATGAAATGGAATCTCAAGAAGATCATGCTCCGGGCGTGGAGCCTGTACCGCAAGGGCGGGCTTACATTCGGGGAAGCCCTGCACCGCGCATGGCTGACGGCCAAAGCCGAGCCGATCAACGCTGAGACCGTTGAGAGCGCGAAAGCCGCCGCCGGTATCACGGAAGAGGTCAGAACGTGGAGCGGATGGCGCGAGCTGGGCTATGAGGTCATGCACGGCAGCAAGGCTCTTTTCGGCTGTGCGCTGATCTGGGGGAGTAAGGGAGACGGTGCGGTATATAACGCCCGATTCTTCGGCGCTTCTCAAGTCCAGGCGATTGCATGAAAAAAGCCCCTTGCCTGACAGCCGACCAAAGCAACAGGCAAAGAGCTTGAAGAACACCCGGAGCGGGTGCAAGTAGATTATACCGCGCCCGCTCTCTCAAATCAAGGAGGATTTAACATTGATACGGATAACAAAGATCGAGTCCGTGCTCGGTGATTTCGGTATCCACTATTACCGAAAGCGCACCGAAGAGACAGTAGCGGCTATAAAGGCGATCTCCGCAGCGGTGGGCGAACGGATATTCGGGGATATTCTGACCGCGATAGACGGCGCGGAGAGTGAAGCCTTTAAGGACGGTATCGAGCTGGGGCGCGTGTATCAAGCATCCGGCGTCGGCTCTTATGCGGACTTCAAGAACAAAGTCCGGGAGCTGCTGGAAGAATGCCCGCCGGGCGATATAAGCGAGGACTTAGCTAAATTCTTGATGGAGGATGACGAAGATGGGGTATGAGATCGTTTTTATTCTGCCGCTGCTGCTTGCGGCGTTGGCGTCTATGGTGATGTGCTTTGTGAGCATCCTTGCGCAACGGCACGGGGCAAGCGAGAAGATTGCGGCGGACTGCGTCAAGGGCGCGTTTGCTATCGGCGGCGTGCTTTTCAACGGCTTGTTTCAGTTGATTTTGATTCTGCTGGTAAACCTTGCGAACAAATTTTGAGGGAGGTTACAAAAATGAATGATGTGACGATTCAGTACATAAGCCCGCGCATTGGGGATATTTATAAGCCGTTTGTGGATGAAAAGCGGAAATCCGGTTTTTCTACGGAGAAGATCAGCGAGCTTTCCGGTGTTCCGTACAACTTCCTTACAAGGTTCCTTGTCGGTCAAGTTGTCAACCCGTCGTTTGAGTATGTGGCCACGCTCTGCGCGTTCTTTAGCCTGTCGCTTGACACTCTGGCCGGATTGGTGCAGGACGGCGCGGAAGCGGCTACCGGAAGTCTTGAAAACGTTCTTGAAAGCAAGATTCACGCGCTCGAACTCGACAACGCGAAACTTGCCGGAGAGAATGCCCGGCTTGAATCATTCAATCAACAGCTTTTGCAGATCGTAGGGGGTGCGAGAGCATGACGGACACGCGGAAAGAGCTTGTAGACATGATCGACAGCATGAGCGAAGAGCAGTTTACGCAGTTTTTCATAAAGGCGATACAAGACCCGGAGACGCGGGCGGCGGTCGTTGGTATTCTGGAAAGCGCCGGACTTCTCGGCGGGGGCGGTTAAGCCGATCAATATGATAGACGGAGAGCGGGATGCTTGTCCCGCTCTTCTTGCGCTATATCATCCCTTCGTGTGGCACACTCATTTTCCCGGATTTCAGTCGGAAAAATACATCTATCGTATTCTCGGGTTTGGGAAGGTTCTCACGGCTTTGTCACGGCTTCGCTGGCGTGCTCAGCAGTCGATTTCTCGGGGTTCGCTCGGGGTTCAATGCTGGATATTCTCTTGCTTCATCCTCGCTTCAACACGTTCTCACGCGGCTTTACGGAGGAATATTCAAGGCGGCGATTTCCCTTTGTTCGTCCTTTGTTCGATAGTTTTTTGATTGGCAAAACCCAACATTCAAAAGAGCCGAGAACTTAATAAAACTTAACATTCAAATCGGCGCGAACCTGTCAAAACCTGACATTTGAGAATGCTGCTTCGCAGCCGATTGCACCCGCTTGGAGGGCGGAAAGGCGGATTTTGTGCTTGCCCGATCATTTGAAGCTGAAAAAGTCGTTGCACAAGTCGGAGTTATCGGAGATATAGCCGCTCGTCATATCGGCGACGGCGGAGCGCTGGTTCTCGTAAATGCTCACGATAGATGTTGCAGCTCTGAGACGTACCGCTGCGGGCGTCTTTTCGTTTTCCATGATGGACTTTATGACCCCGATAGCAGATTCGACGCTCCCAGCTATGCTCTCCATTACCGTTATCTTCGCCTGTTCCTGTATGTCTCTGTAAGCTTTGGAGAATTCAAGATCGTCGTGAATGTATGTGTATAGGGTTCTCGGAGAGATCCCCGCTTTTCCTGCTGCCTCCGATAGCGTTTTGCTGTCTGCAAGAGCTACCAGTGCGGCGGTTTTCTTTTGGTTATTTGCCATTGTATCATCTCCTTCGTACAGTATGCGTCCCGCTCCGGCGACAGTAAAACCGAAGCAGGACGGAAAAAACCGGCAAAAAGCGGAAGAAAGCGGTCACGCACCGTGACGCACCGTTACGATCCGTAGCCACTTGTAGCGACTGGTAGCGATTCGTCCCCGCTCGGTGGTGTCACGTTTCGTTTCCCCGTTATAATACCGTCACGAAATGCGACGATATTGTGCAGACAGAAAGCTGGGAAATGTATGCAGCTCCCCGATAAATGCCCGCAGGAACGCAGAACGGGGCGCATTTTATAACACACCCCCGAAAAGATACCGGTTTCATATAAATTCCTCTGGCTGGCTTGCCTCCCTTTCCTCGTATGGCGGAAGCTGTCCGGAGGGGCGACCGCGATTTTGGACGCTTTATTAGCCCGTTTTGGAGCGGGTGGAAACGCTTAATTTTTCCCACCTACATGGCTATATATAGTAAATCTCCCCCAAAATGGGGGATGCGTTTCCGGTTTAAAAACTCACTGGTTCCCCCACCGTGGGGGTAGTGGGTTCCGCGTACCGATGCCACTACCCTCAGAATGGGGGATGTTTCGGCTTTTCCATCCCCCAAAATGGGGGAGCCAAAATGCATAAAAGTTTTTATGCATCGTTTTTATGGTGGTCGGGCTTTCCAATCGAACACGAACTCATAGACATTCTTTTCCCGGGTCAGCCTCCCGCTCTCCTTGATGCGGATAAAACCGGCGTCGATAAGCTCCGCCTTAAAGCGTTCAAAGCTGCTCGCGGGAATATGATGTCTTTCGGCGGAGGAGGCCGGAAATGTGAACTCACGCTCGCCTCCGGACTCCATCGCCATACGAAAGTATAAATCCCTTGCCCCGGCTTTTAACTTGCCGAATTGCTCAGAGAGTAGGAGAGAATTACCGATCTGAATGAATCGACCTTCTTTGCAATCTGCTTTTGCGGATAACCACGGGCGGATATTACAACGGCCGGCTGTCTTGCGTCTCCCCATCGGCATACCCTCCGATCTCAATTTGTCCCGGCAGCCCGTCAAGAAATGCCTGCGCTGATCTCACCGCTTTGATCGTGTTTGCACCCTTGGCGGTCACGGTAGCGATGAATGCTGCGACCTCCTGCCGTCCTTTTTCGCCATAGTCCGGGAGAAAATAGCCGGTATCGCCGGAGAGAATGACAGCGCCGAGCGCCCGCTCATCGGAAATCATCTTTCGGAGCGCCCGCGCGTCCTTTATGCCCATCATCCGGCAAAGTTCTGCCGTCTTGATCGCGTTCTCCGCACCTTTGGGTAGAACACGCTGAAAAAAACTTTGCACCGTCCCGCTCCGCATGGTAAAATCATGGAGCGGGAATAGCTGCTCTTGCTGGCTGGCAAAAGGCTGCGTCTCCGCTTGCCGCTTTTCGATCTCGCACATCGAAAGGCGGCTTTTTATGTTCTCGGATTTCCCGTCTAAGCCCATCTCAGCGGGCTTGCGGGCGTTTTCGCGCTCCGGGTGGTACCTCATCATATCTCTGCCCCCTCCCGCTCAAAATCGTTTATTGAGTTGGCGTTTCCGGCGAATGATCCGGCATGGTTACCTATTCCCGCTCGGTTTGGATTCCGCCCAAAGCGAAACGGAAACAGCGGGCAATCTGTGCAGACACACCGGCGGACTTCAACGGCAATGCCGCAGACGCAGTCGAGACATTTTTCCCGGATAGCTTTCAGCGGGGTCATGACTGCATCCCCCTTTCGGTTCCTGCGGTCTGCGCATCAAGCCAGCGCTGCAAACCGGCAAGCGGAATTATGTACCGCCGTCCCAGCTTGACCGCCGGAAAGTCGGCACGATGGGTAAGCTGCCGGAGCGTCGGCAAAGAAACGCCGAGCATTTCCGCCGCTTCTGCCGCGTTGAGAGCAAGTCGATTTTCAGACACCTTGCATCACCTCCGCTGCCAGACGGTCAATCGCCGCGACGATTTCCCGGCTCTTTTCTTCGGACAGCTCGTAGCGGAGCAGCCGGGAAAGGGAACTCTCGTTGATGCCGAGAGCGTCCGCAACTTGCCAAAGGCATACCCCGCGGCTGCGGGCATGATCGCGGATGAATGTGTTGGATTTGGACATTGAATCGCCTCCTTCGTTGATGATGCCATCTTATCATAAAATGGCGCAAAACTCAACTATCAAATAGTTTTACGTCCATATTATCATTATTGATGATATTGTTGTTGACATTCAACCGAAAGCGATGTATCCTATAGGCAGAGGTGATTTATATGTATGACATTTCTGTTTTTGCAGAAAGACTCATTGCGGAACGAAAAAAGAAAAAGCTGACACAAAGCGAACTTGCAGAAAAGGCTAAAATCTCTGCGCAAACGGTATCCTATTATGAAAAAGGCACGAAGCGCCCGACGCTTGAAAATGCGATTGCCATTGCAAATGCGCTGTGTGTCTCTATTGAGTATCTGTGCGGTGGAGAGGTAGGGGCTTCACCGGCATCTGCGCCCATCGCAACTGTTGCGGATTTAGTAAACCGCATTTTTGAGATGTTGCCGTTTAATTGCTATATTATTCCGGAGACTTACGAGGAAGAGATACAGGTAGACGGGGATGATTATCCTGAGTGGGTGAAGGAAACAATTGAGGCTATATCAATTCGATTTTCCGAAAGGGATCAACCAAAGCTGGTAGAATTTTTTAAGAAGAGAAAGAGAATTTTAGATTTGCTTAATGATAACGTGCTGGATAGAACATTTTATGATTCGTGGGTAGACGGAGAAATGCAGAAATTATCAAAAATTTCTATTCCGATGGGGTTACCATTCTAAGCAAGGGGGAGGCAAAATTGGCTAAAAGCGCTGCCGGAGCGGGAAATATCCGAAAAAAGGTCATAGAGCGCAACGGGAAAAAGTATGTCTATTGGGAAGCTCGGTACAGCTGCGGCTTTGACCCCGGAACGGGGAAACAGATACAGAAGAGCGTATCCGGCAAAACACAAGCGGAGGTCAGAAAAAAGCTGCTCGCGGTCAATGCATCGCTAGCGGACGGTACATATATCGAACCCTGCCGTATGACGCTCGGCCAATGGCTGGATATATGGCTTGCCGACTTCTGCGGGGACAAGAAGTATCTGACGCTGAAAACGTACCGCGCACAAGTGAACACTCATATAAAACCCGCTCTCGGCGCGTTGAAGATTTCAGAGCTGACGCCGAAGGAGATACAGCATTTCTATAATCAGCTCCAAAAGAGCGGGCGGACAGTCATTCACAAGGACGAAAAAGGAAAGCCGGTAACGGAACACCTCCCGCTCGCCGCAAAGACGATCCGCAACGTTCACGGCGTTCTGACAAAGGCGCTTTCCGTCGCTGTGGAGCTGGGTTATCTGAAACTGAATCCGTGCGACCGTGTGACGCTGCCGCGCGTGGAGAAAAAGGAGATCGTACCGCTGACGGACGAACAGGTACGGGCGCTTCTCACCGAAGCCGAGCGGGACGAGTACGGCGACATCTTCAAGGTGATCGTGTTTACCGGGCTGCGTGAAGCGGAAGCTACGGGCTTGACGTGGGACTGCATAGATTTTAAAACGGGGCGTATCACCGTCTGTAAGCAGCTCCAGAAGAGGCCGGAGGCGGACGGAGGGTTTCAGTTTGCGCCGCTGAAAAACGATAAAGTCCGCGTGATTGCACCCGCTCCGTATGTTATGGAGGTACTGAAAAGCCGCAAGGTGAAGCAGATGAAAGACCGGCTGCGTGCCGGTGATCTGTGGGCGGCATGGAGCACCCCGGCAGAGCAAAACAAGGCGCTTGTCTTTACTAATCCGCTCGGGCAGCATCTCCACCCGCAGACGGTGTACAACCACCTAAAGAAGCTCGCGGCCAAGATCGGGGCGCCGGACGCTTGCGTGCATGATCTTCGCCACACGTTCGCCGTGCTCTCGCTGCAAAACGGCGACGACGTAAAAACGGTGCAGGGAAATCTCGGCCACGCTACGGCGGCCTTTACGCTGGATGTGTACGGTCACGTCTCCGAGCGCATGAAGGAAGAGAGCGCCGGACGTATGCAGGCGTTTATTAACAGCATCAAAGAGGCATAAGGACATGAAAAAAAGGACGGGGGTAAACCTCGTCCTTTTGCTCTATAAAAAGCTGGTAAGGGAAAAAATAAGGGAAAACAGCCCGTTTTTGACAAAATAAAAACCCTGTAACCATTGAGATTACAGGGTTTTTCGCTGGCAGCGGGAGAAGGATTCGAACCCTCACATACGGAGTCAGAGTCCGCTGTGCTACCTTTACACAATCCCGCTATATCGCAAACGCAAGGGTTATTATACCCAATTTCCGGCGAATGTCAAGCGGAATCGGCAAGTTTTCTTTGAATTTCTTTTATTTTTTCGCGCGGCAGTCGATGGAGACGCTCTCCCCGGTGCGCAGGAAGAACAAAACGCCTTCCCGCACCGGCTTTCCGAGCAGCCGCGTGAGCGCGGCGGCGTAGGCGCGGACTTGCGGCGCGTATTCCGAGGCACGCGCCGCGAGCGTTTCCGCCGTCACATAGTCCGTTTTATAATCCACGACGGTGAGAGCATCCCCCTCGCGGATGCAGCAGTCGGCGACGCCCTGCAGCAGCCCCTCCTCGCCGGCGGGCGCGTCGAACACGGTCTCCGCGCCGGTGAGCAGCGAGAAGCGCAGCTCGCGCCAGACCTCGTCCGCGTGCAGGATCCTCTGCCCGATGGAGGAGTCGAACAGCTTGCAGATGTCCTTTGGCTCCACTGCGGCGGCCTGCGCGGGGGTGATGTGCTCGGCGTTTTTCAGCCGTTCGATCTCGCCGCGCACCTGCTCCGGTGTGGATACGCATGAATAGTCGATAAACTGCAGAACCGTGTGTACGGCGATGCCGCGCGCGGTGCCGGTGAGCGGGGCGTCCTTCGCACCGAAGACCGGACGGCGGAAGAGCCGCCGGCGCTGTGCTTCCGGCGCGATGCTCTGCGCGTCTGGGTCGGTGTCGGTGCCCTCGAGCGCGCTCGCCGTGATCTTTGACGGCAGCTCCTGCGCCCAGCGGTACGGGTATTCCCACGTCAGCGCCTCGGAGAGCGCCGCGCACTCGCCCGGCTCAGCCGGTTCGATCTCGGGCGGCGCGGTCTCGGACGCGCTCTCTCCGGAGGTGGGGATGATGCGCATGTCGATCGGGCTGTCCGGCAGAAGCGCCGCGAGCGCGATCCAGCGCGAAAGCGAGGCGCTCTTTTCGAGAAGCTGCGGCGCAATGGGGGCGGTGAGATCGTCGCGCAGCGCGTCGAGCGTCTTTTCGGGAGTTTTCCATGTCGCCGTGATGATGAGCCGGTCCTTGGGGCGCGTCATGGCGACATAGAGCACGCGCATCTCCTCGGACAGTGATTCCTGCGTGAGCTTGGCCGAGATCGCGCGCAGTGCGATCGTGGGATACGATATGCCGCGTGAACTGTCGATGACGCGGCCGCCGATGCCGAGCGACGGGTGGATGAGAACATCGCTGTTCCTGTCCTGCAGGTTGATCTTGTGGGCGGTGTCGGCGAGAAATACGATCGGGTACTCCAGCCCCTTCGAGTGGTGGATGCTGATGATCTGCACGGCGTTGCGGCTTTCCAGCGCACCGGTGCGCGGCTCTTTGCCATGCTCATCCAGCTGCTTCATCCAGCGGATGAAGCGGAACACGCCGCGATAGCCGTCCTGCTCAAACTGGCGGGCAAACTCGATGAGCTGGCAGACGTTCTCGCGCCGCGCCGCGCCGTCGGGCATCGCTGCGAGCAGGGCGAAGACACCGGACTTGTCGCAGATGCGCGCGAGCAGCGCCTCAATGGAAAGGTCCGGCGCGATCTCACGGTAGCTCTCCAGCTCCGCGAGGAAGGCCGCGCAGTGTTCATCCTCTTTTGCGCGGAGACAGAGCGCGGTGTAATAGTCGCTGTTTCGGTCCGCGGCGCGGATGGCGGAAAGCTCGTCCGGCGTGAAGCCGAAAAGAGGCGAGCGAAGCACCGCGATGAGCGGCACATCCTGATGGGGATTGTCGATCACGCCGAGCAGCGCGAGGAGCGAGGTGATCTCCGTGGAGCGGAAAAACCCGCCGCCCTGCTGGGACACGGACGGGATGCCCTGCTCGGCGAGCGCGGCACGGTAGCGCGGCGTGACCGCCTTGTTCGAGCGGAGAAGGATGGCAAAATCGCCGTAGGTGCACGGCCGCAGCGTCTTATCCTCGGTGACGGGGGTGCGCTCGTCCACCATGCGCCGGATGCGCGAGGCGATGTAGCGCGCCTCATGCAGCACCTTGTCGGGGCGCTCGTCGTTCTCGGCTTCATCCTCGTCGTCACCGCTGTCCGGCGGCGTGAGAATGCAGAACTCCGTCGGCGCGCCGCCGCCCTCCGGGAAATCCCGCCCCGGGCCGGGCCGGAGCGCCGCCGCCTCGTCGTATTCGAGCTCGCCGAGCTCGCGGGACATGATGTTGCGGAAAACATGGTTCGCGCTCTCGAGTACCTCGGGGCGCGAGCGGAAATTTTCCCGCAGCAGGATGCGCCCCGGCTCTTCGCATGGCTCCGCCGTTTCGATGTCCGGCCAGGTCTCGTATTTTTTCAGGAAGATCGTCGGGTCGGCCAGACGGAAGCGGTAGATCGACTGCTTCACGTCGCCGACCATGAAGAGCTTTCGCCCGTTGTCGGAAAGCAGCCGGAAGAGCGCGTCCTGACAGGCGTTCACGTCCTGATACTCATCGACGAGCACCTCCGTATAGCGGCTCGAAA
>ULWL01040697.1_pt1 | contig 10671 bp, 7 predicted proteins | sample 1960171 | NCBI WGS metagenome assembly ULWL01 (sample SAMEA4835807, study PRJEB28245) | human gut metagenome | biome: gut microbiome; material: fecal sample | place: Denmark | collected 2008 | reverse complement strand
CCATTACGGCGGCGTGCATCGCCGACGCGACGATCACTGAGGCGCAGATTGCCGACGCGAGCATCACTGCCGCGAAAATTGCGCTGGCCACGATTACCGAGGCAAACATCGCGGAAGCGGCCATCGGCACAGCGCAAATTGCCGACCTTGCCGTGACCGCTGCCAAAATCGCCAACGTGACCATCACCTCAGCCAAGATCGCGGAAGCAGCCATTCAGACGGCTCACATTCAGGACGCTGCCATTACCAGGGCGAAAATCGCGCTGCTGGCTGTGGATGAAGCGCAGATCGCCGACCTTGCCGTGGGCACAGCCAAAATCAAGGACGCCTCTGTCAGCACTGCCAAGATACAAGACCTTGCGGTCACCGGCGCCAAGATCGCCAACGCCACCATCACGAACGCGCAGATCGCCAACGCCACCATCGGCACGGCGCAAATTGCGCTGGGCGCGATTACCACAGCGCTTATTCAGCAGGGAGCTGTGGGTACGGCGCAGATCGCCGACGCTTCCATCACCGACGCCAAAATCGTCGAACTGTCCGCCAACCGCATCACCACCGGCACGCTGTCCGTAGAACGGCTCATTATCGTGGGCAATGAGCAGTCCATCGTCTACACCATCAACGAAGCCAACGGCACACCGCAGCTCTCGCAAAATACGATTGACGGCGGCTCGCTGACGCAAAGGAGCATCACCGCAGACCGCATTGTGGCCGGAGCAGTCACGGCCAATGAGATTGCCGCTGCGACCATTCTGGCGAATAACATTTCTGCGGGAGCCATTACCACGGAAAAGATTGCAGCAGAAGCCATTGATGCAAGCAAAATCAAAGCTGGGGTCATCACGACGAATCATGTGGCCTCGAACTTCGGCGAAACGCTCGACCTGTCCAGCAACACGTCCATCCGCAACACCATCACGCAGAATGTGGACGAGGCCATCGCGGGCATCGAAATCGGCGGCGTGAACCTCATCCGCGACAGCGAGACGTACACGCTGGCCGCAGAGGGCGCAGATACCTACTGGATCGCTGCGGATGAGCTGGAACCGGGCATGACCTACACGCTTTCAGTACGCGAGGTCGTCCTTTCCGCAGGGCAGGCGGCGGGCGTGACGTGGAAAGTGGTCAATCGTACAGACGGCACGGTGCATGTGTCCGGCCTACTGGACTTTACCTATGGCAAGCAATCGGTGACATTCTCGCTCCCGGAGACTGAGGGCAACTGGGCGTTGTTCCTCTATGCGGGTGTGAGCGGCGCGACCACCGGCGTCACCGTAGTCTTCCGCAAAGTGAAGCTGGAAGAAGGCAGCATTGCAACTTCGTGGCAAGCCAGCCCGGAGGAGACATCCGAAACGCTGGGCCAGCTGACCGAGGCCGTCGAAGGGCTGGACGGCGGCCTCGACGAGCGTGTGCAGAGCGTAATTGACGCGCTGGGGCTGTCTGAGCAGTTTGCCAGCACAGAAGCGTTTCTCGCCGCCATTGAGGACATCGAACTCATCCGCAGCGAACTGGCGCAGACCGATTCTGACCTCACTTTGACATTCAACCGTCTGACCGCAGCAGAATCCGGCATCGCGCAGATGTTCAGCTATTTTCAATTCGGGACGGCTGACGGTACGCCGTATCTGGATATGGGCAGCTCGGAATCGAGCGTAAAAATGAGGCTGACGAACACAAGGCTTTCCTTTGTACAGGCGGGCAGCGAATTGGCGTATTTCTCGGATAACAAATTGTACGTTACAAGGCTTGAAGCCGTAGAGCAGATTTCCATCGGCACCAGCGTCAATGGGTTTCTGGACATGGTCACGACGCCGACAGGTGTTGGCTTCAAATGGCGCGCGTAAGGAGGTGGCGCTGTGGCAACTTTTTCCGTAACAGCCAATGAGCTGAAATACGCATCAGGGTCATCGTGGTCGAGCGGCAAAGCCCGGCAAGGCGTCTATTCCGGCACGCGCTACGAGGGCGCGATCAACCTTACGGGGTTGGCCGATCTGGATTTTTCCAATATCGCTGTCTCGCAGATACAGATGCGCGTGACCTTCGGGCCTGCGGGCGGCGATTCCACAAAGTATCTCACGTTCTACAAGGCCACGAGAAACAGCATCTCCGGCAGCATCGCCTCCATGCGCGGCGACTCCATTGGTTCCATCACCGTCACGGAGGCGTATAACCGCACGGTCACATTGACGCTCAGCGCCAGCAGCAATGCCGGGTTGTTCAACATTCTGCGTGACTATTTCGCTGCGGGAAACCGCGTCCTGCTCATTTATGTGCCGCGAACGCGAGGCACATACAGCGGCGGCTACTGCTATGATTACCTTTCCGTCACCGCCCTGACCATGACGCTGACGTTCGAGTATTTGCAGAGCAGCGGCACGATGGCGGTGACCAGCGTGGCGGCAGGCAGCGCGGCGAGGCTCAACATTACGGCTTACAATTCCAGCTACACGCACAAGGTGACGTGGAAATTCGGCTCATACACAGCGACGCAGAGCATTGCCGCCGGTACTGCTTACGCATCGTATACGATTCCGCTCTCGTGGCTTGCCGCCATCCCCAACGCTACTTCGGGCGCTGCCACGGTGATGCTCGAGACGCTTGATACAAGCGGGACTTCCCTCGGCTCATATAGCTACGGATTCACGATTACCGCGCCTTCGTCGGTCGCGCCGACCATTTCCAGCGTGACCGCCTCGCCGGTCAACGACAATTCCGTTATCAGCGGCTGGGGGATCTATGTGTACGCCAAGAGCAAGGCACAGATCAAGATCAACGGTGCTGCTGGGGCGTATGGCTCGACGATCCGCAGCTACTCCATCACGACCTCGCCCAACGTGGGAAGCGGCTCCGCCGCCAGCTATACCACCGGCCTTTTGTATTCCAGCGGCACCATCACCGTCACGGCGAAAGTGACCGACTCCCGTGGTCGAAGCGCGACCAAAACCACGACGTTCAGCGTCCATGCCTATTCCGCGCCATATTTCAGCAGCGTTGAGAGCTATCGCTGCAACAGCAGCGGCACGCGCGATGACGTCAACGGGACATACGCCCGCATACTCGCCACTTTTGGCCGTTCCACCCTCAACGGCAGCAACAATGTTTCCTGCCGTTTGGTCATGACACAGATTGGTGGAAGCTATTCCACTTCTGCCACGCTCACCAGCGGTACAGCAGTCATCCTTGGCGGTGGCAACCTTGCAGTGGATGCCAGCTACAACGTGACACTCACGCTGACCGATACCGTGGGCACCGTGTCCACATATGCGCTGGTCATTCCTTCTGCTGCCTACATCATGCACATCAAGAAAGGTGGGCGCGCTGTGGGCTTCGGCACGGCGGCAGGCGCGGATGAGACAGTTACTTTCGGCTGGCCTGTAAAATTGAACAAACCCTTGGAGGTATCGCAGGGCGGCACCGGCGCAAACAGTGCCGCCTCAGCCTGCGGGAACATCGGTGCGGTGAAAAAGAGCGGTGATACCATGTCTGGGAACCTCTATATTCAATCGAGTCTCTATCCGTCGCTGTACCTGCAGCCCACCTACAATGGCACGACGAATCGCACTGTGTTCGAAGGATCGTATGCAGGAGCATCCTCTTTTTCGTCGTGGGACGATAGCTCCGGCAACAATCGCCGGATGCTGGAAGTGCGTAACCGCTCGTATGAATCCAGCCGTGACAACGCCGTGCTGCTGCGTGACGTAATCAACGGTACATACTACGCATATCGCATTTTTCACGCAGGCATGGCAACGCCGGTGCCCGTCGCCAACGGCGGCACCGGGGCAAGCAGCGCCAAGGCCGCGCTCAACAGCCTCGGAATCTTCTACGCGGCCACGCTGCCCAGCACAGGCACGGATGGGCAGATCTGCCTCGTGCCGGTGTAAGGAGACGCGCGTATGGCAACGTTCACAGCCACGGCCAACAGCAATACCACCATCGGTTACGCACAGTACGGCTCCACCACGTGGAACCGGGGCACTACCAACGGCGCGTGTCAGGGCGCGTATCAGGGCACATCCGCCAGCCGCTCCCGCGTGGGCGTCATGGTATTTTCCGGCGCGGGCGCGGCGCTGAAAGGCAAGATCATTACCCAGATCACGCTGCGCATCACCTGCTCTGCGGCGGGTTCGGGCAGCTCTTCCAAGAAGCTGTCCTTCCGCCGCTCCAACTACCAAACGCTGCAGACCGGCATTCGCGGCTCCGCGCAGGTCGGCGCGGCGCTCGGCACGCTCACCGGTAAATTCTACAACAATACAGTCACGCACACCTTGAGTGCCACCAGCAACGCCACCCTGTTTGAGGCTATGAAAACGTACTTCGCCGAGGGCAATTCCGTGCTGGTGCTCTACAACGGCGAGACGTCCTCCTCCAGCGGCTATTCAAGCAACTATGCGAGGGTGACGAGCTGCACGATCACGGTGACGTACATTCACGCCACGGTATGGTACCGCGACGGGAGCACATGGAAACAATGCACGGTCTGGTACCGCAACGGCGGTGCATGGGTGCAGGTCGTGCCGTATTACCGCAATGGTGGGACGTGGATTCGCGTCTGACCGCCACAACGACAAACAGCCATCTTCCTGCGGGGAGGTGGTTTTTTGATACCAATCGAAGGAGGTTTTGTTTATGAGGGACTTTTCCATTGACCTTGTGTGGGCGAAGATTCAGGGGGCGATTACGGTCATCGGCGGCTGGCTGGGGTATTTCCTCGGCGGCATGGACGGCCTGATGATCGCGCTGGTCATCTTCGTCATCCTCGACTATGTGACAGGCATTATGTGTGCCATTACCGACAAGAAGCTGTCCAGCGCCGTGGGCTTCAGGGGCATCTGCCGCAAGGTGCTGATCTTCCTGCTGGTGGGTGTTGCGCACATCGTAGACCTGCACGTCGTAGGCAGCGGCAGCGCGCTGCGCGGGGCCGTGGTCTGCTTCTACCTCTCCAACGAGGGCGTGTCCATGCTGGAGAACGCCGCGCATCTCGGCCTGCCCGTCCCTGAAAAGCTCAAGACCATTCTCGAACAACTGCATGACCGGGAAACTGTCGAAGCGCCCGATGATACCACCGACAACAATAACGACGGCCAATGAGCCGTCGAATTCCATTTGAGGAGGAATTGAATATGCCTGATCGCATCAACACCCCGTTCACCAACGAGCACTTCGCGGCCTTCTGCCTGTCCATGCTCGGTCAGCCGTACTGGTACGGCACCGCGCTCCACAAGTGTTCCGAGAGCCTGCGCGCGAGCAAGGCGCGCCAGTACCCGTCCCACTACGGCTCCAGCCGCACCTCCCGCTACCGTCAGGACATCGCCAACAAGAAAGTCTGCGCCGATTGCATGGGCGGCGCAAAAGGGTACGCATGGACAAACGGCGGACAGGGCGTGCTGGAGGCCATCGGCACGGACAAAACCTTTGAAAAAAACTCCGGCTCCAACGGCTGCCCGGACAAGTCCTCGAACAGCATGTTCTCGTGGGCCAAGTCGCAGGGCATGGACTGGGGAACCATTGACACGCTGCCGGACGTCGTCGGCCTCGCCGTGCGCTTCGACGGGCATGTCGGCTACACGGTCGGCGGCGGCTATGCCGTGGAATGGCGCGGCTTCAACTATGGCTGTGTGAAAACGAAGATCAAGGGTCGCGGCTGGACGCACTGGTACAAGCTGCCGTTCATCGACTACAACGACGCTGCTTCCTCGGTGCCGGAGAAGGAGATCGCGCTTGGCTCCCGCCTGCTCAAAAAGGGCGCGGAGGGCAGCGACGTCAAAGCGCTGCAGGAGGCGCTGATGAAACTGGGCTATGAGTTGCCCGACTACGGCGCGGACGGCGAATTCGGGGAAGAAACGAAGGAAGCCCTGATGGACTTCCAGCGTGATGAAGGACTGGACGTAGATGGCGAATACGGAGAGAAATCCCACGCCGCCCTCATGGACGCTCTCCCCGATGAGGAAGCCGGGAACGAAGATGGTGACGACGAAACCGACACGCCCGCCGAGCCGGAGGAGCCGAAGCCGCTGGGCGTAACGGTGGCCATTACCGGCGGCAGCGTCTATGTCCGCGTGGGCAACGGCACGAATTACCGCATCATCACCACGGTCAAGGCGGGCATGACATTTGACCACGTCGCCACTGCCCGCAATGGTTGGAATGCCATCGTCATCAACGGGCAGGTCGGCTGGGTGTCCGGGAAGTATTCCAAGGTCGTATAACGCGCCACAGGGGTTTGGCTGTATGGCTGAACCCCTTTTCTTTTCGCGCGAAACCATTACACCCATTCTTCACAATGCGTCTCAATACAACTGTTCATGGGGCGCTGTCTCTTTTTTGTTGCGCCTCTCTTGACACCAACGGCGTCGTTTGGTAACACCCAGACACGGCTTTCAATTATGTTTTTCTGGAGGTATCTGCCATGAATACGTTCGAAAAGGACTCTGTTCGCAAGATGCGTGAGAATGGAAAAAGTTATTCGCAAATCGCCGCCGCGCTTTCAATTTCTGAAAACACGGTCAAGTCCTTTTGCCGCCGAATGGGCATCATTTCGCTTGTTGAGAAACCGGTCTGTCCCGTATGCGGAAAAATCCTCATGCCCAGCAAACAGGGGCAGCGGCGGCGGTTTTGTTCGGACACCTGCCGCTTTGTTTGGAACTACGGGCACCGCGTGCTTGACGCCCACAACGCCATCGCTTGCCGCTGTGCACATTGCCAACGCGAGTTTTTCTCTTACCCTTCCGCCCATCGCAAATATTGCTCTCACGACTGCTACATTGCCGACCGCTACGGGAAGGAGGCTTCGAGCCTTGCTGCCAAACAGAGCTAAGTCTTACCGCCGCTATCTTGTCGGCGTGGCCATTTCCAACGATATGCTACGGCGTGGGTTGATCTCCGAAGCCGATTTCTCGGCGCTTGAGACAGCTTTTGCGGAAAAATACCGGCCTTATTTTCGTTACGAAAAGCCTTGCCTTTTTCCGACCCTTCTGATAACACAGACAGATGAAGGGAGCGGCTTTGCCGCGACCAGCGCCGGGGACAACCCAACGGGTTCCGCAGGCGCGTGCCCGGCGAAGCGCGACGCGCTTTGACGGGGGAAAAGAAGGGAGGGTAAAAATGAATAGAACCATACGCAAAGTCGATCCGGCGCTGCCAAAGGCCCCGAAGCTGCTGAATGTCGCTGCCTATGCGCGCGTATCGTCAGAGAAAGACTCCATGTATCATTCTCTCTCCGCGCAGGTCAGCCACTACAGCGCGTTCATTCAAAAGCATCCCGGCTGGCGCTATGCGGGCGTGTATGCGGACAACGCCATGACCGGCACCACCGTCAAACGCCCCGAATTTCAGCGGTTGCTCGCCGACTGCCGGGCAGGGAAGATCGACCTGATTCTTACCAAGAGCATCAGCCGCTTCGCCCGCAATACGGTCACGCTGCTGGAAACCGTGCGCGAGCTGAAAACGCTCGGCATCGACATTTTCTTTGAAGAACAGAACATTCATTCCCTGAGCGGGGAGGGCGAGCTCATGCTTACCATCCTCGCTTCCTTTGCACAGGCGGAATCGCTTTCCGTTTCCGAAAACTGCAAATGGCGAATCCAAAAGAAATTTGAGCAGGGCATCCCCACGACCACGCAAATCAACGGCTTGAAGATCGACCACGGCAGGATCACTGTGATCCCTGAGGAGGCTGAAACTGTGGCGCTGATCTTTGCGCTTCGGCGAGACGGCATGGGGAAGAATGGCATCGCGCGGGAACTGAACCGGCGCGGCATCCCCGCCAAGCATGGCGGCATCTGGCATGAAAGCGTCATCGAAACGATCCTGCGCAACGAAAAGTATCAGGGCGACCTTCTTTTGCAGAAACAATACCGCGTCGATCACCTACGGAAGATCGACCGGCCCAACAAAGGCGAATTGCCGCAGTACCTCGTTCAGGATAACCACGAGGGCATCGTCACGCACGAGGTCTTTGCCGAGGTTCAGGCTAGTATCCGGGCGCGGGCCGCTCAGTTTCCATCCGGGCATGGCCAGCGAGTGGCGCACCCTTTCAGTGGGAAACTGGTCTGCGCACGCTGCGGCAAACACTACCGCAGGCGGCGCAACAGCGGAAAGATCGCGTGGCAGTGTTCGACCTACATGATCCAGGGCAAGGATTACTGCGCCGCAAAACAGATTCGTGAGGAAATTCTGGAATCCGTTTGTGCACAGGTGCTGGGACTGCACGCCTTCGATGCAGCCACCTTTGAGGCACAGGTGGAGCACATCGACGTATGTGAGGACAATTTGCTGCGCTTTCATTTCTGCGACGGGCGCGTAGAAGAATACCTTTGGCGCGATCCTTCCCGCCGTGACAGCTGGACGGAGGAAATGCGCCTGCGGGCGGCAGAATACGCCCGAAGCCGTTACGGGAAGGGAGGCGGCGAACAATGAGCGAAGCCCGTGTGATCTCACCCCGCGTGACCATGATCCCGGCTACGCGCGAACGCTTCACTTCCATGCCCATCCACAACGCCCGCAAACGCCGCGTTGCCGCCTACGCCCGTGTATCCACCCGCGACGAGGAACAGCGCAACAGCTATGAGGCGCAGGTAGACCATTACACCCGCTATATCCAGAACAACGCCGAGTGGGAATTCGCCGGTGTATACGCCGACCGGGGCATCACCGGCACCAGCACAAAAAAGCGCGAGCACTTCAACGACATGATCGAAGATGCGCTGGCCGGAAAGATCGACCTCATCATTACAAAATCCGTTTCCCGCTTTGCGCGAAATACAGTGGACTCCCTGACTACCATCCGCACACTGAAAGAGCGCGGCATCGAGGTCTTTTTTGAGGAACAGAATATCTACACGCTGGATTCCAAGGGCGAGCTGCTTCTGACAATTATGTCATCGCTGGCGCAGGAAGAGAGCCGGAATATTTCCGAGAACGTCACATGGGGCATTCGCAAGCGCTTTTCCGACGGCAAGATCATGTTGCCTTACAAGCACTTTCTCGGCTATCGCAAAGGTGAAGACAACCTACCGGAAATCGTGCCAGAGGAAGCGGAGACCGTCAGGCGCATCTATCGCGCATATCTGGAAGGCAAATCGCCCTCATACATTGCGCGGCAGCTTTCAGCCAGCGGCATCCCTTCGCCTTCCGGCAAGGCGAACTGGCGGCCCGAAACGGTCAAGAGCATCCTCACGAACGAAAAGTACAAGGGCGACGCAGTGTTGCAAAAGACCTTCTGCGTGGATTTCCTGACCAAGAAATTCAAGGCAAACGAGGGCGAAGTGCCGCAATACTATGTGGAAAACAGCCACCCTGCGATCATCGAGCCGGAGGTGTTCGACATGGTGCAGGCGGAGATACGCAGGCGCGGACAATCCGGCAGGCGCTACTACACGCCGCATTGCTTTTCCGGGCGCATCTTTTGCGACGAGTGCGGCAGCGTCTACGGAAGCAAGGTGTGGAATTCCGGCTCGAAGTATCGGTCGCAGGTCTGGCAATGCAATGGCAAACACTACGGCGGCCAGCATTGCAGTACGCCGCCCATACGCACGGAGACCTTGGAAGAAGCCTTCGTGTTGGCGGTCAACCGCGTGCTGGAGAACAAGGGCGAGATCATAGCGGTTTGTGAAACGGTGATGACTGAGCGCTGCAAAGTGGAAACTCTGAATGAGGAGAATGCCAGACTGCAAGCCGAGCTGGAAGTGACGACCGGCCTAATGGAACGGCTGATTGCTGCGAACGCTGCGATGGCGCAGGATCAGGCGGAATACAACCACCAGTTTGCGGAGTATGAAACGCGCTACAATATGCTGCGGGAAAAGGTCGCAGAGGTGGAAGCGGAACGCGCGCGCCGGATCGCCCAGCGTGGCATGTTGAAGGAATACCTCGCTACGCTTAGGGCACAGGGGCCAATCACATCTTTCGACGAAACGCTGTGGTATGGCACAGTGGAACAGGTGCGCGTAAAGGCCGACAACCGCCTGTGCTTCATCTTCAAGGATGGAAAAGAAATCGAGATTTAGGGCATTGGAAAGCGTGAAACCATGCACACCCTCTGTTCGGGCTACGGGCTATAAACCCACAGACGCAGGGGGTGTGCATCGTCGAAACGAATCAAAAACAGCGCTGGATGGCGGAAAACGTGAGAGCAAGTCCGTTCGTGTGTTCCTGCAAGGAAAAGCCATTCACACGACTTTCGTTCACGGATTTGCAGGTATAGCAAAAGACCCGCCGCAATCGGCGAGTCTTTTTATACCAACTAATGTCGGTATTCATGGCGGAGAAGCCGGGATTTGAACCCGGGCTGCGATTACTCACACTACTCCCTTAGCAGGGGAGCCCCTTCGGCCACTTGGGTACTTCTCCATGTCAAGCTCGTATGCAGTTAAGAAAACTGGCGGAGAGAGAGGGATTCGAACCCCCGGTACCTTTCGGTATCACTGGTTTTCAAGACCAGCGCCATCAACCGCTCGGCCATCTCTCCATAATGGAACCAGCTTCGTTAGCATACCACGTTTCCACCGCTTTGTCAAGAGGGAATTTACTTTTTTTCGGGAAAAGTGTGCGGCGCGCGGCATTACGGCAGCTGTGCGCCGTCCAGGAGCGCCAGAATCGCGTCGCGAACGACAGCGCTCATGGTCGGAAAAGCGGCTGCGCATTCATGCGCCGTTTCCTCGGTCGGCA